>Ga0335081_10000138_pt1 | contig 145965 bp, 126 predicted proteins | sample Lox_Sample_35_FD_206713 | JGI IMG/M metagenome (GOLD analysis project Ga0335081, IMG submission 206713) | Soil microbial communities from Loxahatchee National Wildlife Refuge, Florida, United States - Lox_Sample_3.5 | ecosystem: Environmental > Terrestrial > Soil > Wetlands | place: USA... | reverse complement strand
GAGATCGTGTCGTACGGCTCGGACGGCCAGGAGGGCGGCGCCGGCACCGCGGCCGATATTTCCAGCCTGCAGATGGCGGTGGCGCAACACTGAACGCGTGGTCGCGCAGGACGGCTATGTCCTGATCGAAATCGTCTGCGTGCTGGCCATCATCGCGTTGCTTGCGGCGGTGATCCTGCCGGCGATTCCGCGGGCGACCGGGCGGACCGGATTGGAACGTTACGCTGTCGCCACAGCGTCGTTGCTCGAAGGTGATCGGGTCGCGGCCTTGCGCGGGCGCATGCGCATCGCCACCATCGTCGACGCGGAAACCCGCACCATTCGCTCCGGCGCTAGCGACGGCACCGTGCAACTGCCTGACGACGTTCGGCTCGATGCCATGCTGCCGACACACTGCTACGACCGGCCGACCGGCACGACGATCGATTTCTTTCCCTCGGGAATGTCCTGTGGTGGCGTGCTGGCCCTGACCCATGGGGGTGCCGAATACGAAATTCGCGTCAACTGGCTTACCGGAGCAGTCGATGTCCTGGCCGGCGCGCCGCGCTAAATTCAGGTCGCCATGAAGCGCGGGCTCCATCGCGCCTTGCGAGCCGCGAAGCCAAGCGCGGCGGCATGCGCAGGATTTACGCTGATCGAAGTCGTCGTGGCTATCGCGGTGTTGGCGCTTGTGCTGGGCGCGATCGGCGCGGCGGTCGGTACGACGGTTAAGGGGATGCGCAGCGTCGATCAGAAGCTGCCGCTCCTCGAGACCGCGCAAAGCTTGCTTGCAACGCTGCCCGAACGCGATGCGCTGCGGCCGGGCGTCCAGAGCGGAAGGACCGGCGATGTGCGATGGCGGGCCGACATCGCACCGCTCAACGGAGCAATCGCGGACGCGCCCGCGTCGGACAAATGGCTGCTGCTGCTGGTCACGGTGACCGTCCAGGGCAGCGATGGGCCGCCGGTTCGGCTTGACACGATACGCCTCGTGCCCAGGCCCGCCGCACGATGAACGCGCCGCGGACCATATCGCTTGGGCGCGACGGCGAAGCGGGCTTCACGCTCATCGAGATGCTCATCGCCACGATGCTGATGGGATTTATTCTCGCGGCTCTCGCAACCGTCACGGCGCAGTGGCTGCCCAATTGGGATCGCGGCATAACGCGACTGCAACGCGATGAGCATTTTTCGCTAGCGCTCGGCCGCATCGTCGCGGACTTGTCGGTGGCGGAGCTGGTGCCGCCCGGCAATGCGGCGCACGGCACGCTATTCGACGGCGCCGAACTCGGCGTCACGTTCGTACGCACCGCGGTCGGACCGAATTCGCATCCTGGGCTGGAAGTGGTGCGGTTTCGCGAAACCGCGGATGCCGACGGCACGGAATTGATACGGGAGCACGCGCTGTACACGCCGTCGGACGCCGGATTACCGATGCGCTTCGCCGATGCCGTGGTGCTGATCGGTCCGCCGTTCCGCGTGACGTTTGCCTACGCTGGGGCCGACGGAGTGTGGCGCCCGACCTGGCACGATCCCGTGCAACTGCCGCGCAGCGTCCGCATTACGGTTCGCAACGGCGTGACCCAGCAGATGCTCGCCGTGTCGACGGCTGCGCTGGTGCACATCGACACGCCAGCCGAATGCGCGCGCGCGGGCAATGTCAACCAATGCCTGCTGCAGATCGCGCGAGCCAAAGATGGCGCAAAGGCGGGCTCGGCGGCGGGAGCGCGAGCGCAATGATGCTTCGCCTCGATTCACTTGCCACAAAAACCAAATTCGCTTTGGCCGGCAGCGAAGGCTTTATTTTGGTCGCCGTCTTGTGGATGTTGCTCGCGCTCGCCACTCTCGTGGCCGTTTACGCCGCCTATGTGACGCGCTCGGCCTTTGCGGTGTCAGCCAACAGCGATGCAATCGAGGCCGAACCGCTGCTCGCGGCAGGCGTGGAGCTCGCCGCTTATCGCCTCGTTGGATCGAAGGCGAGCGAACGGCCGGACACTGGCCAGTTCAACACGCGTCTCGCGGCGGCGAGGCTTTCCGTGGTGTTTCAGGCCGAGGCCGCGCGCATCGACCTCAACGCCGCGTCCAAGGAGCTGCTCGCGGGCCTATTTACCGCGCTTGGCGCAGCGCCGCGCGATGCCGGGGATTTCGCCGACCGGATCATCGCCTGGCGGACGCCGATGGCGCGGCAGCAAGGGATCGATTTGAACCCCGAGAATTCGCTCTATCGCAGCGCCGGCTTGGGTTACACGCCGCGCCACAGCCCGTTCGTCCACGTCGATGAATTGTGGCTGGTCTACGGCATCCCCCCCGCGTTCGTGCAGCGAATGTTGCCGTTGGTTACCGTATTCACCGGTGAAGCACAGATCGACGCGCTGGCCGCAGCGCCGGAAGTGATTGCCGCCTTGCCGGGCGTGACGCCGCAAGTCCTGCAAGCTGTCCTGGCGGCACGGAACGCCGGTGGGCTCGACCAACAGTCGCTTCGAGAGCTTATCGGCGGTTCGGCAGACGCGCTTGCGGCCGCGAGTGGCGGTAAAACATTTCGTCTCGGGGTACGGGTCGATTTCGACAATGGACACCACAGCGCCGCCGAGGTGGTGATCTTGCTGCCGGATGACGGGTCGGCCCCATATCGTGTACTCTCCTGGCAGAACGCCTTTGATGGGGCGGCGGATCGGCCGCTAGATTTCGGTGGGTGATGGGCGTGTTGCGCAGCGTTCGTGAGATTTTCGCGCGTTGGCTCGACGCGGTGGCGGTCGCCGTGGTGGCGGTATTGGAGCGCGTGATCTCGCCCCGCGTCGTTCGGCTTGTCGAATCGGAGGATCCGGCGGGCGGCTTTGAGCTCCAGACCACCGGCAAATCGGCCAACGAGAGCGGGCGGCTGACCTTCGCAGAGGGCCGGTTTTCCGGCGCTGCCGCGTCGTTCGTCAACGGCAGCCGCGTCGAACTCGTGCTGGGATCGGCCAGGTTTTTGCTGCGGCCGCTCGAGCTGCCGGCGCGGGCCGCCGAATTCATCGACGGCATCGTGTGCGCCCAGATCGATCGCCTGACGCCGTGGAGCGCCAGCGCGGCCGTGTTCGGCTGCACGCCGCCGGTTAATGCCGGCAGCGGCAAGGTCGTGACGACGATTGCCGCCGCGCCGCGGGCCATGACCGAGCCGTATGTCGCCGCGCTGTCGGCGCTCAATGCGGCCTCGGTGGCGGTGTTCGCGGCTGGAATTGGCGGCGGCGCCGCCCCCATCAAAGTCTTCGAGCGGCAGGCCCGTGGGCTGCTGCAGCACTCACGGGTGAGCCATGCGTTGCGCCTTGGGCTCGCCGGCGCCGCCGCAATCGCCATGCTGGCGCTCGTCGGCGAGACTGTGGCCGGCCATTATTTCGACAGCCGCCGCACCGAGCTGAACGGCGAGCTTACCGCGCGGCGGCTCGCGCTCCGGCTCGACCGCGACGGCAGCGACCGCTCGCCGATCAGCGCGCTCGCCCACCGCAAGAATCAGACGCAGGCGAGCGTCATTGTGCTCGAGGAACTGTCCCGCATCTTGCCGGACAATACTTACGTCACCGAACTGCGCATCGACGGCAACACCGTGCAGATCGTCGGCATCACCGATGACGCGCCATCGCTGATCCGGTTGATGGAACAGTCGTCACATTTTTCGCGCGCCACGTTCTTTGCGCCGACCACGCATGGCCCGTCCGAGCGCGGCGACCGCTTCCACGTGGAAGCCAAGCTCGAGCCGCTCAATACGGTGAGCCGATGAGCGTCAGCACAAAAATCGAACGTGCGCTCACCGCCTCACCCGCCATAGCGGCGGCGATTTATGCGGCAGTCTTCGTCCTGTTGTGTGCCGCAACCTTGACCGCTTTGGCCGATCTTTACGGCCGGAAGAACGCTGCCGCAGACGCTGCCGGTCTGCTCGACCAATTGCGCGATCGCAGGGCCGCGGTGGCCTTGAACAACGGCCCGATCAACGGGTCGCCGTTCTTGGACGGCCCTTCAGTTACGGTAGCCGGTGCGGCGCTGTTGCAGCGCGTGTCCACTGCAATCGGGAATGCGGGAGGCAGCGTGCAGTCGTCGCAGGTCGAGGTCACCGGCAATCCAGCCGGAGTGGTTAAGCTGGTCGTGAGTGCGGAGCTTGAACTGAACGGTTTGCAGCGTCTGCTCTACGATCTGGAAGCGGGCATGCCGTTTTTGTTTGTCGAGCAGCTGGACGTACAGGCGCCACAAGGCGCTACGGCGGCCGCCGCCAGCCCCACACGCATGCATGTGCAACTCGCGGTGTCCGGCGAGTGGCGAGGTGCGGTCAAATGAAGCATAGTCCCGACCGCCTCCGCTACGTCGTCCTCGCTCTCTTGCTGGCAACGCCGGCGCTTGCGGCCACTTCGCCGGACATCGGCCCCGCCAACGGCGAGATCGATCATGCCTCGCTCGGCGCGCCGCGCGGCGACATAGCGGTGCAAGGCCCGAAGGCCGTGCCGAAGCCACCGGTCAGCGCCAACCCGCTTTGGGCGATACCATTGAACACGCTAATGGCGACAAGGGAAAGGCCTCTTTTCTCGCCATCGCGGCGCGCGCCGACCCCAGTCGTGGCCAATGCGCCGGCGATTCCGCGACCGCAGCCGCCACCCCCGCCCGCCGTTGCCCAGCATCCCGATATGATTCTCGTCGGCACCGTGACGGGCGAGTCCAGCGGCGTCGCGGTCTTCATCGATACGACGACACGCGACACCATACGCCTGCGCGCCGGCGAGGATCACAAAGGCTGGACTTTACGGTCAGTCGAGGCGAGGAGCGTCACGCTCCATAGGGGCAGTACGACCGAAACGATGGTCTTGCCGCCGGCGAGCGCAACGGCCGGATCGACGCCGATCGTCTCGGCACTGCCACCCGCGCCTCCGCCCGTGACAGCGCAACCGGTTGGCGCCGACGGGCCGGAAAGGCCGGTGCCGCAGCCACAAGGCTGCATGCCCGACCCCATCGGGTGCTGAAACCCTTCATCAGCCGTTTGCGCCGGCTCAAATTGCTCGCGAGCGCCACCACGCGACGGTTCGTTTGATGCCAACGCTGAACGGCGTTTGCGGCTTCCAGCCAAGGATGTTGCGCGCTCTCTCGATTGCAAGAATGGAAACCGGCACGTCGATGAGCCGACCTTCCGCTCGCCGTACCGCTAACTTGATGCCCAAGCTTGCTTCGATGTCAGCTATGACTTGACGGAGCTCGCGACCTTGGCCGCTGCCAACATTGAATATCCGCTCTTCGCTCTCATCCGCAGCCGCCAGCAACAGCGCATCGACGACGTCATCGACATAAACGTAATCTCTGATTGCCGATCCATCGCCCCAAATTTCGAACTCTTTGTTATTGAGCGCGCATGAAATCAGAGCGGCGATAACGCCCTGGTTTTTGCCCGGCAATTGGAACGGGCCAAAGAGATTTGCGACCCGCAGCACCCGAAAGCTCAGGCCGTGATGGTGTTCATAGAGTCGCAAATATTTCTCGATCGTCAGCTTGCTGATGCCATAGGCGCTGATTGGATCGGTGGCAGCCGTTTCCGGCGTCGGAACGTGCGGCGTCGGGCCGTAAACAATTCCCCCTGAAGATACAAAGATAATGCGCTTAACGTTAAGTTTGCTGCAAAGTTCCAGCAGCGTCAACGATGAGATAACGTTTTGGCGGGCATCTTCCACCATGTTGAGGTCCGCGGACTGCGGCATATAGCTGTGGACAAGGTGGAACACGGTCTCGCAGGACGCGATAGCCGATGCCAAAGCGGCGCGGTCGCAAAAATCGCCTGTCCGCCACTCGACACCGGCTAGATGTTCCGGGAATAGACAGCGTCGGCCAAAAGCGCGGACCCGCACACCTGAAGATGCAAGTCGCCGGCACAAGTTCACGCCCAGAAACCCGCCGCCGCCAAGGACAACGCAGGTGGGCTCAAGTGCGGTCATAGATGCGAACGTTGGCAGGGCTTTGGGCAAGTTCACGAATCTAGCGTGCCCTACGATTGAGAAGCTCTGCAGTTCGGATATTCGCACAACCAAGCCGAATTTTCTTGCCGTCCACTGCCGCAGTAGGCCGGCTTTCACCTCGGATCACGCCACCGATCGATCCGGCAGCACCGCAAATCAGCCGGCGCCTGGAACACGTTGCTTGCGATCGGAACGCTCCGGCCACACACCGTCGGTCGCCGCAAGCGCCGTCGCCGTACTCGTCTCAGGCAACGTCATTGTCCCGTCCGGAAACAGCGATCGTAGCAAAGCGTCTGCGGTCGCCTCAAGCGAGAACATGCTCACGAAGCGGGAGCGCGCGGCATCGCCCCACTTCCGCGCCACCGCAGGGTCGGCGAGCAGCTGGCCGATCGCCTCCGCCAGATGATGGATGTCGCGCGGCGGCACGGTCAATCCGCAGACACCGTGCACGATCGCCTCGGCGCAACCGTCGACATCCGTGGAAACGATCGGCAGGCCATGCGCCATGGCGTCAAGCAGTGCCAGGGGCAGGCACTCCATCGTCGACGACTGCACATAGACCGAAGCCTCGGCGTAATAGCGTTCCAGTTCGCTTGCCTCGATTACACCGACGAGTCGTACCTTGCCGCGAAGGTCGGGGCGATGAATCCGGACCAGCAGGTCGCGAGTTAACCCATGCCACGACGGCGGCGGACACCCGACGATCACCAGCTCCACGTCATCGTCGATAAGTCCGACCGAGCGGCCGTAAGCGAAAGCCTCGATCAATGTTGGCGTGCCTTTGCGCGGCGTGCCGGCGCCTACCGTGAGCACCATCCGCGGTCTTCGACGTGCGGGCGGCGGATCACCGCGAAGCGGCACCGCCTTTCCATTTGCGAAGTCGGATGACAGGCCGCTCCAATAACGCACCTGCCCATCGCAACCGTAGCTCGCCCAAACGCGCCGCGTTCCGTCCGAACCAAACAGGAAATTGACATTTGGTTGTTTGCGGGCCTTCTGAAAAATTTGCCGGGCGGCCGGTAAGCGCATCGCCAGATCGGGATCATAGCTTTCATGGATGTACCAGCTGATCCGCGCCCGGCGGCGAAATTGGATGATCTGCAGAGCAATCGGCCAACTGGCGAATGAATTGATCAGGACGCGATCACGGATGTGCGGGTAGAGCATCAGCATGCGCAGGGCATTAAACGTACTGAGCGCCGCCACCCGCAACTTGCCTCGGCGATCGAAACGACTGGCGAGGCGTGCGCATTTGATCAGAAATTGGCCCCATCCGGTCTGTCGTAGAGGCCGCCGTTGCATCACCTTGACCGGGATACCGATCCGCTCGAAATCGCCCCGTAGCGGCCCATCCACCAGACTGATCAAGTTCACCTTGGCACCGGCCGACACCATCGAGCGCGCGACGTCAAGCGCCAACTTCGGCGCTCCGGTCCGGCTCAGTTCGTGACTGACCAAGGTGATTGCCGACCCGGAGGTCGCCGATCGCTTCGCCGCAACGGGCTCCTTGCGTTCGGCGCCTAGCGCGCCTTTCGGCGTCTCGATCAATGCGTCGATCGCCCGGTTCAATCCCCTGCTCGTCGGACCGAACGTAAAACTCATGCATGACGGCCAGTGCGCGAAAGTTGGTGCAACGGGATTGCGCGGTGGCTCGGCCAGGGTCGCCGTGAAATAGCGGCGGTAGATTTGCTCCAGTTCGGCGTCAATCGCTTCATCCGCCACGTTGATCGTATTTGCGTCGTGCAGCCGATACCAGTAAAGCGGTCGACGAACTAAAGCGGGCTCTTCCAGCTCCAACGACCTCATTATGAAATCGAGGTCATGTGCATATCGATAATCGGCGAACGGACCAATTTCGTCGTACAGTTCGCGCTGAAAAAAAAGATTTCCAGTTGCCACGGCGATGTTGCGCGTGAGCAGGACGAACCCCACGCTCGGACTTACGTCGAGTTCCTGCATCAGGCCATCGTAGTACCAACTCCGCCAGCGATGCTCCTGCTCGAGCGGCTTGTCCTGGGCATCGATGGGTTCTACATAGCTGAACACCAGCCGGCTGTTCCGGTTACGCGCTGCCGCAAGACATTCCTCGATGCGTTCTGGAAAATAAGCGTCATCTGAGTTCAAAATTGCAATATAATCGCCACTTGCCTTTTCGATTCCCTCATTGATGGTTGCGGGGGCTCCGCGGTTTTTTCGCGCGCTGAAGTGGACCGAAATGCCTGTCGGCGGCGGCACGTTGCCGAGGAATTCGCGGATAGCTTCGGCGCTTCCATCCTTGGAACCGTCATCGATGATGATCAGTTCGATAGGTCTGTAAGTCTGCCGATAAACCGATCGAATGGCATTATTGACAAATCGCCGATGATTATACGACGGAAGCACCACACTGACTAGCGGGTTGGGCTCGCGTGTTATTTTCGTCATATTCATCTCAATACATACATTGCAGCCACCTCACGCGGAAGCAAACTTCCGTTGTGCCGTCGAGCGTGTTCCGCGACGAAAAAGTATCGAGTCGCCCCCGCAGCCAGAACACGAAAATCTAACCCGGCTAGCGCATTTTGCAAGGGCGCATTTCCCAACGGTAATGCTTGAATTATGGGCGTGATCCGCCCGCGCCGCGCAGTTCAAGGCAGCCCGCCGCACCATGGATTGGAACCCTATTGTCGCAAGCGTAAGCACCGAAAGTTGATTTTCCAAAGGCCAAAACCCGTTGGATCAACGAATGCTCCTGGCCGCCCGCCGGGCAATGCGGGATACGTTTCGGCTGGAGCGAACGTTTTGCCCCCGGGCGAAATGCGTTATTGTACGTCCGTTGGCTTCGTCAAGATGATTGGCGAAGAGCTGGATGACTTGACGTGCGCACGTGGTTTGGACAACGCCGGCCCGAAGTCTCCGTCGTCGTCGTCGTTCACAACATTCCCCGCGAGGCGCCGCGGACATTATTGTCGCTCTCAGCCAGCTACCAGCGTCACATCAAGCCTGAGGATTACGAGGTCATTGTCGTCGACAACGGTTCGAGCCCTCCGCTCGAGCCGAATTTCGCAGGTGGCTTCAAAGGCAACTTTCGTTTGATCCGAATCGACCCCGCGCCATCCTCGCCGGCACAGGCCGTCAATCGCGGGCTCGCTGCGGCCAGGGGTGCCGTCATCGGAATGATGATTGACGGCGCTCGTATCGCAACTCCGGGACTTCTGCACTTCGCCCGCCACGGCGCCCGACTCTATGAAGCCGCCGTTGTGGCGACGCCCGGCTGGTATCTCGGCTACGACTTTCAGCGCTGGGCCATGCTCGCGGGTTACGATCAGGCGCGCGAAGACGCCCTGCTCGCTTCAATCGATTGGCCGCGGGATGGTTACCGACTGTTCGAGATCGGCACTTTAGACGAATCGTCAGTCGAGGGATGGCTGCTACCGATAGCTGAGACCAACGCGCTGTTCATGCGACGCGAATTGTGGAACATGCTGCAAGGCGTGGACGAACGTTTCGATTTTCCCGGCGGCGGTCTGATCAATCTCGATATTTATGCGCGCGCCCTCGAGATTCCAAATTCCCGAAGGGTCTTATTGCTCGGCGAGGGAACGTTTCATCAAGTGCACGGCGGCATCGCAACAAACAAACATCCCGAGCAAATGCCCGAAAGCATGGCAAAGTGGCTCAGCCAGTACGAAGAAATTCGCGGCCGTCCTTATTCGATCCCCAATCCGGGCCGACCACCCACCTATCTCGGCACCCTGCCGCGCCCGGCGCTGGCCCATTTCGTGCGCTCCGCCGTCGCGCCGATCCGGGGCCACACCGAACAAACGTTGGGCGCGGCATTCGAACAACAATTGTGGTCGTTGCATCCTCCGGTTCCAGCGGCTGATCCTACGATCGCTGCGCTCGTCAAACTGGCGCAGGATCAATTCCGTTCTGGTCGATATCCCGCCGCCGTCAGTATCGCGCGCCTGATTCGCGAGCGGGCGCCCGACGAGCCCGAACCACAGCGCCTGCTCTCGCTCGTCGCCTGCGGGCTGGATCAGGGTCATCCTATGGAAGGCGAGTACTTTCTCGCTCTCGGGCAAGCCTATCAGCTATTGGGCGACAGCGAGCGCGCCGCCTTCAATTATCGCAAGGCGCTGACGTTCGATCGCAATCTCGTTGGCGCCCATCAGGGTTTGGCAACCTTGCGCATGCTCGGAGACCCTTCTTCACGATCGCAGCTCCCTGGAGCGGATTGACCATGGCAAACCCCGATCCGTCGTTCAAACTCATTGCGCAAAATATGAGAAGGCCATCGCCAACTTCATCGACCTACCCTATTGTGAAATCGAAAAGAAGCGCGAGGCCGCGCTCAACCTGTTGCCGAATGCTTGGCAAGCCGTCGAGGCGCGCCTGAGAGCGCGGCCGATTCTTCAGAGGCGCTGGGGTCCCGGTGTGACTGCGACAGCACGGCAATTGTACCTCGATCTCCTGATCAGGACTTTGGCGAACACGATCTATCAGGACCCATCGACACATCCGGAAAACGAAGGGCCATTCAGGGGAGAGCTTAGAGCCGAGGGCCGCGACTGGCCCGCCATTGCACACACCATGGTCGGCTTGCGCCGACTGGAGAACCTCCGCGACTTGGCGCAGCGGGCACTGGATGAGGAAATTCCCGGAGATTTCATCGAGACCGGCGTTTGGCGTGGCGGCTGCTGCATTCTGATGCGCGGGGTTCTTGCAGCGAACGGCGTAAAGGATCGCAAGGTCTATGCCGCGGATTCGTTCGCCGGGCTACCGCCCCCCGATCCACAACGGTATCCCCAAGACGATTGCTGGAATTTCCACCGTCACAAGCAGCTTGCGGTCTCGTTGAGTCAGGTAAGAGGAAATTTTGCTCGCTACGGCTTGCTCGACGATCAAGTCATTTTCGTTGAGGGTCCGTTCCGGGACACCCTTGCGTCGCTCAAGGCGGGGCCGTTCTCGCTGATCCGCCTGGATGGCGATTGGTATGAGTCGACTTACCTCGCATTGGAGGCGCTTTATCCGAAACTCTCGCCGGGCGGCTTTGTGATCATCGACGACTTCCACCTCATTCCACCTTGCCGCCAAGCCGTCATCGACTATCGTTCGCAAAATGAAATTACCACCGCCATGCACGACGTGGACTGGAACGCCAGCTGGTGGCAAAAGGAATGAATGCTCTTTTCCCTCCGCAAGCGCATCGACTAAGGCATCGTCGGCAATGACAGCGATGAAGATTACGATCAGAGACATCGACCTCTGCTTGTGGGAGACGCTCGGCGATCGGCCTGCGAGCAGCGATCAACTGATCTATCTTCACAAAGACCGGGAATTTCTGCGTCGCCTCGAGGCTGTCGCGCAACGGATCAAGCCCCAGCAGATGATTGAAATAGGCATCTTGGATGGTGGCAGCACGATTTACTGGCAAGATCGACTTCAACCGGAGCGTCTTATCGCCTTCGACATCGAACCGGATGCCCCACACTTGCGCCGTTACCTTGAGCGTCACAATCTCCACGGAATTGTCCGCGCCAATTTTGGTGTGGCTCAGGACGACGGTCCGGCGTTGCGAGCCGCCATCGCGAAACATGCCCTCAGCCCCTTTGTCGATTTCATCGTCGACGACGCGTCTCATCAGCACGCGCAGACGCGGACTACCGTCGAGGCTCTGCTGCCGTTCCTTCGGCCCGGCGGTGCATATATCATCGAGGATTGGGCCTGGGGTCATCACGTCAGTTGGCCGTCGGCTCTTTGGGCGGATCGCCCGCTTATGTCCCCTCTGCTGACCGAGCTGACGCTGGTTTGTGGACATGGATCGGGAGTGATCGATCGGATCGAAATCGACCCTAATTTCGCGGTGCTGTGGCGCGGCGAAGCGATCTTGCCCAAGAATGGCGAGTTCAGGCTGGCCGACCATTATGTGGCTCGCGGGCTCCCGGTCGCGTCTTAAATTTCAGCTTGATGTTTCGTTGTCGCACGGTTGGTCACGAGCTCGCAGCGCACTTACAGCTGATAAATCTAAGCTCCCCGACGCTTGATGCCTCCAGCATTCGATGATAGCTGTGGCAAGCCAACAAAACGTTCGGCGACCGGTTTTCCGCAGATGGCGCGAATGCCCCATAATTACGTCGTATTGCGCAATAGTCCCAATTGGCTATCGTACGACGACCAGCAGTCGCGCGACTTCTGTACCCGCTTTGCACTTCCCGAAAACACGATCATCGACTTCATTTCGATGTGGGATGCCGCGTTGGACGTCGACTACAGGTATTTCCGTCATATTATGAAAGATACCTCGCTTGCCAATTTCAGACAGGTCCGTGACTCGGTTTTTCTTGAGCATGCGGTTTTTCGCGCTATTGCGCCGGAACCAGATGATCTCATCGTGTTCGTCGATGACGACGATTGGCTGGCGCCTGATCTGTTTACACATCTCCGCGACGCGCGCGACAGCCGGGATGGCTCGAAGTGGGGCTCGATTCGGGTTGGACCGGTCTTCTCGCATTCACCAGAGACACGGGCGCACAGCGTTCTCTATGACCGCCCGATCGACGACGTCCTCTATACCAACAACTACGCGGCGACCGGACACTCGCTCAGGCGTCTCGGACTGGAGCAGCTATTCGAGCATCGTGACGCACAGAGGCAATTCGATGTCGGAGCGTACAGACCGAATACGGTTTCGCAATACCTCTCCGCCGCCAACAAGCACCCGTGCTCGACAATGGCAGTGCTGTTCCTTCTGAGTTTCGAGCCATTTCGGCGCGATCCGCGCGCGGAAATTTCCCGCTTTGCGGATGCGCTGGCGCAGTCCTCGCCGGAGCCGAATGCGCAGTGGATCGCCGAACCCTTTCAGAAGCTGCATAACTTGGTCGAGGCGGCTGTTGGACGGACCGGCGACACCGCTCGAAAGAGGTCAATTGCGTAGCTGGCTCAGGCAAAGCCAAAGAATCTGACGGGATAATTCGAATCAATGCCGGAAAGGCAGATCATATTCGTCTTGGGCATGGGGCGCTCGGGGACGTCGGCGATAACGCGCGTATTGTCGCTGTGCGGCGCCCGCCTGCCCGAACCGCTGTTGGGTGCCAGTGAAAGCAATCCGATGGGTCATTGGGAGCCGATCGATGCCATCAACATAAATAACGCGTTCTTGTCCCGTCGCGGGGCCAGCTGGTACGATCCGACACTGCGTTTGCAGAGCGAGATCGCTTTTCCGCATCAAGAAAAAGAAACGTTTATTGAGGAGATTCGCGCTTACATCGAACGTTGTAACGTGGGCCCTCTGCTCGTGATCAAAGAGCCCAGGATCGTGGCGTTACCTGAGTTCTGGTTCGAAGCCAGTCGCAGGGCATCAATAATCGCAAAGGTCGTCATTCCGATCAGACACCCCGATCAAGTGGCCGCTTCGCTTGCCGCTCGCGACGGAGTCTCCACTGAGCTGTCCAATGTTTTATGGCTGAAATATAACTTTCTGGCTGAGCGCAGCTCCCGCGGCTTACCCCGCGTCTTCGTTGAATACCCTAATCTTCTGAGCGACTGGCGCAAGGAGATCGCTCGCATTTCGAAATGCTTGACCGTTGACTTGAGCGACGCAGACGAGGTCGCCATCAAGCATTTCTTGGACCCCAACCTTCATCGACAGAAATCGTGCGCCATGCCGAAAGGCACGCTTGGTCAGGCCTGGACGCTCGATACCTATATGGCCTTATCCGCAACCGCCCGCGACGAACCGCTGGATTTGCAAAAGATTGATGCCGCATTTTCCGATTTCGCCGCCTGTGAAAGAACGTTCAGGCGCGCTTTGGACGAGTTTCGCCACAGAGACTTGGATCCTTTCCTGTGAAAGGCGAGCGAACGACCAAGGTGGGAAACGTAACGCCTTCGGCGATAAACAGCGCGCGTGAACTTTACCTCGACCTGCTGGTGCGCAATCTCGTTGATGGCATCTATGGCGAACCGTGGGAAGGACCGTGGCGGCCCGGCAATAAATTCGAACGCGGGCCGCATCCGCACGGTCGGCTTGGACCCACCATGGCGCACACAATGGTCGGTGTCGATCGGCTGGATAATGTGCGCCGGCTGATGCAGCTCACGGTCGAGGAGAGAATCCCGGGTGATTTCATCGAGACGGGAGTGTGGCGCGGCGGTTGCTGCATCTTGATGCGCGGCATTCTCGCGGTCAATGAGATACGGGATCGCAAAGTGTACGTCGCAGACTCATTCTCCGGCGTACCACCGCCGCGACCGGATCTCTATCCTGCCGATCGCGATTTGCGTCTCGACCTCAACACCGAATTGGCGGTTCCACTCGAAGCCGTGAAGGAGCATTTTCGACGTTACGGCCTGCTCGACGATCAGGTGGTGTTTGTCGAAGGGTTGTTCAGCGAAACGCTGCCCGCACTCGACGCCGGCCCGTTCGCGCTGGCAAGGCTGGACGGCGATCTCTACGAATCGACCTATATCGCCCTGCAGTGCTTGTATCCGAAGCTGTCGCCTGGCGGATTTCTGATCGTCGACGATTACGGAGTAGTCAAAGCCTGTCGTCAGGCGGTTGACGACTACCGCACCGAACACAATATCGATGCGCCGATCAACTGGATCGACCGCACCGGCGTATGGTGGCGCCGCCTGCCGGAATCACAGAGCCTGTGGACCGAAGCTGGGAAGTGGGCGCGATCCCGGCCTTCCTTCCTCACCTTCTGGCGACGCCGGCCAAAACATTTATAGTTGCTGTTCGGAAGTGAGGCTCTAGTGATAGACTTACGGGTGCCGCGACATTTCGCGGCTGTGATGCGAGCGTCCGGGGTGAGGTCGTGATCATTTCGCACAAACATCGCTTCATCATGCTGGCACCCTGGAAGTCGGCAAGTCAGACGGTGCAGGCGCGTCTCAAGCCATACGATGAAAGCAGCTATCCCAAATACTACTACTTCAATCCGCACCTCAACCGCGTCGTTCATCAGCACATTACTTGCGCGGATCTCATCGGCTTGCCTGAGGGTCGGCTCGGCTATTTCATCGGCGCGTTCGTGCGAAATCCTTACGACCGCGCTTATTCGGGATTTTGGCAGATGCAAAGAGGTATGGTGGAGCAACAGAGGTGGACCTATCCGGATCCTTGGATTGGCGACCTCGTCAGAAAGCAATGGTCGGAGCTACACTCGCAATTCCAGCGAGCCGAATTCGAATTCGACAAGTGGATAAGGATCATTGGAGACGAGCAGGTCTATGAAATTGGCAATAATTCAAGCTTCAACCTGCATCCGGCCCATTATTGGACGCATGTGGCCGGTGCGAAGATTGCAAATTTTGTCGGCAAGGTCGAAAGCTTCGAGAGCGGCTTCCAGCAGTTTATCTCCCAAGTAGGAGTTGAACATGTCGAGCTCGTTAATGCGAACGTCGTCGATCTAAAGGGTGACGCCGAATCCAACCCCTTTGGGTACAGATATGTCAATCGCATGAGTTCAGCGTCACGAAGCCGTATCAATGGTTTGTTTAACCGCGATTTTGAGCTGTTTGGCTATGAAAAATGTTCGCACTGATCGCTCAATTAACGGCGTTCGCTGTCGTCGGAACGAGGCTGTGGCTGCTCACCGCGCCGTGACAGCGAACCGCCGCTCCACCACGGCTGGCGGACCAGCCGCGGCAAAGTCTTCGCGACGAACCGCAATGGGCGAGTAATCCGCCAACTGACGCTGTCCTTGATCGCCTCAATATCAGCCTCGAGTTTGGCTCCGTGCAGCGCGGACGCTGCCGCAGCAGCGCTTAAACGGGCGACGTGGCCGCGCTCGGCGCTCAGTTCGGCTTGCAGACGCGTCAGTTCCGCTACGTGGGCGGCTAGATCGGCGTTCACCCGAGCCAACTCCGCCGCATGGCCGGCGAGGTCCGCTTTGACGCGGGTCAGCTCCGCCGCATGGACGGTAAGGTCGTCTTTCAACCGAGCCAACTCCAGCATATGTCCGGCAAGGTCCGCCTCTTTGAGTTCCAGCACCTTGCACGCATGGAGATGCTCGATCCGCTCTGTCACTGCCAAGCCTAGTCGCTCGTAAGCTTGGCGAATCTGCCGGCTGCGGGATTCGTCGGCGTCGGCATCGAACAGCGCGCGCATGCGCGGGTTGATCTCTCCGTCCACGGCGATGATGCCCAGGCCGTGGCCATGCTGGAACTCAAAATGCGGATATTTTTCCCGCAGCTCCGACCACAGCCGCCAAACCTCAAAATCGCTCTTGCGCTCGTTCACGTCGTGGAACAGGACAATCCCACGGCTCGACAGCTTCGGCAGCCACACCGCAAAATCGTGACCGACGTCCGCGTAAGCGTGCCGGCCGTCGATGTGCAGAACATCGATCGAGCGTTCCGCAAACGACGGCGCCGCGGCATCGAAGCTGACGCGCATCAGGCCAGCAAAGGCCGAATAATGAGTTTCGTTATACCTACTGACTGTCTCGAACACCTCCTCCCCATAATGGCCGGCCTGATCGTCCCCCTGCCAGGTATCGACAGCAACGCATCGCGTGGGCAGACCAAGGTCACGGACAGCTTGGCAGAACGCGAAAAACGAGTAGCCCCAATGGGTGCCGAGCTCGACCAGGAGCGAGGGTCGGTGCGCTTCGATCAGCCAGAAGGCGAACGGGGCATGCTCGATCCATGCCGATTCGCAAAGACGTTCGGGAAACCAGAACGACGCCGGCGAGACGAAGTCGCCAATGCTGCGGTTAGGCAGAACAGCCTGAGGCGTCGACATTAATACATGACTTTCACATGAACGCGATCAGGTTTCGTGCCGTCGCGTTCGTTCGAGAAATGCCTCTCGTCGACAATTTTGGCGGCAACCTTCACGCCTTGCGCCATAGGTCTTACGATGCCTGCGACGACCCGAAAGGCTGGCGAGGTTAATGTCGTATGGAGCAAGTGGTCAAGCGCGGAGCCGGCACAGTACACTTGGCGGCCAAGTCTGCCGTCGCGCCGCTTTTGGCGATCATACTGCTTTCTCCGAGCGTCGTTTGGATCTTCCGCGACCTGCGGGTTTGGCCCTGGGACCAAGCGTACTATGCGGAACTGACGCTGAAGATTCATCACGCAGTGGAGAATGGACCGCCGGCTGGGCTCAAGGCATTCCTGACTGTTCCGGACTCGCGGCCGCCGCTGCTGCCGTGGCTGGCGCAAGCCGCTACGCCGCTGATCAGGCTCGTTGGTTCTCCCGAGCGCGCGCTGCTGTTGACCAACATCGCCGCTGGCGCGGTGATGCTGTGGCTGGTCTATTCGGCGACCCGCCGGTTCGGCGGCGATCCAGGCACGGCGCTGGCGGCTATGCTGCTGTGCGCGGGCTCTTCGGATTTTATTGCGCTCAATCATCAGTTCCTGGTCGAAAGCGTGCAATCGATGGCCGTTATCGGGCTGGCCTGCACGGCTTTGAGGGCCGACCGCCTTTCCTGCCTGCGGCTTGCGGCCGCTACACTGTGTTGGGCCGCGCTTGCGCTGCTTGCCAAGACGACGAGCGTCGGGTTCGTCGCGCCGTTCCTGCTTTACATCGGCCTTGTCTGTGCGATTGCAGGCGCCAAGCGCCAATCGGCCACCTCGGCTGATGTCTGGCTGTTGCTTGGAGCGAGCCTGTTGGTCGCCGTCACAATCGCTTGGTACGCGATGAACTGGTCCGCCATCGTCGCCCATATCAGCGAGGCGGCCAAGGGCGACATTGCTCTGCTGTACGGCGCCGTGCGACCGCTGCCGGTCAAGCTGCAGTATTGGTCGCGCGAGATGTTGCGCGCTTTGTCGCCATTTCCGTGGCTCGCCGGGCTCATCCTCTTGGTATCCGTCGTTGCCATCGTTATTGCGGCCGCGCGGCAATTGCGGCGCGACCTGAAGAACCTTCTGCGTACGGCGGTCGATTCGGGCCTCCTCTTCGCGCTGTGCCTAACCGGGACGGTCATTGCCGGGCTCTTCGCCTATTCGCGCACAATCGAGGAGGACCCGCGCTTTCTTGCGCCCATGGTGCCGCTCGTTGTCCTGTTGTTTTCCTGGAGCCTCGCGACACTTGCCCGCCGCTGGCTCACCGCCAGCGCGGCAGTGCTGCTCGCTTTCAATTGGGTCGCCACACATGCCATTGCGCAGGGGCTTGTTTCGTTTTCCCCCGCGCTTGGCTATTTGCAGGCGCCACGGGCAGAACCCGTCTCGATCGAGCGGATGACCAGAGCGGTGCGCGAGAGCTGCGACTCAGCGCACCCCAACCGACTCAACATCATCGGGGCCGAGTTGCAGGATTTCAGCACCGTGTCAGCCTGGTTCTATGCCGAAAAGCTGTATCCCACGCTAGGCTACCGTTGCAACTACACATCGCTCGGCTATGCGCAAAGTGACGTGGATGTCGCGATCAAAAGGATTTACGACGTCAATCCGGAATTCATCGTTACATTGCCGCTCGACGAACTGCACGACGATCCCTTTAATCATTTGTCGCGCCCGATTGCGGAATGGCTCGCTACCAATCGCGATTTCGAACGCATTACGCCCGAGCGCGATTCATTGGTAGTGTATCGGCGTCGGCAGTGATCGCACTCAGTGATTTTGGACGCCTTGATCATGAAATCGGCGGATCGACATTGCGCCGCCGTCAGGGCTTCTGGACGATGATCGTGACGCTGGTGCGAAACATCGCGTCGGGAAGCCGGCCCTGTTTTGCCGCCGCTGCCTCGGCCCGATTGGCCAACACCGCCAATGGCAGATTCAAGGCGAGCATGAGCAAACCGCGCACAATGCCAAAAAATCGCCGACTATAAAGTCGGGTGAACGCAGACAAATAGATTCGTATGGCGCGCATCGAGGCCGCGGAGCCGGTGAATGCCACCCTGCTATCGCGGCCCTCCAGCGTCAAAGCACCGATTGGACGCCCGCCATTCATATAGAATCCGACGACGGTGCCGCCCGGGCGCATGTAGGGCGTCAACGTGGCGAGCAGTTCGGAGAAACGGGAAATACGGTCGGCATCGAGCTGGAGCACGCACAGATCGAACTGCTGGCGCCGTTCAAGCGCCTTGGCGAACAGCTCCGATGTCAGCGCCTCAGGAGAGACGTGCGCGTTTCTGCCGGGCAGTGCTGTGACGCCGAGGAAAACGCCAGGCGCGTCGACGACGACGAGCGCATCGCGGGCGCCGGCTGCCTTGGCAGCCTCGATGGCCGCTAGCAAAGGCTGCGCACAGGCCCAAAAAGGATTGAGCATGGTTATACGCGGCCAGGATCCGAACATCCAATAGTAGGCCTTGCGCGCAACGCGGCGCCGGAAGGATTCACCAGGCAGCCTTCCGTTAGCGGGTAGGCGTTCCTGAGGTAGCTGCCAGGGCACCTGGAACCAGGCAATGTCGAACAGCGGCTGGTCTGCCCTGAGCCCCGCGAGCTCAAACGGCCGAGCCAGATCGCGCTTGCCTCCAGCGCGCCAACGCACGATCGGAATCCCGGCCGATTTCACACGCGGCCGCAACAGACGCTGGTACTCGCGCCTCGCCTCGCGGTGCTCCTCGCTCTCCCCAGCGGCATGCTGTTCCTCGGCGGCCGCCATGGCGAGCCGAATTTTCGCTTTTCGCGTCTCCGCTTCGCTCTGCCTTTTCGCTATTTCGCGATCGATCAGGTCCAAGATCGCGCGACCCCCTCCAGCGTTCTGCACGCCCTCCACGCCAGTCTGCAATATCCTACGTGCAAAAACGCTGGCCTGCATGGGCGCGTTGTTTGAATCCATAGCGGCGACGTCGTTGAGAGCCGCGGCGGCGTGAGCGCCCATTTTCCGATCGATGTCCTGTAGCGCCTCACCCAACCACGCGATTTTGCGCGCGTGGGCCTTTTCCGCTCCGTCCAGCCGCCACCACAGTTGATCGATCGGGAGCAGGTTTGCCGGCGGTGCATCGAGCTCGGTCCGCGACCCGAGCGTGGTGGACAAAAACGCGTGCCGGATCTTCATGAAATCAGGCCAATGATAATCCCATTGCGGATGGCCGATATGCGACGGAAAGTTTGGGGCATACGACAGTACTTTGGTCACGAACGCGTCGAGCTCCTTGTGCGCCGCTTGCGCGGCGGGCGGAATCCCACCCGCGTGCAGGACCAGGGGCCGATGGGCAAAGCTCAGCTGGTAAGGCGTGACCCAGGTTATCATCCGCTCGGCGAGATCTCGCGGATCCGGGGGACCGGGAACGACCTGTTCCTGGGCAATCCCGCCGCTGCGCAGCTCAAGCATCAAAAACTCGTCCGAATCGCCGAGCAGCTTGATCTCGGCATCCGGGCACAGTTCCAGCATGAGCCCGTGGTCCCAGAATGCGTTGGGCTCGGCCAGATAACGTTGCGGCCGCATGCCGACGATGGCGACCGGCATTTGCTGGCCGACCAGTGTCTTATCGTCGACCTGCCAGTAGAACTGGTCAGCCTGCAAGAGATGAAAACGGGTTTGATTGACGGTCTTGCCCCGAATCGTGATGTGACGATGCTGCAGGATGAGCTCAGCCATTTCGCGCGGCGCGATGAGCAGCCGCGTCGGGTCAGACGCGAGCCGCCGCTTCAGCTCGGGAAGCAGCTCCTCCTTGACCGTGCAATAGCTCGGCGAGGCCACCATCCGCTCGCCACGCATCAGGTGGCCGAGCACGTTGCGCAAGCTGCCGTCGGCAAGAAGGAAATCGGCATTGAAGAAGATGAGCCAGGCGTTGGTCATCGCCGGTCCGAGGTCGGCAAAAGCCCGGTGCAGCGCGTAAGTCAGCGCCATGCCGTACTTGTCACTGCGCGTGATCAGATCGTCGAGACCGACGAGCCGCACCGGGCACAGCTTCTGCACTTCCCTGACCGCCGGATGGGCGGCGATCTTGGCGAACAGCCGTTCCTCGGACACCAGCACTAGCTCGCACGGAACCTGCGATGCAATGGCGGGCAGGTTGCCGGGCGCGAGCAGCGCCGGCAGCGCCAAGTTCAGCAGCTCGTCGACGTAGCCGTCGCCCCACGCATAGCCGATGATGCGGGTGGGCAAGCTGATGGGGGCTGGGCCGGCGCCGGAATTGTCACTCATGGCGCGCGCCGGGAACCGATAGAACGCTGCAATTTTTGCGGACGCATTCCTGAAGTGCGCTTACGATTGCAGCCAACGTCTGATTTTTCTCAGCGGAGGAGCCAAGGGCGATGCTCGTACCGCACGGATGGCGCCCTCTTTGAACTTCCGCAATGGAGCAGTGACGCGCCAGGAGCTCGAGGCGTACACAGTCTTTAGCTCTCTCTCGAGATCGGCCAGGCGTCCGTTGAGCTGAGCAAGAAGCACATCTTTTTCAGCAACAAGCTCCTCGAGCTTGACAGCGTGGGCTTTCGCCGGATCTGACAGCGTCAAGCGCACCACCGACACATGCCCGGTAGGCGCTTGCCCGTTGGCGATGAGGCAGCTGATGCGCACCCACAAGCGCCCATCGTGGGCTTCGCTCAGGTCCTCCGGCACCTTTGCGCGCAGCACAGTCCGCCCGATCGGATCACGAGAGCTCTGCGTTTCAAGCACGCGGCCGCACACATTGATGCTCAATCGCTCCTGCAATTCGACGGGATGGACGTGATGGATGGTGAACTCCAGGCCGCAGGGCGCGCCGGGCTGGACCCGGATAAAAACCGATGCCTGCTGAGAGTCACTGACCCAACGCGCCGAAAGCCTGTTCTGAGGCTCGTAAATGGGAATGCCCCAGCCGATGCCGAGGACAGGACCGGCCAGCGCAACGCTGCCACTGGTGAACGGCATATCGGCTTTCTGGAACGCTTCCCAGCACGCCTGGTCGAGCGCCGGCAGCGCCGCAAGCCCTTTAGTTTCGATGTCATTGGCCATCTCGACCGGCAGCCCGGCAGCCAACAACGTCCGCCGAATGCTCGGCAGGTCCAACCTGTTGTCCACGCACCTTCGCACCAAGGCGGCATCAGGGAAATCGTTCTCGGCGTTGATTTCCGCGATCCGCCCCTCTTTGATCAGGGTCTGCTTCAGCAACGGCGAGAAGTGGAAGCTGGTCTCGTCGAAAATTCGCGACATGCCGCAGACCCGGCAGCTGGCGTAGTCCCGCTTGCGCCGCAATCCCCGCAGTAGGTCGCTATTCCAGTATTTCTCGAATCCCTGGTCATCATTGTAGTAATCGACCGGGATTTGTTGCTCGGTCCAGTGGCAGCAAGGCGAGGCGTGACTGGACCGGCTGATGTAGGCGATATCGACAGGGTCGCGACAAACCTTATCGAGGTCGAACACTGGTTTGACGCCGGTAAAAAACCGTGCGGCCTGGACTTGCACCCCCAGGCGCGTTCCCACCTCGCAGGCCTCTTCGATCAGATCGTTGTACTGGTCCTTGATCCAATACAGCGACCAGTCGACCGTATAGGGATGCACCGAAATGTTGGCAAAGACGACCTGGAATCCACCCATGCGGTGGACGAGGCGAACGAAGTCGACCACGTCCTTCACGTTGTAGCGATGGACGACCATCTGAAATCTGACCCGGCGGCGATCATCGGGCGGCAGCGCCGCCATGAACTCGGTCAGATGGCGAATGTGAAGATCAAATCGCTTCTCGGCATTGATGCCGCGCTTGGCAAGGTGCGGGAACATGTCCCGCATGTGGGCCTCGCCGTTGGCGGCGTTCAGCGATACGGAAAGCCAATCGAGGTGGCCGGCGAACCAATCGGCCTTGGCGGCGGTAAGCGTCGTGCCGTTGGTCACCGTCTGCAGCCGGATCGAGGGATTGATCCGGTACAGCCAGGTCAATATTTCCTCAAGCTCGGGGTGCAGCAGCGGCTCGCCGATGCCGCTGGAAATCCCGAAAATCTCCACCTTGCTCAGGACGTCTTCGAGCTTCTTGAGCTTTTCGAACGGTATGAACTCGCCCATCCCGCCGATTTGCTCCTCGTACTTCTCGCGCCAGCAGAAGAAGCACTTGGCGTTGCAGTAATCCGTCCAGTCCAGGACGAGCTGCCGCGGATAGGGCGCTCGATCCGGCGCAACGGGGCGCGTTGCCGGAACCGGCTTTAGCAACAATGTGCTCATTGTCCCCTCGTGCCTACTGGTCGCCTTTGCGACTCCAGGCCGGTTTAAATTAGCATTGCACGCTGCGAGTGCGCAAGTCGCGCCTGCACGGCCATAGGTTCCGCCGCTTAGAGGATCGAGGCTTAGCTGGCGCGCGGTCAGAAGGGCGGAACTGCATGGACCCGCCCCAACAGAGCGATTATCGCCGGGCCGCGAGGCCGGGCCAGTCGCTTCTCAACGGCGCCAGCTACGCAACCAACCCAGGCCCTTGCGCAACGGCGCCGTCGTCCGCCACGAACGCGACTGGCGTATGACGTCAAGTAACGCAACGTTTTCGGCAACGCGCTGCTTCTCTTCTGCCAACACGGCATCTTTTTCTGCCAACACGGCATCTTTTTCGCTCAGTAATTGCTGAGACTGGGCGAGCCGCGCCTCAAGCTCGGCCATCCGTCCACTTTGCTCTGCCAGCAGCAAATCTTTTTCGGCTACGAGATCTTCCAGTTTGCCGACATAGGCTTTGGCCGGATCGGAGACCGTCAAACGCACCAGCGACACGTGCCCGGCGGGCGTTCCACCGTCCTTGTCGAAGCATCCGATCCGCACCCACAAACGCCCGCTGAAGGTTTCGGTCATATCCTCCGGCACTGCTGCGCTGAGCACCGTCCGGCCGATCGCATCGCGCGATGTCCGCGTCTCGAGCACGCGCCCGCACACATTGATGCTCAATCGCTCCTGCAATTCGACGGGATGGACGTGATGGACGGTAAAGCCCAGCTGATACGGCATTCCCGGCTGCACGCGGACAAAAATCGACGCCCGCTGCGCGGCCCCGATCCAGCGCGCCGAGAGCCGGTTTTGATGCTCGTGGATGGGGATGCCCCAGCCGACGCCGAGGAACGGACCGGACAGCGCGACATTGGTGTCGGTGAGCGGCAGGTCGGCTTTTTGGAAGGCATCCCAGCACGCTTGGTCGAGCGCCGGCAGCGCCGCCAGGCCCTGCGTTCCGATCGCGCCCGCCATCTCGACCGGCAGCCCGACCGCCAAGAGGGTTCGCCGGATGCTCGGCAGATCCAGCTTGTTGTCGGCGCAGACCCGCACCAGCGCAGCGTCGGGAAAATCGTTCTCGCTGTTGATCTCCGCGATCCGACCCTCTTTGATCAGGATCTGCTTCAGCTTCGGTGAAAAATGGAAGCTCGTCTCGTCGAAAACCCGCGACATGCCGCAGACGCGGCAGCTGGCGAAGTCGCGCTTGTGGCGCAGCCGCTGCAGCAGATCGCTGTTCCAGTATTTCTCGAATCCCTGGTCATCGTTGTAGTAATCAGTCGGGATCTGCGCTTCGGTCCAGTGACAACAAGGCGAGGCGTGACTGGACCGGCTGATGTAGGCGATGTCGATCGGATCGCGGCAGACCTTATCGAGATCGAACACCGGTTTGACGCCGGTAAAAAATCGCACCGCGTGGGCTTGTACGCCGAGGCGCGTTGCTACCTCGCAAGCCTCTTCTATCAGGTCGTTGTACTGATCCTTGATCCAATACAGCGACCAATCGATCGTATCGGGATGCGCCGCGATGTTGGTGAAGACGGCCTGGAATCCGCCCATGCGGTGAACGAGACGAACGAAGTCGACCACGTCCTTCACGTTGTAGCGATGGACGACCATCTGAAATCTGACCCGGCGCCGATCATCGGGCGGCAGCGCCGCCATGAACTCGGTCAGATGGCGAACGTGAAGATCAAACCTCTTCTCGGCGTTGATGCCACGCTTGGCAAGGTGCGGGAACATGTCGCGCATGTGGGCGTCGCCGTTGGCGGCGTTCAACGATACCGAAAGCCAATCGAGGTGGCCGGCGAACCAATCGGCTTTGGCGGCGGTAAGCGTCGTGCCGTTGGTAACCGTCTGCAGCCGGATCGAGGGATTGATCCGGTACAGCCAGGTCAATATTTCATCGAGCTCCGGGTGCAGCAGCGGCTCGCCGATGCCGCTGGAAATCCCGAAAATCTCCACCTTGCTCAGAACGTCTTCGAGTTTCTTGAGCTTTTCGAACGGTATGAATCCGCCCATACCGCCGATTTCCTGCTCGTACTTCTCGCGCCAGCAGAAGAAGCACTTGGCATTGCAGTAATCCGTCCAGTCCAGGACGAGCTGCCGCGGATAGGGCGCCGGGTCGATTGTCCGACCTCGCAGTCCAACCACCTTTTCGGCTAACAGGGTGCTCATGCTCCCCCCTTCGCGAACGGCATGGCGCTGAGGCTTTATGACTATCACTCGCGGGGGCCCCATACAAGGTTGCGGACGATGCAGAACTCACGCAAAAGCCGACAAAACGCGTCTTTTATGCAGCGCGAAGTCGGCGGAGGCTCGGGTACCGCGGCTGCGCGCCGCAAAAGGGTCCGGGACGGCTTCGTCGCCAGGCCGTGGCCGTGCGGCGCCGTCGATCCCTCTCCTTTTGGACGGACACGGAACGCTTGACTAGGCGTCCCACTTAGGGCGCATTGCCCGCACCATCTCGCCGCGCGGAGCGGATATCGTGGCTCACTACTTTCCGCCTTACCCTTATTTCACCAACGAAATCTGCAAACGCGGGATTTTGACCGAGAGCTTCCGCCTCATTGACGTTGGCGTGCGCGGAGGATTTCACGATCGTTGGTGGGCCTTCGGCGACCACCTCGAGGTCTGGGGGTTCGATGCGCTTTACGAAGACGGCGTTGCGCCCCTCATCGCCGCCAACATACACCCGGATCGTTTTCGGTATTTGCATTGTGCTCTCGGTGACAAGGACGAGACGCGTCCGTTTCGTTATTACCCCGAGAACCCATCGTCATCGCATTTCGCGGCCACCAACGGCACCGACGTGATCGACGAGAATTGGAGTGAAGTGCCGATCCGCCGGCTCGACACCTTGTTCTCGGAAGGCACGATTGGCCCGGCGATCGACTTCATGAAGCTCGATGCAGAAACTTACGAAATCGAAATCGTCAAAGGCGCAAGCGAAATGCTTTCGCGCAGCGGAATTCTCGGAGTTGAATCCGAGACAAACTTTTTCCGCTCCAGCCGAAATCCGCGCTCGCACTTCGTCGAACTCTACGAGCAGTTGGGTCGCTACGGCATGACGCTTTACGACCTCGGCATCGTCAGGCAGCCAAAGCCTCCCCTCCGCAACGGCTTTCCGCAGGAGATCGTCGGCGGCCGCTTCGTGATGCGCTCGATCGGCCGAATTTTCGTGTGCGATTGCCTATTCCTCAGCCGCGCATTCGACGACGCTGCAATGCAGGCTGCGGGCAACGTCAATCGATTACTCAAGATGATTGCAATTGCCGAGCTGTACGGGCTGCAGGATATTTCCTTGGGCCTCCTGCTTGACAACAGGAGCCTTGTCGCCGATCGGCTCGACGTGGAGGAAGCCTGCGGCTGGCTGATGCGAGAACACCCGCACCAGACATTCAGCTACAAGGATTACGCCGAGAACCGCATCAATGCGATCCCATTGGATTCCGGACTCGACCCGCGTCGGACTGCGGAGAATATAGCGGCGAGAGTTGTCGACAGCGCGCCGATCACGGCAACGCTCGCCGAGCGAGATCGCATGTTAGCTGAGGAGAAGGAGTTGCTCGCCGTGCAAGGCCGCATGTTGGCCGATCAGAAGGAGTTGCTCGCCGAGCGAAACCGCGCGGTAGCCGAGCATGAGGCGACACTTGTTGCCATGCGCAACTCGCGGTCTTGGCGGATGACGGCGCCGGTGCGCAAGGCTATGGCTTGGCTACGGAAGTAAATAATCCATCATTGCGTCGCGTCGGCTCAGCTGAGAAACCTATCTGTCTGGGAACAACGCCGGGGCGATCTTGGCACCGAGATACTTTGCGCCCGGCACTGTAAAGTGACCGTAATCGAAGGTGATCAGATCATCGCCGACCCGCGTGAGACAGCCGCTGCTATTGCAAAGCTTATTCCACGCGGAAATGTATTCGACGCCTAGCGCTGCGGCCTTGGCGCGCAGGGCGTTGTCCAACTCAGTGACCCCTGCTGCCAAGTGCAAGCGGGTACGTTCCGGAAGCGCCGCGGCATCCTCCAGCCGATGCGCCCGGTACTCCTCATACATCGCTTGCGGCAAGCCGCCGGCCCACATCGGCGGCGGCCCCATCAAGACGATGCGGCTTTCCTTGACGTCGCGCAATGCGGCGATCGTTGCGTCGATTTTGTCCGGGCTGAATCCGGGATAGCTGCTCCAGATCGAGTAGATCAGAATGACATCGGGCTTTGCGGCGCGAATGATTGCAAGGACAGCGTCATTCGACGCCACACAGTGCGGTCGCTCCTTGACGACAAAGCCGGGAATAGGCGGGCATCCGGCAATCGTGTATTGCGCCAGGCCGAAGTTCTGGGACGCTTGCAGCGCCTTCAGTCCCTGGTAGAGCGAGGCCGCGTAGGAATCTCCCCACAGCAGCAAAAGCGGGCGCCGGGCATTATCCAGACATTCCGGCGCGAACTGCTCATCCTTGCCGTCCAGGAAGCATGCGCCCCCGCGCCACGACGAATTGTCGACGACCGCCGTGGTGAGCGCCCGGATGGTAACAGGGATGCGGGTGGCGAAGCCATCGTAATGGACCGTGGCAAGCCCGACGCAGCCTAGTGCCGCCATGGCCGCCGCGGCGGCGCCGGCCATTATCGGCTTGCCGAACCGGATCGGCTTCTCCACCACCTCGTAAGTGAGCCACGCCAGCACTACGCTGACGACGACGATCCCTGCGCGCATGAGAACTGAAGCACCATCCGGATCGATGATCGTTTGAAACGACAGAAGCGGCCAATGCCACAGGTAAAGCGGGTAACTGATCAGCCCGACAAACTTCAATCGAACGAGCGCGTAGCGGTTGATCCACGCATCACGCGCAGAAATCAACAGCGCCGTTCCGGCGGTTGGAAGCAGCGCCCACCAACCTGGGAACGTGCTGTGCCGGTTGAGCGCAAACACCGCAGCGACAATCAGTCCCAAACCAAGCAGTGACCGCGAATCCTTATTATCCAACCAAGTGGGAGACGCGAAGATCTGGACACCCTGGTTTGCAAACCACGCCAAGGCTCCGCCGATCATCAATTCCCAGGCCCGAGTGAACGGCCAATAGAATGTCGAAGCTGGATCGCTACCGATCGTCGCCACATTGGCGATGAAGGAGGCAGCGAGAATCGCCGCAATCACCCAACCGATGCCCCACCTGATCCTCGATGCGATCAGGAGAACGGGCGGCCAGACGAGATAGAATTGTTCCTCTATGCCCAGCGACCACAGATGCAGCAACGGCTTCCGGGCAGCGTCTACATCGAAATATCCAGTTTCATGCAGGAGAACCCAATTCGACACAAAAGCAGCGCCACCGAAAATATTTCGACCCAATGACGTGAATTCGTCGGGTAATAGCAGGCGCCAGCCTACTGCGAAGCAGAACGTGAGTACGACGATCAGTGACGGAAAAATGCGCCGTACGCGTCGCATGTAAAAGGTCGCAAAGCTGAAAGTGTCGGATTTCAGCTCGCGGACTATTATTCCCGTGATCAAAAAACCGGAAATGACGAAGAAGACATCGACGCCAACGAATCCGCCGGGCACCCATTGTGGGAACGCATGGAAGCCAATGACCGACAACACGGCGATGGCGCGCAGACCGTCGATATCGGGTCGATAATTCGATTCTGCGGACACCCCGCCGCTCCCCATTGCCCCCCAACCAAGCCAGCGAGCGGCCGTAAGTCAAGTGCGTTTAGCCGAGCTTGCCGGGTCACCTTTCGGTTCCAGGCACAGCTCAGCAAGGGAACATTTGGTGGCACACCCGAATCGCGCAGATCGCATCGAACCGCTTGATACTAATGACAAGTTTGAACTAACGTCGTGGTTCATTGGGGGCGAGCTATGACAGAAGCCGCTACAGTATCGGCAGGTGACTTCGGCCAGCGGCTTGAAATTTTCGCTGCTCACCTTGTCGCCAAAACTCAAAAGAATTGCCTCTTCCTATTGGGCGGCGACAGCTTTTACGACCTGACGCTCCTTTCTCCGCGAGATTACGATGCCGACTTTTCTTGCGTCGTGGCGAACGTTGACCCGCAACGTTGCAAACGCGTGGTTCTGGGCAAATCCGACTGTTACCGGCTGTGGCCGCTCCAGTTCGTGCGGATTGTCCGCTGCCGCGATGTGTGGCTTGCCGATCCCCCCGCGCAACGCTGGAAGCTGCCGGGTTCGCGCACAATATTCGTCGATCCACATGGCGACGACGTGATGAACGACGGAATGCTTCAGGTCTCGCCGCTACGGACTCCTCAACTCGCCGCTGACCTGATCATCGATCAATTCGACATCAACAGCACCTATGCGGACGTTCGGCTTCTCGACGGCGTCTATGACGTTCCTGCGGGTGAGCAGCTCATTAACGTATCAAAGGCGCTGCACGGTCAAAACAAAATGGGCGTCCAGGGTAATATCGATGAACCCGGCCGGGTTGTCGTAAACATCCCGCCGCGCTCGCGGGGTTTCTATGTTGAGGACTTCGGCGTCCTCGTAGTGAGGGGCATGCGATTGGTGACGAGTGGCCTCGGGTCGCACGGGTTATTCGTTCGGCAATTCGGGATTGGCGACGTGGGTTGGGTACAGTTCGGGCAATTCGAGCGGTCCAATCCGATCACGACGTGGAACGGCAGTGTGAACGTGATTGGCCCGGTTCGCTTCGACGGTAACGCGCATTTCATGTTTGCCGCAAATCGCGGTGGCGAGATCGATTTCGGGGCGCAGAAAATCGAGATCGCGAACGGGCTATCGGTAGCGCAGATTCTGCATGCCGAGAGCGGCGGGCGCATTCATGCCCTGCACGCGACCTGGTCGGATGTCGGCGGCGGCTCCCCACCCACCGTTGTTGGACAGAAAGCCTATGCCGATGGGCGCGGCTCGCAGATCTACGTCAACCCCGCGACGATGCCCGGAACGATCAAACAAGCCACCGAAAACGGCGGACAAATCTTGCCAGCCGAAAAGGACGAGTTGCTCGCCGAGCGAGATCGCATTTTAGCCGAGCAGAAGGAGTTGCTCTCGCAGCAAAGTCGCATGTTAGCCGAGCAGAAGGAGCTGCTCGCCGGGCGAGATCGCACGTTGGCCGATCAGAGGGAGTTGCTCGCCGAGCGAGATCGCATGTTGGCCGATCAGAGGGAGTTGCTCGCTGGGCGAGATCGCGCGGTTGCCGAGCATGAGGCGACGCTTGTTGCCATGCGCAACTCACGATCTTGGCGCATGACGGCGCCGGTGCGCAAGGCTATGGCTTGGCTGCGGAAGTAAATAATGCATCGTTCCGTCGCGTGCTTTGCAGTTTTACTGGCAATAAAATCGCCGAATCGCAGATTGACGCTACTTGCCTGATTTACCGGAAAACGGTTTGATGCCACGACGGCTTGCTCTCGGCGGCGGGGCACCAATGAAAGCGATGGCAGCGCTATCGACAAAGCGGATCGAACCGTTGTTCCGCTGGTCGGTGATCTTGTCGACGTGTTCGATCCTGGTTGGCGCTTACTTTGCCGGCATTGCGCGCGGGCTGGATAGTTTCATTGGAACCGCCCAGGTTGGACCTTTTCTCCTTGGGGTCTGTGCTACCGCCACCAGATGGCTGACCGGAATCGGCGACTATGCCTGCCTGCAAAGCATTTTCAGCGGCGATACCGGCCTCATGCACGATCTGGGTTTGCGCGTTCAATACGATCATTTGTTCCATCGCGAGTTTATCGATAACGCATTACAGCAGCTCTTCAGCCATCCGCATTGGACGGTGCCGCCAACCACCTTCGGTCCGCCCTACGTTGGCATAGGGGGTATCGGCTGGGGCATGGACGAGGGCTATGCCACGTTCGTCGATTTGGCGTTTCATTTATTCGGCCCGAGGCTTGAAGCCTTTTATCGTACATACTGGCTGATCGTCGGCGTCGCCGCAGCGGCGTACGTCATTGCCTACAGGCGCGCCTTGGCGCCGCTCCTCGTGCTGCTGGTGTTCGCCGTCGTTCAGTACATGATCTTCTCGACATCCCTGCTCTGGGACTTTGGCGGTCCGGTCACCGATCCTGGAAGCCCGCGCTTCCTTTCGTCGCTCTGCATAATCCCGGTGTTGCATCTGATCGCGGCCGCCCGCTCGGATGCGCCATGGCGTTGGCGCGACCTTGGCCCAATCGCAGTACAAGGATTTGTTCTTGGCTTGGCGCTGCTGCAGCGCACGACGGTCGATTGGGTCATTCTCGCATTCGTCCTGCTGGCAGCCGTTTACTGGTGGTGGCGCCGACGCTTTGCTCCGACCACGGCAAAACGCCGGTACTGGTCAGTCGCTGTTGTCGCGTTGGCAATCGGCCTGATGACGCATCTTTACTCCGACGTCGTGAGGCATCGCGCCGCCACGGCGCATGGCGATGTGCCCGGCCATAACGTCTGGTTCACAGTGTTCGAGACGCTATATTATAATCCAAACTGGAACGCCCGCTATGGAGCGGAATACAACAACTTGACCTACGACGAGATGGTCCAGTTCGCCTGTCGCCGCTACCTGGCAAGGCACAAGGAGGAATGGCCGCGCTGGAATCCGAGCAACGGCGATCCTTATACGATCCCGATGGCTTCCGTGGGAATCGAACAGCTCTGCCGCAAAGCCTTTTTCGAGTTTTTCCGCAATGATCCAAAGTTCGTGCTGGCAACGTGGCTTGTCTATAACACGCAAAGAGCCATAGTTCTTGGTGCTGACATGGCCGCACAATATCTGCAATGGCTGTGGGGAATACCATCCTTGTTTCTGATCGGCGTCGGCGCGATAGCGGGTCTCATCAGCCGCAGATCGGTTGCACGTCTCGCTCTGGGTTATGTACCGCTTACGCTATATTTCACCACGATGGCAGTAGCGCCGAATTGGCTCACCGTCCTCAATACCAACACCATGACGGATTATTTCGTCATGCTCGCCATCACGACTGGAACGGCAATTCTGGCAGTGGGGATAGTCGTCGGCATCATCATGCGCGATGCGCTTCCGATCGGGACAGCCACCGCGTTGGCGCCCGCGAACATTGGTCCTGCCGCGAGCGACAGTTTATGAACGCTAAAGCGACGGGCGATGTGAGCGGGCGCGACGATCCTCGGCAATGCGATTGCAAAGATCCGGCCGCCGGTGAAACGATCGCGTCTACAAACGCCTTACGGAATTACGCGCGGGTTTGGAAGCAGAAGCCGGTGCTGCGTCTCATCTATGATGATTTTTACAGGCGTCTGGCCGCGGAAACCTCGCCTGGACTGACGATCGAGATCGGCGGCGGCATTGGTAACCTGAAAGAGCGTTTGGCCCAGGTGGTCGCGACGGATATCCAGTTTGCGACGTGGCTTGATTGCGTCGCCGATGCGCAGCATCTGCCGTTTTCGGCCAATTGTGCTTCCAACATCATTATGGTCGATGTGCTGCACCACATCGAGTTTCCGGCAGTCTTTTTTCGCGAGGCAGAGCGTGTGCTAAGGCCCGGTGGCCGGATCATAATGATTGAACCCGCGATCACCTGGGGCAGCACGCTGTTCTACCGCCTATTCCACAATGAACCAGTTCGAAGTTCGGCCGACATCCTGACCGAAGGCAGCACAAGCACCGGCCGAGATCCCTACGCGTCCAATCAGGCCATTCCAACTATTCTGGTTACGCGGGATCGGGAGCGCTTTCACGCACAATTTCCTCATCTTGCTATCAAGCGTGTGGATTGGTTCTCGTTCGCATCGTATCCGCTAAGCGGTGGATTCCGGCGCTGGAGCCTGATCGGTAGCGGTTTGGGTCGCCGCTTGCTTCGCATTGAGAGGGCAATCGAGCCCTTTTTGGGTCGAGCAATGGCCTTTCGCATGATGATCGCAATCGAGAAGTCTCCGACGCGACGCCCGCAGAGCACAGGAGAGGATGACGGCAGAGATTCCTGCGCCTAAATCTCATCGCGTCATTTAACAAATGTCCGTTAGTGACCCGTCTATCAACAGTTCAAAACGCAAGCAGGCAATCCGGCGCCTGCAGGACCAGCTGGCGCCGGAACGCAGCCGCTGGCTCGAGCGCGGCGCTTTCTTTCACAGCGAGGACCTTCGTTATCTCCGCTTTTTGGTTCCCGAAGGGGCGCGCGTGCTCGAGCTTGGCTGCGGAACCGGCCATGTGCTCGCTGCCTTGAAGCCGTCGTTCGGGGTGGGAGTCGACTTCAGCGGCGCCATGATCGCGGAGGCGCGCCGTTCGTTCCCGCATCTGTCGTTTATTGAAGGAGATATTGAAGACGGCGGCCTGATCAAATCGCTTCCCGGTCCTTTCGATTTCATCATCGTCGTGGACACTCTGGGCGTACTCGACGACTGCCAGACCTTGTTCGAATCTCTTCACCAGCTCAGCACGCGCGAAACGCGCCTGATCATCGCCTACTTTTCGCATCTCTGGTATCCCGCCTTAAAGCTCGCCGAGCGGCTCAAACTGCGCATGCCGCAACCGTGGCAGAACGTGCTGTCGCCTGCGGATATTCGCTCGCTTGCCGCCCTTGGCGATTTCGAGGCCGTTAAATCGGAAATCCGCCTGTTGATGCCGTTTCGTCTGTTCGGCCTGGGGCGATTGATCAACCGCTTTCTTGCTCCATTTCCCGTTTTGCGCCAAGCCGGACTGCGGCATTACACGGTTTGCCGTTCGCTGCAGCGCACGGTCGACGAATTGAGTTCGGCGAGCATCATTGTTCCAGCCCGGAACGAGCGCGGCAATATCGAGGCGGCCGTGCGCAGGATCCCGCCTTTCACGGACAACCTCGAAATCATTTTTGTCGAGGGACACTCGAAAGATGGAACGTGGGAGGAAATCCAACGCGTCGTCGTCACCTATCCGCAACACAATATCAAAGCCATGCATCAGCCCGGTAAGGGCAAGGCCGATGCCGTATTTGCCGGCTTCGAAGCCGCCAGCGGCGAGGTCCTGATGATTCTCGATGCCGACCTCACCATGCCTCCGGAGCAGCTGCCGAAATTTTGGCAGGCGATCGCATCCGGCAAAGGCGAATTCGTGAACGGCTCCCGTCTGGTTTATCAGATGGAAGACGAGGCGATGCGCTTTCTCAATCTGCTTGCCAATAAGACGTTCTCGGTGGTTTTCAGCTGGCTGCTTTCGCAGCGTCTGACCGACACGCTGTGCGGAACCAAGGTGCTGCGTCGCGCGGATTATCGACGCGTCAAGGCCGGCCGCACCTATTTCGGTGAGTTCGATCCGTTCGGCGACTTCGACCTGATTTTTGGTGCGTCAAAGCTCGGACTGAAGATCGTGGAGGTGCCGATCCGTTACGCCAGCCGCACCTATGGCGAAACCCAAATTTCGCGCTTTCGCCATGGACTTATGCTGCTGCGGATGGTTCTGTTCGCGTTCTTCCGCATCAAGGCGATGTGAGCGCATATCGGATTTTGGCGGTATCCCGTCGGTCTCTCCGTCCAAAGTAGGGGCCGTCTCGGCCTGATCGGCTGCAAATCCGCGGTACACGGACAACACTAGGGCGGCCGCGATGCGGTGCCCCTTGATTTAGCGCTCGTGATTGACTGTCAGGCCGTATGCTGGAGCGGATTCGCGCCGAAGATCGGCGTTTCACCGGCCGCCTCCACTGGCGTCGGCGAAAACTCGACCATCGGCGCCGGTGTGGAGAAAAAGCCGCTCATTGGTGGCACGAGATCGGACGAAGCGCCCATTGCTCCGAAGGGACCCTGCCCTTGCCCGGCGCCGGTATAGACCGGATCCGCGTTGCCGAGGCCGGCCCATGTCGACGAAGCTTCGCTGCCGGCTACCGTCGGCTGCAAAAAGCCATCCAGCGGCGGTACGACCGACGTGAAATCGTCGCTGGACGCAGTCTGCGCGATTTCTCCAGCTCCGGAAAGCGGGCTGGATACGGGATTCGGGTCCGTCGCAGCCGATCCGGTTTGCGAAACTTCGCCGAACGTCGAATCTGACGTACCAGAAAGCGACGACTCTGTTTGGCTCGATGGCGGCGGATCGTAGACGATTGTGCCGCCGCTACTGTCGCTTGCCAGCTGGAAACTAGATGGTGTGTAGGTGCCGTTGAAATCAAGGCTGGCGCTATCGCCGCTGCCATCGCCGATGCTCAGAATGCCGCCCGAAAAGCTGTCGTGGACCGAGCTGAACTTGATATCCTGCAGATCGATCTGATCCGAGTCGGAAAGCGTGGTGCCGGTGAAGCCGAAGATCGTGCCGCTGAACGCCGCGGGATCCGCCAGTTCCAGTATTCCGGTCGAAGCCTGGAACGTGACCGAAGCGGAATCCGCCGATAACAAGTCGAGCGTTGCGCCGCTGCCGATCGTGGCCGCGCCCGTTGCACCACTCAGAGCTTGGCTGATTTGGAGTGTCGTGCCCGGAGCGGCGTAGATTCCGATCACACCGTCGCCGTTGAGGTCCTGGTTGAAGACCGGTTCTATCGCCTCCAGCGCAACGGAGTTTCCCGCCGCCTCGGGGCCCGACGCCGAGCCAACGACGTTCCCCGTCTTGTTGCCGCTGCTGTCGGTCGTCCAAACCGTGTACTGATCGGCGCCCGGAAGCTCCCAGGCCACGTCGTAGCCGGTCGCCGTCTGCACCGCGCTAAATGGTACCCAGATGCCAAATTCGCCGACCGTGACCGGGCTGCCGTTATATTGCAGCGCATCCGGCCCGCTGCCGCTGTTCACGAAGTATTCGTTCGCAACCTGGCTGAGCGTTGTCGCGCCATCCGTCCGGATCGGCGTCGTAACCAGGCCGATCGTTTTATCCCCGTTGAGGTCCTGGTTGAAAACCGGCTCGATCGCCTCCAGCGCGTAGGCGTTTCCCGCCACCACGCCGACGACGTTCCCCGTCTTGTTGCCGCTGCTGTCGGTCGTCCAAACTGTGTACTGATCGGCACCCGGAAGCTCCCAGGCAACGTCGTAGCCCGTGGCCGTCTGGACCGCGCCAAACGGCAGCCAGCTGCCAAATTCGCCAACCGTGACCGGGCTCCCATTGTATTGCAGCGTAATCAGCCCACCGCCGCTGCTGATGTAGTATCCGTTCTCCCCCTGGCTGAGCGTTGTTGATCCGTCTTTCTGGATCAACACACCAATCGTTCCATCGCCGTTGAGATCCTGATCAAAGGTCGGCTCTATGGACTCCAGGGAGGAGTCGTTCCCCGCCACCACGCCGACAGGGTTGCCGGTTTTGTTGCCGCTGCTGTCAGTGCTCCAAACTGTGTACTGATTGCCGCCGGGAAGCTCCCAGGCAACGTCGTAGCCGGTCGCCGTCTGGACCGCGCCAAACGGCACCCAGTTGCCAAATTCGCCAACCGCGACCGGGCTGCCGTTGTATTGCAGCGGTATCAGCCCACTGCCGCCGTTGACGAAATATTCATTGAAACCTTCGCTGAGCGTCGTCGACCCATCGGTCTGAATCGGCGTGGTCACCGGGCCGATCTTGCCATCGCCATTGAGGTCCTGATTGAAAAGCGGCTCGATGGCCTCGAGCGCATAAGTGTTTCCCGCGACCACGCCGACAACATTGCCGGTCTTGTTGCCGCTGCTGTCGGTCGACCAAACCGTGTACTGATTTCCGCCCGGGAGCTCCCAGGCAACGTCGTAGCCGCCGCCGGCCATCTGCACCGCGCCAATCGGCACCCAACCGTCAAACTCGCTTACCGTGACCGGACTGCCGTTATATTGCAGCTCGGGGCCCGTTAACGTCCCAGACTTGAACAGAAAGTAATTGTTGCCCGCCTGAGCTAAAGTTGTTGATCCGTCAGTCTGAATGGTTACAGCCGTCGAGGCGGTGAAAGAGGGGCTCCAGTCGTAGTTGCCGGTCGTCGCGTCAAAAATACCAACTAATAGATTGTCGGAAGCGGCCGACGAGCCGCCGACATATTGAACCGTGCTCAAATTGCCTGTCGCTACCGTAACCACCTGATTGTCGGGCTCTGTGGTGCCGTTGACTGTAAAGTGACCGTTGCCGCCGCCCAGATCCTCGAACGCATATTGGGTGATGCTGTCGCCGCTCGGGTTGGCGACGTTGAAATAGTTCGAGATCGCCACCGACTGGTTGGCAGCGACGATGAAGTTCTGCCCCGTCACAGTCGGCGTTTGATGCGGCGGCGCCCAGCCGAGCGCCTCCATGATCTGAATGTCGGTCGCCGACAGCGTGCCGGGATCGCCGACGCCCGGGCCGCCCGGACCGAATGGATCGGTGGCATTGGCGTCGGCACCGACCTGATCCCAATCTGCGAGATCCTCACCGTCAAACTGGCCTCGGCTGTTCACCGAATTGTGGTACTGCAGGCCGGTATTGATGTTGGCGCCGTTCACCGAGAAGTACGTCAGTTGGCCGTCTTTGCCGCCGGTAAAATCGCGCTGACCTGAGGCCGTGAACCGGAACAGATCCATTGGCGCCCAATAGCCGGGATCGGCTATGCCGAGGCTGCCGATGCGGCCCATGATGCCTTCGGACAACTCGTGCTCGATGACAGCCTCGGCGTCGCTCGGGTCGTTTGCCAGCGCCGACGCCGTCCAGTAGTCGCTGTTGAGAACGATGCTGTCGTCGGTCACGCCGTCGGGACTCGCCAACCCCAGGATTTGCGCTTCGCCGACCGGAATTTTCCACGGCGCGCCGCTACTTGGATCGGGCAGGCTGGCGAGCGCAGCGGCCGCGGCTTGGGCCTCGGGCGTCGAGGCATGCTGCGTGAGAGCGTTGACGAACTGCGAATAGCTTACCGTGATCGGGTCGAACGAGTTTTCGCCGCTGAAGTTCGGATTCAGCTGCGCGACGTTGAAATTGCAATTCACCGTGCAAACGTTGCCGAACAGGCTCTGCAGATAATTCTCCGCGGCGTCGACGTCGTTGATGAATGCCTGCGTCGCGCCCGAGCCGAAAGTGTTGTTGAAGACGAGGCCGCTGCCTGAAGCGGTGACGATCTGAGTCGTCGTTGACGCGGTAGTGCTGCCGTTTTCCGTGGCAGCGGAACCGTTAGTGCTGGCACTGACGTCCGTACTGGGCGAATGCCCCACAATCTCTTCAAAATCCGGAAAGTCCGCCACCGTCGAGCCGCCGCCAAAAACCGAAGTCCCCCCGCCGGCGCCAGTCGCAGCGTTGCCCTGCTGGAGCGGAGCCCCACCTGCACCGTCATCAAGTCCGCTATCAAAAGCTTGGCCGGTCAGTTTGCGATACGGCATAACGTCTTTCTCCGGCCAGTCGTCGGCCGAGTTCCCGAGTTTCTAGGTGCCGATGCTTATGGAACTTACGGCCTCCCCGGCTGGGGAATCCGCGCACGCCGCTAAGCTAGGGCCCTGCTGAGCACGCTCGAAACTATGGGCCGAAGGCCCTATTCTTTCACCAACGAGGTTGCACGACTTTAACCTAAAAGTTGGCAAATTTCAGTCCCGCTGCCGTTTCAACCGGCAAACAATGTCTGGCCCTTTGCGGCGCTGGCCTGGCGAAAGGCCTGCGACCTTATGGGCAGCCAACGCGTCGACCACACGCTCAATTTTTTGAAGGAAAGCCGATGCACTGCGGTTCGCGCCCCGGATCGTGCCGAATTGACCGGCCACCTGCATCCGACGCCTTCGGGACTAGACCAGGGCTCGTTATGTTTTGCCGCCCGAGCCTATGAAGCCGCATGGTCCGCTCCATGCGGCGGTCGGTGCGGTGCGCCGTGTATTCCGGCTCGTAAGGCAAAACGAAGCGCCTGGAGGGTCGTGACATGTTCGCCTCTGCTGTCATCGTCCCAACCCGCTGCCAAGATGGCCACCACATGGGAACAATGATGCCGTACCCGGGTGAAATATTACTTCCTCCGGCCGGTTCCATTGCGAACTGCGTTTAACTTTTCGTTACCGAAAAACACCCGCGCGTCGTCAAGTCAGTCCGCGCCCGATCAAGGCTCGGCCCATGACACGCAAAAAGGCGCCTCAGTGTCTGGCGAAATGCTTCTCGACCTTGACGATCGCCTTCACCGCGTCACGGGCTTCGCGCTCGCCGTAGCGCTCGTTGAGGTAAAGGTTGAACGAGCGATTGCAGACGTCATGCGCGTTCGGCGCGTCGAAATCGTCGGCGAGGTATGGCCGGATATAGGGCCAGTCCGACACGACGAAGCGATAGTGCGGATTGAGATCGATGCCCTCCGCGCGCACTGCCTCGGCAAATTCGGTCTTGCTGCAAGTGATGGCGCCGCAATCGACCATCACCGGGTAGAAGAACGGCGAGTCTGTCGGTGAGAACGGATATGGCGTGCAGACGTCGGAGGCGTCGACCAGGCGCGCGACGAAATCCGACACGAAGGCGAGCCGGCCGATGATCGTGCTGCGCAGGCGAGCGAGCGAGGCGAGCCCGATGGCGCAGGAGATTTCGTCGGTGTTGTGGTTGAGCGCCGGGAACAGATAGTTCGACGGGTCGCGATCGCTGAAATCATCACGCCAGCGCGGTTTTCCCCGGTCGGCATGCGCGATTGCACGATGGTGCAGTTCGAGGTCCCTGGTGAAGACCACGCCGCCCGACGGTCCGGTCATATGCGCCTTGCGGTACATGGTCGAAAAGGCCGCGATGTCGCCAAAGCTGCCGACACGCTTGGCCCGCAATAGGGCCCCATGGGCCTGTGCGCAATCCTCGATGACCTTGATTCCGCGTGCATGCGCGATCTCGACGATCTTGTCGATCTCGGTTGCCTGGCCGGCGGCATGCACCACCATCGCGGCGGTGACGTTCGGCGTGATGCGCTCGGCGAATTGGTCAGGCCCGACATTGTAGCTGCCGGGCCTTGAGTCCATCAGCCGCGGCTTCAGCCCGTTGAGCACGATCGCCGCCAGGCTGCCGGGATCGGTGATCGGCGAAATCAGTACCTCGCTGCCTTTGGGCAGATCGAGCGCCGCAACCGCGACATAAAGCGACGAGGTGCCGGTAGCGACCGCGTCGGCGTAGCCGCCACCCATCATGTCGGCAAAGGCGCGGCAATACATGTTCTCGAAATGGCCTTCGTAGCCGGGATCGACGTTGCGCTCGCGGTAAAAGTCGAGCACCGCCATGACCATCTTGCGCTCGGCGTCGCCCAGCGCCAGCCGCGGCGGCATCGGCGTCTTGCGCACCTTTTCGCCGCCGTGAATGGCGAGCGCGGCGTTGGGCGCCGGACGCGGCTGCGTCACGTCGGTTCTGCTGCCGGCATTGGGTGCAAGATCGTTCATCAGGCGCCTACCTGCTGCGCAATGGCGCGCACTTCAAGTCCGTGCGCGGCCAACAGATCGTCGTGGCTGCCGTAATTGTGGATGAAGGCGTCCTGCAAGGTGAAGGTATCGAGCCGGCAACGCGCCTGCGTATCCCAGGCGATCTGTTTGGTCCGCGGTGCGAGACCACCTTGCGGGGCGTGTTCCTCGATGACGATGACGTGGCTATGCCGCCGCAGCGCGTCGCGGACGCCACCGACGTCGAGCGGTTTCAGCGTGTGGCAGGACACGACGGAGACCGATTGTCCCTTGGCCTCGAAGCGCGCAGCAAGCTGCATTGCCTTTTGCATGATGACGCCGTAGCTCAGAATGCAGACGTCCGTGCCGCGTTTGATGTAGCGCAGCTTGCCAAACGTCCAGGGATCGACCGCCTTGTCGGTGAAGTTCGGTTCGCCGGCCTTGCCGAGCCGCAGATAGACCGGTCCGTTCTTCTGGGTCGCGCAATAGGCGGTGGCCTCGGTACATTCCGCCGGATCGCACGGCGCGATGATTTGCATATTGGGCAGCGCACCGGCGATGGCGATATCTTCCTGGGTGTGGTGCGTGCCGCCAAGCGTCGAATAGATGACGCCGGCGCCCATGCCGACCACCGTTACCGGCAGATTTTGATAGCACAGGTCGTCACGCACCATTTCAAACGGCCGGTACAGCGAGAACGTCGCGATGGTGTAGGCAAACGGCTGGCATCCTTTGAGCGCGAGCCCGGCGCAGATGCCGATCATGCTCTGTTCGGCGACGCCGACATTGATGAAGCGGTCCGGATATTGGTCGCGAAATTTTGCCATGCTGCCGGCCGGTGAAATGTCGGCAACGACGATGTAAATGTCCGGATCGGTCGTGGCGGCCTTGTACAGCGCCTCCGAAAAGGTGTTCCTCATGACGCTGCCCCTGCCGCGGCGGCCTCCAGCTCTCGCTTGCCCTGCTCGTATTCCTGCGGGCTCGGCGAGCGATAATGCCAGATCGGCACGTTCTCCATGTAGCTGATGCCTTTGCCCTTGGTGGTCTTGCCGATCACCATCAAAGGCCTTCCGCCCTGGCGTCCGCTTACGGCAGCGAACACCGCGGCAGCGTCGTGACCGTCGACCTCGGCGCATTCCCAGCCGAAGGCCTCGAATTTTGCGACCAACGGATAGAACGTCGGGTGGGTCTCCGAGGTGCGCCCGAGACTCTGGAAGTCGTTGTTGTCGACGAAGGCGATGAGATTCGACAGGCCGAGCGAGGAAGCCATCAGCACCGCCTCCCAGGTCGAGCCTTCCTGCACCTCGCCGTCGCTCAACACAGTGTAGATGATGCCGTCGGTCTTGCGTCCGCGTTCGGCGAGCGCCATGCCCACTGCCATCGACAGTCCGTGTCCAAGCGCTCCGGTCGAGGCTTCGATGCCTGGATTGCCGTAGTCGGGGTGGCAACCGAGCCTGCCGTTCGGCCTGCAATAAAGGTCGAGATCCTCGCGACCGAGCACACCCATATCTTCCAGGATGACGTAGAGGATCATGCAGCCATGGCCCTTCGACATCAGGAAGGTGTCGGGCGAGGTGCCGTCGGGATTACGCCGCATCAGGTCGTGATAAATGGCGTCGACCATCTCGGTGCACGAATATGCCGAACCGATGTGCAGCGCCTGCACCTGCTGGGAGATGTCCAGGATGCGCTTGCGATATTGCAAGCAACGCGCCCGCGCGGCCGCGACGTCGAAGAAATTCCGGCGGGTCATGTCGTGCATCGTACGGCTCCCTGAACGGGCTGTCGGATGGCGCAAGGAGCTTGCCGCAGCGCGGCACGTGCCAGAAAACTCCTGTCAAGTCAGCAGCTTTGGCCCTTCGCGCGCTCCGCCGGCAAGCGCGGCCGGGCAGTTTTAGGCCGTTACTCGATGATGGTCCAGTAATAATCGCCCGTATAGCCAGCCTCCTTGAACAGCCTGATCCAGCCGTCCGGGTAATCGTGGAACTTGGCAGTCAGGACCCACTCCTCGAACAGCGCCTTCTGTTCGGGCGTACGGTAGGAATCGACCTGGACGAAGCCGCGGCCCGGTGCCAGCCGTTCGATCTCGCGCAACGCCGTGATCAATTCGGCACGTTCCAGATTATGCACCGTGTTGAGCGAGATCACGGCCTGAAAACTGTTATCGGGAAAGGGCAGCTTGGTGGCGTTGCCGAGATGCAGACGGCCGACCACTTCGGGCTCGCACTTCATGAGGGCATATTCCGAAATATCAAGGCCGAAAGCTTCGAGGCCGGGAGAGACCTTGAGCAGGTCCTTGACCAAGAATCCCTTGGCGCAGCCCACGTCGAGAATGCGGTCACCCGGCTTGAGCCCGAAATGCTTGACCATGTCTTCGGCGACCGGAATCCATCGGCCGTCGTAGCGATAGCCGCCATAGCCATAGGTGCGCGGGCCGTCGAAGTAGAGCTCGCCATATTCGCGGGAGATGGCAATGATCTCTGCGGTCTTGGCTTCAGCGCGGGCGCAGACATTGCGTTTGCCCCGTGGCAGTTTCGCAAGCAGGTTCACTTCTCTCATTACAACACTCCTGCCGATTCACGCGCCGCATGTTCGAGGCCCTCGCGCAACGGCGTGTAACGGAATTGCGGGAACGCTTTGAGGCAAGCGGTGATGTCGAAATGCCGGTGCGTGATCGGATTCTGCCGCGGCGTGCCGCGGATCTCGACGGATTTGCCGGACGATTTCGCCGCCAGTTCAGCAACCTCGCGAAACGAAGCGGACCGCCCGGTGGCGACGTTGAGCTCGCCGCGGCTGCGATGCGCTAGAACCAGCGATACGAGCCGAGCGACATCGTCAATGAACACGTGATCGCGCTGCTCTTCGCCCTCGCCGAACAGCGTAATCGGCTCGCCCTTCGCGGCGAGGCGGCGAAAGCGGTTGGGGCCATAACCATTGTGCGGATCGCGCGCGCCGTAGAGCAGGCTCGCCCGCAAAATGGCGAGCGGCCCCTTCGCTTCAGCCTTGAGCATCAATTCGCGCGCTGCATGCATCATTCCGTGCATCGTTGACGGCTGGCGGCACGAGCGCTCGGTCACCGGATTGGCAGCGTCGGCATAAACGGCGTCCGAGCTGATGTAGACGAGATGCGCAACCGGCTGCGCCGCCAACGCGGCGATGACTTGTTCGGCCATGACGAGATTTTGCATCAGCGTCGCTGCGTTGCGTGCAGGCGCGATCGCGGAGACAAACACGACGGCATCGTCGGTGCGCAAGAGTCCAGCCAGCTTTTTGGCGGCATTCGCCTGAAGGAGATCGACATCATTCCGCGTGATCCCGAGCACCGGCAGGCTGTCGTTACGCAGCTGTTGCGCAATCGCGCCGCCGACAAATCCGTTCGCACCGATCACCACTGCGCGCGCAGACCGCTGCCGAACATTTGTCTGATGGTCGATCATCGTCACACGTCCTTTGCGCCTCGAAGCGGCGGCGCACCAAGCGTAAAATAGGAAAGGCCAGCGGCGCGCAACACATCCGCATCAAGCACGCAGAACGGATCGACGATCGCGCGTCCGCGCATGACGGAGGCGAGGTCGGCAGGTGAAAGCGTGCGAAACTGCGGCCACGGCGTCATGATCAGGAGCGCATCACTGTCGCGCGCCGCCTCGATGGCGCTCGGCGCGGCGATAACAGCCGGATGATGGAGCGAAGCGGCCGGCACCGCCGGATCGTAAACGCGGATTGGCCAACTCTGGAGATCGGCGATCAGCGCCAGCGACGGCGAATTCTTGGTTGAATGGGTGTTTTCCTTGTAGGCCAAACCCAAAATCCCAAAAGTGGGGTTGGCCTTGTGGGGCAGCACCTCACGATGGATCAGCCGCAACACCCAATCGCGCCGGACGCGGCTGTTCTCGATGAAGGCAGCAATCACCGAGGCTTCGCTGCCAGTTGCCTCGGCGAGCCACTGCACGGTCGCGAGATCGCGTTCGAGATTGCCGCCTGCGATACCCAAGCCGGGGATGAGATAGCTGTGCGGCCCGATGCGGCGGTCGAGCCGCAGCGCCGGCACGATTTCATGCCAATCGGCGCCGATGCGCTCGGAGAGGTCGGCGAGCGTGTTGGCGACGCTGACCGATGCGACCAGACAGCAATTGATCGCGATTTTGGCAAGTTCTGCGCTTTCATAGCGCATCGGCAGAATGGGACATTCGAATGCGCCGAGGACGGCCGCGTAGGTAGCGGGCAACGGCCGCGTCGGGTAGGCGCAGCCGACGATGAAACGCTCGGGTTTTACGGCGCGCTCGACCGCGCGACCGAACACGAGCGTCTCGACCTGATAGTAGAGCCGCACCGGGTCGAACGGCAGCTTCCGGGTGAAGCCGGGCGGCACCTGGCAGAGCACGCATAGGAGCGCGCTCGGTCCGAGCACCGGAATCACCGCTTCGATCAGCGCTGAAATGCCGGATAGCTCGCTCTGTCCGCGGTCGTCGGTCGGAACGTCGGTGGCGATATAAACGAGATCGCAAGCGCTCAAATCGCCGACACGGTCGGTAAAGGTCAGCTGCGCGCCATAGCGGCGCGCCAGGTCGTCGAGGCCGGGCTCCAGTACCGGCAGGCGCCCCTCTGCAATCCCGCGGACGAGGTCTGCATCCGAATCGTAGCCGACAACGTGGAACCCCTTGGCTGCCACGGCGACTGCCGACACCAGGCCCAAGTGCGTGAGGCCGGCAAATCCGACGATTGGCGCGCTCACGCGTTGCGCTCCTCGATCGCCGCCTCGCCCAGCCGCCGCAGCGTCCCATTGAGCCAGAGATCGTCAGCGAGATCGCCGACGCGGCGCTCGGCGCACAGCCGCTTGAAGTGGTCGTATTCGACGGCCCAGGTCGGATCATCTTGCGCCAGCGTGATGGTTTCCTCCGGCGGCCGTCCGCTTGGCAGCACGCGCGAGCGCAGTGTGAACGACGACGGTCCCCACTTGCACAGCGAGCTGATATGTGCCGAGCCGTTTTCGGCGAAGACGTCGCAGGTAAAATGGTTGCGCCAGCTCAACAGCGTCATTTCCAGCTCGAGCTGTGGTGTCATGCTGCGCGAGCCGAGCACGACGTGGTCGGGCGCGCGATTCTCGAAACAGCGGCTGGAAATGATCGCGAAATCGTCCCCGATGTCGCCGAACCAGAACCGCGCGGTATCGAGCAGATGCGAGCCGAGATCGGGCAGCACGCCCGCGCCCTGATCGCGCCATTGCGAGTCGCGCACCAGCCGCGCCGTGCCGTTGCCATAGAACATGCGGCAGCGGTAGATGGCGCCGAGCCGACCCGACTTGATGACGTCGCGCATGCGCACGAAATGCGGTTCGAAGCGGTGATTATAGGCGGTGTAGCAGATAACGCCGTTCGCTTTCGCCTGCGCCGCCAGCCGCGCAATGTCGGCATCGTCGGCGGCCCACAACGGCTTTTCAACCAGAACATGCTTGCCATTTCGCAACAGGTAATCGAGCAACGCAACCTTCGGCTCGTCTGGAATGCAGGCCAGCACCGCGTCGTAGCCTGACAGGGGCACATCTTCGATGCGCCGGTACTCGGCTTCGCTATTGACCGGATCGACGGCCGCGACGAAATCTGCGCCCGCCACGCGCCGGCGCTTGTGCCCCTGCACACCAAGCCCGGCGACGACGACGCGCATCACTGCAGTCCAGTTGGGCTAGACGAACCGGGCACGTTTTTCGAGGCCCAGGAGCTTGCGCAGCACGTCTTCCGGGCCGACCGGCACGTTGCCTTCGGCTTCACATTCGAGCGCCGCCGCAAGCGAACCAAGAACTGAGGCGGCCACTTCCGACGGATCGATGAGGAGCGACAGCGTGGCGTAGGCGAGCAGCGCGTCGCCGGCGCCCACCGCATCGATCACACGCTCGACGAAACTGTCGACGACGAAAAACGTGCGCGGGTCACGTTCGCGGCCGGCGCGACAGGTCAGCACGCCCCGATCGCCGAGCTTGAGGATGACGGTCTTGCATTGCGCGTCCTCGTGGAGCTTGGCGGCAAGCGGACGCACGCCGGTATCCTGGTCGGCGAGCGCGAAGCGCGCCTCGCGCTCGTTAGGCGTAAGCAGGTCAAAGCCCTTGAACTCGAGGATATTGCCCCAGCGGCTCGCGACCTGGCTATCGGCGACGCGAAATACCCCGCGCGGAATCGCTGCGGTCAGGCCAGGAATCGTGCGGCGATTGAAAATGCCGTGGCGGAAATCGCTAAACACGACCGCGCGGCCCAGCGCCCGGCCCACGTTGCCGGCGATCTGCTCCATCTGCGCATCGGTGATGCTGCGGTTGTCAAGCGTGTCGACTTTGAGCAACCGATAATCGTCGCACACATAGGCATTCTTGTGCGTCGTCGGTCGGGCGTGATCGATGATCGGCATCGCCTTGACACCGGCCGTTGCCAAATCCTCCAGCACGAAATCCTTCAGCGCGTCGTCGCCGAGCACCGTGGACAAGGTGACCTCGGCGCCGGCGGCGCGCAGGTGCTTGGCAACGACCGCGGCGCCGCCGACATAGTCGGCACGGCTGTCGAAGCGCACGCTCGGCGTTGGCGTCTTGGTCATGCCGCCAATCATCGTCGTGTAGGTGAGGCTGTCGACGATGGTGTCGCCGACGACGTGCACTTCCAATCCTTCGAACTGGTCGAGAATGCGGCGTAGGCGGTCGAAATCGAGCGCTTCGGCCTCCATCAGCGCCAAGAGCTTTTCCACCGCGATGTCCGGCGGGCCGGTCTCGATCAGATGCGACGAGGAGTAGACGATGTCGCCCGGTGTAAACAGAATCTCGCCGCCATAGCCCGACAGCGCATCGATCTCCTGTTCGGTTTTCGGATTGATGCCGCCGTCCTGATATTCGTAGCCTTTGGCGAAGTAATCCGGCTGCAGCCGCGTGATATTTTCGATCGGCGTCGGATTGAGGTCGATAATTACGTAATCGACCATTTCCAGCGCTGCCAGATTGAGGGCCCTTAAATCTTCCGGCACGAACGGCCGATAATTGGCCTTGGTGATGTGCGCGTCGGCCGTCAGGCTCGCGATCAGGATGTCGGCTTTTTCCTTGGCATACACCAAGTGCCGGATATGTCCCGGATGCACCAGATCAAATACGCCGTGGCACATGACCACGGTGCGCTGCCTTGGCCGTGGGCCAAGCACCGAGCAGAGTTCGTCGACGCTCTTGATCTTGCGGCGGTAGCCGCCCCCCAGACGCGTTTCCATCGCTCACTCCGCCGCAAGCGCCTCGAACCAGGTTCGGGTGGCTTGCGTGATCGAATCAGGATCCCATAGCGGCGCGTCGCGCCAATTGTCGATCTCCGCCATCATCATGGCAACCCCTTCCTGGAATCCGATCCGCGGCTGCCAGCCGAGATCGCGGTTTATCTTGGAGATGTCCGCCCAGGTCACGTCCGGCTCGCCCGGCCGTTTCGGGATATGAACAACCGAGCCGCCAATTAATTCCACCAGCCGATTGACGGATTGCGGATTGCCGGCGCCCAGATTCCAGATTTCGCCTGACTTCTTCGTCTCCGCCGCCAACAAAAAGGCGGATGCCACGTCGCTCGCATAGAGAAAGTCGCGTCTTTGCGTGCCGTCGCCGACGACGGTGAACGGCTTGCCGGCGAGCTTCTGCTTGAAGAACACGCCGAATACCGCGCCGTAGGCGCCGGTGGTGCGCACGCGCGTGCCATAGGCGTTGAAGATGCGTATCGAATTGACCGGAAGCCGATACACGCGATGCCAATGGAAGGCCGCCTGCTCGCCCTGATATTTGGACAAAGCATAGGGATATTGCGGCGCTATCGGATGGTCCTCGGTCGTGGGTACTGCGGCGATACCGTAACAGGACGATGATGCTGCGTAGACGAACTTGCGCACCGCCGCATGACGGGCGCATTCCAGCACCCGAACCGTGCCCTGCACGTTGGTGTCCATGTATTCGGTCGGCTGTTCGATCGACGGCACGATGTCGCCGATGCCGGCAAAATGGAACACGTAAGCGGCGCCGGCGAACAAGGCGCTGTCCGGCTCCAGCTCGCGGATATCCGCTTCCTCGAACGACAAATCCGGATTGGCGCGATGCTGGACCAGATTGGCCGTCCGGCCGCCGCGCAGATTATCGATGACCCGGACCCGATAGCCGCGCTCGAGCAGATGATCCACCATGTGGCTGCCGATGAACCCGGCGCCACCGGTGACGACCGCGATATGCCGCGCCGCGCTCATTGCACTCCGAGCTTCTTCATGGTCCGTACGTTGTAATACCAGTCATCGTCGAAACTGTCCGGCAGGAGGTAATTGCGGAACGCATGCGTCAGATCGCGCACCGCATCCGCGACGCTGCGCCTCGGCACGAAGCCGAGCACGCGCTTCACCTTGTCGGAATTGACGTGATAGGAGCGCATGTCGTTGGTCGGGGTCGTGGTGATCTTGATGTCGCCCTTTTCCGGCATCTCTTCCTCGACTACGCGCTTGACCATGCCGGCGATCTCGGCGATCGAATAATTCTGAAAGCCGATGTTGAAAATCTCGCCGTGGATCTTTTCATGCGGCGCCTCGAGCATCAGCTGATAGGCATCGACCATGTCTTCGACGTGCAGGTTCGGCCGCATCTGATTGCCGCCAAACACGGTAATGACGCCCTTGTTCACAGCGTGATTAGTCAAGATGTTGACTGACAGATCGAGCCGCGTGCGCGGGCTGTAGCCGCAGATCGTCGCCGGCCGCACCACGAGGCAGGTGAAATCGTCGGCCTTGTGCTTCCACAATAGTGGCTCGCACATACCCTTGAATTTGTTGTAGAGCGTCAATGGCACCAAGGGGTGCTCTTCCGTCACGTCCGGGGAATCCGAGACGCCGTACACCGAACTCGACGAGCAGTAGACGAAACGCTGCACGCCGGCCTGCTTTGCTGCAATCACCACAGGCTCGAAGCAGTCGTAATTGATGGTCTGTGACAGTTTCTCATCGAGTTCGAAACTGGCGTCGTTCGAGATGCAAGCCAAATGCAGGATGGCGTCCTGGCCGGCCAGCGCCTCGGCGAGCTTGGCGGTGTCGCGGACGTCGCCCCTGATCACCCGTAGCTTGGGATCGTTGGGCAAGCGGCAGCCGAAAAACAGCGCGTCATAGACCGTAACGTTGTACCCGGCGGACAACAGGCGCGGCGTCAAAACGTGTCCTACATAACCCGCACCGCCGGTGATCAAAACATTCGTTATGGTCATTTACGCTCCCTGCCTATTAGCCTGTAGCGCTATGCCGCTGCGACCGCCAGCAAGCGGCGGAGGCCAACCCGCATGCCCTTCCGCTACGTGTCCGCAGCCAGATCGGGCGCCTGTATCAAGCCACAGCGCGCACGGTCGAGTCCTCAACCGGATCTCCGATCTCGAAACCGGCGGCGACGGCATCGCGCCGGAACATCTTGACGGTTTCGAGTGAATAGTCGTCCAAATCCTTACCGACGAGGCTGAGCTTCGCCAGGATGTCTTTGGTGGCCGTGATGATGTGACAGCCGACCGCGTCCGCCTGGAAGACGTTGAGAAGCTCGCGGGGGCTCGCCCACAGCAACTCTGCCTTGGGGTGCTCCCGCAGGACCTTGACCGCCTCCGCCATCATTGGCGCGGGATCCACCCCGGTGTCGGCGATCCGCCCCGCGAACACCGACACGATTGCCGGAACGTCGGGCGAGAGATTCGCCGCCACGCGCCGCACCTGATCGACAGTGGTAATGGCGGTAACGTTGACAACGACGCCTTCGGCAGACAACTGCCTGATGACCTCGCCGGCAAATTCTCTGTTGGTGTTGGTGACCGGTATCTTGACGTTGACGTTTTTGCCCCAGCTCGCGATCGCGCGCGCCTGGCGGATCATGCCGGCAAAATCGTCGGCAAAGACTTCGAGCGAGACCGGACGATTCGGCACCGCAGCGAGCACCTTGCGCCCGAACTCTTCGTAGTTGCGCACGCCCGCATTGCGCGCCAGCGTCGGGTTGGTCGTAAAGCCGCGAATGATCGGATTGGTAGCAAGCGCGACGATGCTGTCGAAATCGGCGCCGTCCGCGAACAACTTGACGCGTAGCTGCTTCAGCCGCTCCATTACCGCCCCTCTTGCCCCATCCCGCCAGATGGCCCCGAAGCGCCTCACTCTGGGCTAGATCTGCTTTGCGTACGAGCCAGCCGAGACACCGGCAGATGCGTGCCGGCGGCGGCGAGGACAAGTCGAAAAATCCGGCCGGCTCAGTTGTGACAAGCCAGCATTTTCTCGGCTTAACTCTGCCGCCGTCCCCACGCCCCTAATGGTACATTTCGCGCTGAGCGTCAACCAGAACCGTGGGACAAGCGTGGCTTGCGGAGGGCTCGGGCACAGCACGATTCCGGAACCGCGCCACTGTGTCGCAAATAATACATTGTTGGCAGAGCAAGATGTGGCGCTCGCACGCGCGCCGCAGTCGATATCTGGCAGCGGGGCGCCGTCTGGCGCTGATTCGCAGAAAAGCACCAGCGACCTTGGCGTTAGGTCGGCAGCGGTTCCCAAGGTAGCGCCGCCATGGTAGAGGACCCGACGAACGTTCATCGTTCGGCCGCTGCCATGCAATATCCCGCAACGAAAATTGATTTTTACGAGAACGCGGGGACGGCACCGGCCTTTCTGCATGGCGTCATGCGCCTCAATCCGGGCGCCCGAATTATCAAATCGACCATTCGTGGTCCCCTATTCCTCAACAAGAATTCACAGGTCGGCCCCGACGTCGATGCCGGAAAATATTTTGGCATGAACGAAAACTGCTTCATCGCCCGCGCCACAATCGGCGCCTTTTGCGCGATCGGCGCCCGCACCGCGATCAATCCATTCAATCATCCATCCGATTGGCTCAGCATCCACGAGTTCCAGTATCACCCGAACTCATTCGACTGGGTGGACGAGTACAACGACTTCGCGCGGCTCGAGCGCACGCCCGACATGTTCAAGCACGTCACCGTCGGCAACGACGTGTGGACCGGACACAACGTCAACGTCATGGCGGGCGTGAGCGTCGGCGACGGGACCATCATCGCGGCTGGCTCGGTCGTCACCAAGGATGTGCCGCCCTACGCCATCATCGCCGGCGCACCGGCGACCATCAAGCGTTTTCGCTTTCCGGAGCGCACCATCGAGCGCCTGCTGCGGCTCAAATGGTGGGAGCTCGAATTGTCGCAGCTCAGCGGCCTGCCATTTCGCGACATCGATCGCTGTCTCGACATGATCGAGGCGATCAGGGCGAAAGGCGATCTGGCGGTTGCCGAATGACAGCCGACTGCGCAAAGGAAGCAGCCGCACTGCTGCCGATCCTGGAGCGCTTTGCCGTACCGCGAAACGCCAGCCTGGTGGTGCACAGCGCCATCGCGCCGCTGGGCCGACAGGGTTTTCGCGCCGAAGCGATGATCGAAACGCTGCTCGATTATCTCGGCGCTGGCAACCTGTTCATGCCGACCATGACGTGGCGCACCGTCACCCTCGACAATCCGCATTGGGACGAGATGGCGACGCCGTCCCATACCGGCGTATTGACCGAAATCTTCCGCACCCGTTACGCGGTTGCGCGCAGCATTCATCCGACGCACTCGGTTGCCGGCTGGGGCCCGGCGGCACCGCTGTTGCTGTCGCGCCATCACATCGACACCACGCCGGTTTCCGGTAACAGCCCTTACGGGCTAATGCGCGATTACGATGCGTATGTGCTGATGATCGGCGTCGGCCTGGAATGTTGCACGGCGATTCATCTGCCCGAGGAAGTGGTCAACGTCGAGCTCTACGTGAGACCTCCCGAGCAGGCGGAGCTTTATCATTGCCGCGACCGCGCTGGCGTCGTGCACGAGGTGCGTACCCGGCGCCATCCGCGGCTCGACCGCGATTTTCCGCAATTTGCGGCGCCGCTGGCCGAACGCGGCCTGCTGGCGAGCGGGACCATACACGGCTGCCCCTACACCATTGTGGCGCTGCGCGATTTATTGCGGGATGTGTTCGCCGCCCTGATCGAAAATCCGTGCGCCACGCTGCGGCAGCCGCAAGCTGCCGCTGTTTAGTGGTCAAGGGGCGATTTAGCGCCAGCAGGGTGTTGTCACCGCGCGCCGCTTCTTAGCGCGTCTTTGCCGCCGGGCTGTGAGGATCTCCGCAACCTCCAGGCAAATTCGGCTGGGATGCCCCGTCGGCGTCCGAGACCTGCACGTTTTTCGACCAAGATTCCCGGCATGCAAGAGGCAACAAATGCCAAGTAAGCGGCCGCGGTACGAAGTTTTGCGAAAGCGGCAGCGGTTTGCATACGCCGATCGAGTCCTGATCGCAGATCGCCCCCGTTACCCAGCGGGCCCCCGACAAATTGGCGCCCTCAAAGTTCGCGCCGTCCGTTTTGGCCTTAAACAGAAACGCGTAGCTCAGATCGGCATTCCGGAAGTCGGCATTGCTCAAATCGGCGCCGGTAAGAAAGACACCGGTCATCTTGGCATACCGAAACGAGCTGTTGCGCAGATCGGCCTTCCAAAGATCAAGATCGTCGAGAACCGCCCGATCGAAAATGGACGCGGACAAATCGGCCATCGCAAACAACTGTCCTCGCAAATCAATGCCTGAGAAATCGGACTGCGGGCATTTCACCGGAGTTTCAACCGCAATCTTGCATCCCGCGATTTCGATACCTTGAGCATCCGCGGAAGCGACGGTCGAGCTGAGAGCACAGAACAGTGCGGCAGCGAAAAGTCGCAAGCTATCGCGCAATTTCATCAGCCAAGCCCCTTGCACGATCGTGAGACGATAGGCTGGTCCTTGTACGCCGCCCCCCAATCGAGCAGATATTTGAACACCCACTGGGCGTACAGTGCAACGCCGTAATCGCTGTTGTGGCCGTCGAGCGGCAGATTGTAGAGCGCCGCTGTGCGCAGCGGATCGCTGGGCAACCGCGCTTGATCGACCATTTGCACGATGTCGATGTGATGCGCCTTCGCGGCGGCAAGAAATTCCGTCTCGAGCCCGACGAGATACAGAGGATCGCCGGGGTAACGCTGCGGGATATCCTGCCTGACCTGAAGTTCCTCGATTTGCGGATGATGCAGAATGATCACATTAGGATTGATGCATCGCAACTGCTCCAGAGCGGAGATGCTGTCCCTGATGGCGGCAGCATGCTCAATCGTCATGCGATATCTCAGATATGCTGCCGCCGCGGTGAGGCGGCGACGATCCGCACGGCCCAACCCAGTCGCGATCGCAGCAATCATTTCGGAACGCAGCTCAAACCAGGGCAATTCGTTCAGTACATTTTGCCTAAGATAGCGGCGAATGTCGGGGTCATCGGTGAGCTGTACCCGCCCGCGATAGACGAACCGCCGGTGAATGTCGTCGGTGATGAAACTGACAATGACCAGATCTGGCTCGAACTTGCTGGCGCGCGCCTGATAGACCTTAGCCCATTGGACAAAGCCGGTCCCGTCCATGCCGAAATTCAGAACGCGCGTGTATTTGCCGCCCACTCGCTCGCGCCACCGCGCGGAGCGATTGAGATCATCCTGCACGAGATCCGCCCACCTGATGTAGTTTTGCAGCCCGTTCGTGAAGGAGTCGCCGAGGAGCGCAATGCGGTACTCGTTTTCCGGCTTTTGCATCGGGTACGGCGCTGGATCAAGATCATTGGCCATGAACCCGTACTGATTGATATGGAATTGGTCCTTAAAGTACTCGATATTGGTGAAGCTTGAGTTCGGGATGTAATGATAACCAATCTCAGCGTCGAACTGCGATAATGGGTTCTGTAGACTGTCCTTAACGAGCTGAAGAAATTGATCGGATATCGTCTTGTAGAGATAGATCCGATATCCAGCCTCGGCGACGACGAACGAAAGCGCCAACGAGGCCAATACGAGTGACGCATTGGCAAGAAACGCTTTGAGTGTTGATCGCGCGGACATTTTTGCAGCCGATCAAAGCTGCGCCGGCAGAAGCCAATAGCCTGCGTTGGCTTGCGGCACCTCTAAGCCCGCCGCAACGCTTTGCGCCGTCGCAGAGACTTTCCGCATGGTTTTAGAACAGCGTGTAGATGAACGGCGCCACCGCACTGCCCTGCGTGAGCACCACCAAGCCGCCGAACACGCACATCATGATCAGCACCGGTAACAGCCAGTATCGCTTGCGCACGCGCATAAAGCGCCATAACTCGACTACAATCGACATTGGCATGCCTCCCGACGACCCGGCGTCACTCCAGGCGCGTAAATCGCGCCCATCAGCGTCGCCGCCTCCTCTTAATCTCGTTCCACCGCGCGGGCAACCGTTCCACGAAGGCGGCAACATTTTTAGGGCGCTCCAGCGCACGGTTTGCGTCGCCGGACGCCGCATGTTAGGAGACGATTGAAAGCGTACGGGGGCCGGGATGGGCGATGTCGGCGACCATCACGAGTTGCGCCGACCAAGCGAAACGGCGGCAGGCTCAAGCGATCGCTCATTTGGTCTCGTCTTTGCCGGATTTTTTGCCGTGCTCGCGCTGCACAATTGGTGGCGGGCAGGGCATTTATGGCCGATCTATCTGGCAACCGCTGTGGTGTTTTTGGCGACCGCGCTGCTTCGCCCTATTCTCCTGCGGAGGCTCAATCGCGCCTGGACTAAGCTCGGTACCCTGCTCGGCTCGATCGCCACTCCGATCGTCATGGCGCTGCTGTTTTTTCTGGTGATCACCCCGATTGGGTTGCTGATGCGGCTCACCGGCAAGGATACGCTGCGGCTGCGCGGCGCCCGCAAAGGCGATTCGTACTGGATCATGCGTGACCCGCCGGGGCCGCCTGGCGAGAGCATGAGCGAGCAGTTTTGAGCGCGCTGTCGCAGATGGCAGCCTGTTTGCAATGAAGCCCGCGATGCGCATTCTCGGCATATCGGCGTTCTATCATGACAGCGCGGCCGCGTTCGTCGCCGACGGCGAGATCATCGCGGCCGCGCAGGAGGAGCGCTTCACCCGCAAGAAGCACGATTCCGGATTTCCGCGCCAAGCCATCGAATATTGTCTGGCCGAAGCAGGGTGCCCACTCGAAGCAATCGATTTCGTCGTCTTCTACGACAAGCCCTTCATCAAATTCGAGCGGCTGCTCGAAACCTATCTCGCGTTCGCGCCGAGGGGCTTGAAATCATTCAGTATGTCCATTCCGCTCTGGCTCAGAGAAAAGCTTTTTCAAAAAAGCTTGTTGACCAAGGCACTGCGCGAGATTTCCCCAAAATACGACAATTCGAATCTGCTGTTCACCGAGCACCATTTATCGCACGCCGCTTCGGCATTCTTCCCCTCGCCTTTCGAGGAGGCTGCAGTCCTGACGTTGGACGGCGTTGGCGAATGGACCACCACGTCTTGCGCCATCGGTAAAGGCAGCGATCTGAAGATCCATAAGGAGCTGCACTTTCCCCATTCGCTCGGCCTGCTCTATTCGGCATTCACCTATTACACGGGGTTCAGGGTCAATTCCGGCGAGTACAAGGTGATGGGCTTGGCGCCCTACGGCGAGCCCAAATACGTGCGCGCCATTCTGGACAGGCTGGTCGACCTGCGCCCGGACGGCACGTTTCGCCTCAACCTAGACTACTTCGACTATTGCACCGGCCTGACGATGACCAATGAGCGCTTTAATGAGGTATTCGGAGCGCCCCCGCGTCGCCCTGAGCAGCCGCTGACGCCGTTTCACATGGATATCGCGGCATCCATCCAGGCGGTGACCGAAGAAGCGATGCTGCGGCTCGCCCGTTCGATCCATGTCGAGACCGGAATGGACCATTTGTGCCTCGCCGGCGGTGTCGCGCTCAACTGCGTCGCCAACGGCAAAATCCACGCGGCCGGGATTTACCGCGATATCTGGATCCAGCCGGCCGCGGGCGACGCCGGCGGCGCCATCGGGGCGGCCCTGGCTGCGTATTATCTGCACCACAAGGCCAAGCGGGTGATCGGCGCCAATCGGCTCGACGGCATGCAGGGAAGTTACCTCGGTCCCGCCTACGACCAGACGCAGGTTGAGCGCGACCTCGAAGCCGAAGGCGCCCGCTTCATCACGCTGCCCGACGATCAGCTTATCGAGCGCACCGCGCAATCGCTGAGCAACGGCAAGGCTATCGGCTGGATGCAGGGCCGCATGGAATTTGGGCCGCGCGCGCTGGGCAACCGTTCCATATTGGGCGACGCACGCTCGCCGACCATGCAAAAAATCCTGAACCTGAAGGTCAAGTATCGCGAAAGCTTCCGTCCCTTTGCGCCGGCGGTGCTGCGCGAGGAGGTCGCCGACTGGTTCGAGCTCGACTGTGATTCGCCCTACATGCTCCTGGTGGCGAACGTGCGCAACGAGCACCGCCGGACCATGACCGAGGAGGAGCAGGCGCTATTCGGCATCGACAAGCTGAACGTGCAGCGATCGGACATCCCGGCAGTCACGCATGTCGACTATTCGGCGCGCGTTCAGACCGTGCATCAGGAAACCAATCCGCGCTTTCACGCACTGCTCCGCCGCTTCAAGGAAATTTCCGGGTGCCCCGTCCTCGTCAATACCAGCTTCAACGTGCGTGGCGAGCCAATCGTCTGTGACGTTAATGACGCATTCCGCTGCTTTATGGGAACCGAGATCGAAACGCTCGTGGTCGGCAACTGCATCCTCGAAAAAAGCGAGCAGAATCCGGCGTTGAAGCTGGATTACAAGGACGCCTTCGACCTCGATTGACGCGTGAGCTACGCGGCCGCCCGCCGCAGCGATCGCCATGGCGGCCATGACGTAACGAGCGCTTGCCACCGCATCGGGCAGAGCTATAAAAGTGTATCAGCTTGGCACGTTTCGCAGCGAACCGGCGCACCGCGGCGAGGGGGGAACCCATGCGCGATTGGTCCAAGGCGGATTGGGTTGATCCCAAATACAATTGGCAACCGTTGCCGGTGCCGGACATGCCGGATCGCCTGCTGATCGACTTCGCCACCCGCTGCAATCTGCGCTGCCACATGTGCCCGGTCTGGGGCCTCGAGGACGACGACCAGATCGATCCGCTCAAAGGCATCATGAATCTCGATGCCGCGCGCAAGATGCTCGACGAGTTCACAAAACAGCAGCCGATGGTGGCGCCGAGCATCTACGGCGAGCCGCTGCTCATCCCGAACTTGCGCGAGGTGTTCACCGACATGAAGCGGCGCGGCATCGCTGTCGCGATGAACACCAACGGCCTGACGCTGACCGAGGATCTCGCCGAGTTCTTCTGTCATATCAAGGTCGACTCCATCATGTTCAGCCTGGATTCGACCACGCCGGAAACCTTGAAGAAGGTGCGCGGCGTCGACAAGCTCGCCAAGATAGAAGCTGCGGTGTTCCGGATGCTGCGCGTGCGCGGCGACCGCGAACACCCGCGGGTCGGCGTCTCGTTCACTACGCAGGGCACAAATCGCCACGAGGAGAAGGCATTCGTCGATCGCTGGGTCGGAGTCGTCGACGTGGTGCGCATGGGCATCGTGTTCGAGAACGGCACGTTTCCCGACATGATCGAACCGCCCAAGCGCGTGCCCTGCGCTGTCATTTACAAGACAATGCCGGTGCACAATGACGGCAGCGTGCGGCTCTGCTGCCTGGACGGCGTGCGCGCCACCGACATGGGCAACGTGTTCGAGAAGGGTGTCGAAGCGATCTGGCATGGCGAGGAATTCGCCAAGGCGCGCTATTATCACGAGACGGCGCAGTGGGATAAGGTGCCGTTCTGCAAGGGTTGCAACGGCTGGGCGCAATACGAGTACGCCGAAGAGGTGAAAGACGGCCTGTTGATCCGCCGCTCGCCGGAATACAGCTACTACAACTTGATCAATCGCCTCGACAATTGGACCGGCAACCTGCTTGGCGGCCATAAGCCGCCGCCGGGAGAGCTGCTTGGCGAAAAAAATGCCGCCGAGTAGCCGCGAGACCTCACCCTGCACCGAGAGCGTCGCACGGCTGACGCCTAGAAAAGCGACCGCACGTGCGCCGCGCTGTTTTCCTCGATCGTGACGGCGTCATCAACGCCAACCTGGAGCGTAATGGCCGCCCTGTAGCGCCGACGACACTGGCGGAGTTCCGATTGTTGCCGGGTGTGGAAGATGCTGTGCGCCTGCTCAACAAGCACGGCTTTCTGGTCATCGTGATAACCAATCAGCCGGACGTCGCCAACGGTTTGACGGAGCAGGCCACAGTCGAGGCCATGCACGAAATCATCCGGGCGCGGCTGCCGATCGACGACATCAGGACGTGTTTTCACAACGATGCGGCCGCTTGCGATTGCCGCAAACCGAAGCCCGGCTTGATCCTCGCGGCGGCCGCCGAGCACGACATCGATCTGGCGCAAAGCTACGTGGTCGGCGATCGCTGGCGCGACGTTACAGCGGGCCGCACCGCCGGCTGTTTCACCATCTTCATCGATTATTCCTATCCGCAGGAGGGCCCGAACCTCCCCGACATGGTGGTGAAGTCGCTGCCTGAGGCCGCGGCGATCATCCTCCGCCGCGAAGAAGGCCTTCCAAGCTCCGGCCGCCCTGCTTCGCGTTAAGCAGATACTGTGGGGGTTTCAAGCGACCCATGATGAAACCCGAGCCCCCCTTCACGTCGGCGATGCTGCAGCAGCGATATTGGTTGACGCGGACGGCCGTTACCTCCTGCAACTGCGCGATGACGTGCCGCACATCTGGTATCCCGGACATTGGGGCGCATTCGGAGGCAGCGTTGAAGCCGGCGAAGACGAGCTGGCGGCGCTCCACCGCGAGCTCGAAGAAGAGCTTGAATTCCAATTCACCGACGCCCGGGAATTTGTCCGATTTGAATTCGATATGCGGCCGCTCGGTCTCAAAAGCCATTTCCGTAGTTATTTTGAAATCGTGGTGAGCGCCGCTCAAGTCCGCTCGCTCGTACTACACGAGGGCGCACAAATGCGCTGGCTTGCCGGCGCCGAGGCCTTGAGTCTAAGGCTCGTCCCCTACGACGCCTTTGCGCTGTTTCTGCACCATGAGCGAAGACGCCTATGCGCGTAATCCTCCACCATGTCACCAGCCGTTCGGAGCTGCGGCACATGGCGTGAGCAAACACTTCCATTATCGCTTGGCGGAGCGTGCCCGGTCGATTCGCAGCCGTTCCATATCGCGCAGATCATCAACGCGGCATTGTCCGGCAAGGATGGGACCGAGGCGGAATACCAATTGCGCATCGAGCTTTCCCGAAAAGTTCACACCGAGCTGCATGGCGTCGGCGCGAAACAGCACCGGGCTTCCGGCCCCTTCGGCGCTCCAGCAATGGCTGTACTGAGCGGGCAGAACAAGGACGGAATGTCCGTCGCTCGTCGCAGTAAGGTGGAAACCCTGCTTTGTATAGACCAATTCGACCTGTCGCGCCGGCGCCAACGGCTGTTCGAGCTCGCCGTCCATGGTCACGACAGTATGGCCACCATCGAAATCGGCTTGATGCATGGCTTGGAGAGCACCCGCGAAATCGTCGGCATGCACCTCTTCCACAGGCGAATAGTTGCCCAGGTTCGGATTTGGCAGCTCGACGAGGTGCAGTGTTCCTGAACGACGTGTTTGTAAGTTCGCGACCTCACGACCCGCCGTTGTTTCCGTATCGGTGATGACGTAGCGGACGCCCCACAGCGCCATCAGGAGCGGATCGATGCGCGTCATGACGATCGAGGACCGCAGCTGATGATCGGCGGCAGTGGACAGAAAGTCTGTCACGGTTAGGTAATAAGGCGGCGTGGCGAAGGTATGATATTGGAAGAGTGTCGGGATATCGAATTTCCATAGCCCGACGGTGCGATGATCGTTGCCCGTATCGAGCAACAATACTTCGTCGGAATCGTGGAATTTGAGCCAGTCACCGTACCCGCCAGGCGGCACCCCATCGACGGTCGCCACGATGCCACGGAACGGCTCACCAGCACGAAGGGAAACCTGCCGCTGCAACAAAGCGGTGATCGGCGTGGCGCGGATCGAAAGCCAGGGATTAGCCGCGCACTCATTGAAGTTGCCGCGCCGCAGCACCTTGAGGTTATACCCTGGAACCGCCACGATGACGCCCAACAATACCAACGAGGCGCCGTGTGCTCGCAGCCACCCGACCGCTCGTTTCATGACGTCGAACTGCGAAGCTGCGCCGCTCAAGCCGATCTTCTTGGCGGCATGCTCAACGCGCCGACGCCACCAAAGCGGCGCTAGATCAACTGATGCACCGACCAGGCTCAGGACGACCCGCAGCATCGCCGCGATGGCAATCGCGCAGAAGATCAGAGCGTACGGCCACATGCCGGTCTCGAAATAAATGGGCCAGGAGCCGCGGTAATCGACCGCCCTGAAGGAAAACCAATAAGCGACGGGAAAATACAACGCGCTGGCGATCAGATGCGTGATGGCGAACAGCCTGAGGCGGCCGCAGCCAGCAACCGCTGTCCACAGCGCGCCGGCAAGGCCTAGCACGATGACCCCTGCGCCGATCCTGGTCCAGAACAGTACGGAGAAGGCCTCCCAGCCGCCGAGCGGATGCTCTATTTCGTTAGGGAAGAACCGAAACGCCGTGTACTGGATGATGCCGTAGTAGTACGTGAAAACGCCGAGCGCCGCCAAAACGATGATTATCAGCAGTCCCGCCGAAACACGGAGCGCCGCGTCCGTCATCCCTCGTGTGGCGAGCAAGGATCCGGCGGAGTAGATTGCAACGATCGGCACCATGAAAAGCACGTGCGGCGCCTCGCTGATGACGGCGAGCAGGAGGCACAATGTCGGTGCAACGACGAGCAGGACCGCGCGCGGGCCGAGCGGGCCCTGAAGTCTCCAGAAAGACGCAACGATCAGACAGCCGAGCCCGGTGCCTTGAAACCAATACGGATTGTTTTCGAACAAGGAAAATAGTTGTGCAGTAGTGCCGGCGAGCCCCGCTCCGACGAGGATCGGCATGAGGAAACCCGCGGTCAACGCCGTCGCACGGTCGGCCTGGATGGACCGCGCGACGGCATAAATCGACGACGCCAGAAAGATGCCGAATACGGCATAGATGAATGCCTTCGCGGGAGAACCCGCACCAAACAGAAGCGTCAGCGAGTGCGGCAGCAGATATTCGGGACTGAGCGGGTACCAGGCGTCGAAGTTGCCCGACAGCGCGTCGACTCCGGTCTGGCTGAACAGAGGCCGATCGAGCGCCTCGTAGGCGAACATCGTCCGATACCAGGTGCCGTCGAGCCCGATCATCAGGCAAGCCTGATTTTGCCAAAAGCTGAGGCAAAAGATCGCAATCGCGATGATCGCGAACGCCGCCACGGCTCGCCCCGAGAGGAACTCCACTCCCGGCTTTAAGAAACCGTCATTGAACCAGCGCTGCATTACACTGACACACTCTTACGACTAAATTCCACGCCCCGGACCCGAGGGCTTGGTCATTTACCACGCCGGAGGTCCGTTCAGGAATCAATGCTTGGCCATGCGCGGCCGGGCCAGGCAAATGATAGTCGTGCCGAATGGCATCGGAACCGAGGAACGCAAGAAAGCGGCCTCAACTCGCGCAAGACCGTATAGTGTTGCGTTGAGCAGCGGCGGCAACGGCCTTACGTCGGCCGGGTGATCGACTCTGGGCGATTTGGGCGCGAGCGCTTTGAACGCCTTCATGGCCAAGATGAGCGGCGGACCAAAGCTGGTGAAATAGTTGGCGAACGGCACGTCGAATCCGGCTGCGCGAAGCAATTCGACGAAAGGCCTCAAGCGATAGCGGCGCGCAGCCATGTCGGCGACGTCGACCTCCCGCGCCAAGGCCTGAAAGGCGGGTTCGGTGACCAACAGCAAGCCGTCGGATTTCAGCACCCGTCCGGCTTCCTTCAGCACGTCGAGGTCGCTCTTGATCCAGGCGTGGTAGAGAACATTGAAGATCGTCGCCACGTCGAAGCTTTTGTCCGGAAACGGCAGCGCCCGATTGGCGTCCAGGCGAACGAGCTGACAGCGCGGACAGGCTTTGCGGGCATAGCTCAGCGCGATCGGCGACATGTCGGCGCCCACAGTCAGCGACGGTCTCAGTTGTTCGAGTAACCCCAGATTTTGCCCGGTCCCGCAACCGAGATCGAGATGCCGGCATCCGCCGTTGAGGCCGAGCCTCTTGAGCAGTTCGAAGCTCAAGCTCCGGCGGCTGCGACCCCACCAATGGCTGCCTTGGACGGAGAACACCTGCGCGTAAAAAGCGGGATGCATCGCGGCCGATCTAATCGCGAGGTTTCAGCGCCATCGAACTATACGCACTGAGCCCGGATCGGCGCAAACGATTGTGCCGCGAGCCACTCACAACTAAGCCTTGACAAAACCGCTGTGATAGCAAAATGCGGCATAGACTACTGCTAGTTTATGCGGTTTAGCACCGTCGCCGGAAAGTGCCGCGCACCACACTCTTTCGACGAGACCGCCGTGACCTGATCAACCACGCCCCACAGCATGCCGATGAGCATTTGGCGACGGGCATTCAATCCGCTTTCGATCGGCGCGCTATCGCTACTCGTGGTGATGCTGTTCTCGCTTTGGGCGAATCGGGACTGCTTGGAAATTGGGACCGACGGCGCCGGCTGGCAGACTTACATCGACTATCAGGTCCACGATCGCGCGCCATTTTCACAACTCGGGGTCGACGCGCACCAAGGCGATTTCGATGCCTATTATCCGTTGGACAATGACTTCACGCCGCCCGGCGCGCTCTACCGATTGCTCGGCAGGAGCGAACCTCCTGGGCCCGTCGCTAATACGCCATCTATACGGTTCTCCTTGCCGCGGTCATGTTCCTGCTGGCTTGGTGCTTCGAGATCGATGCTGCAACGGCTGCCATTGCAGGCTTCATCGTGACCTTCTTCCTTCCACCGCTCATAGTGCATTATCCCGCGCCAACCTTCCGCCTCCTTCACCTCAACCGTGACTGCGTTGGGAAAGCCCACCAAGCTGCGCCAGATCGCCTTCGTTCACCTGGCGTCCAGCGCGCTATTTTTCGCTGCGGCCGCCACCTTCTTTATTGCAACGCTGCATGGCGGCTATCGTACCTCTTCGCCGTTCTATTTTGAGACCACCTACATGCCGTTTGCCGCGATGTTCTGCGCCGTGCTTGTCGGCAAAATAGTAGCTTTGACACTGCAGCGCCGCGCCGAGGCGGCATTCGGCGGCACAGCGCAATGGAGCCGTCCGATGCCGGCGCTCTTGTTGCTTTCGATCGCCGTCGTGGCAGGCTACAACGGACTGCAGGTCGCTCGCGCAACGCCGGACTTCTGCGCCGATTATCAAATTTATCAAAGCGAGAAAGCGACCAAGATCACCGACTCGCTGCGGCGTGAAGCTGCGATCGGACCGGGCACGCCGTTTCGCGGCAATGTCATGACAATCGACCGGCCGCACAGCGATGCCGCGTTTACCCCCGATGATATGTCCGACCGCGATGAGGCGCGCCTCGATAGCTCGGCAACGAGCTTCATTACGCCGGCCTGTGGCGCTTCGGCATTCCAACGATGCATCAGTATTTCACGTTCATCACGGCGCCCTACTATCTGCTCGTGACGGAATTTCTGGCGCGTCCGCAGGATGTCCAGACCCGCTCCACGCTGGTCCTGACGCAGATAGACGCCGGAATGCTGCGGCTATTGGGCGTCCGCTTCGTGATCACCGACGACCCGGGAAACTTCGGCCGCGAATTGGCTTCGTTGCCGCTGGCCGAGCAGCGCCCGGTCAGGTTGATCGAGCTCGATCAGCCAAACTTGGGAGATTATTCGCCAACTTCGGTCAAACGCGCACCGGATTTCCATTCCGGCATGGAATTACTGCACGACCCGGCGTTTGACGGTGCCAGGACGGTGGTGACCGATGAGGTGCTCGATACAAACGGCCTCGTCGCCGCGACCGGTGTTCGTCTGACCTATGAGACGTACGGGTTTCATATCCAGGCGGAAAGCACCGGGCGTTCCATCCTGGTGCTGCCGCCGCAGTTCAGCCGCTGCTGGTCGGCCGAAGGCACTGGCACACCGCGCCTGTTTCGCGCCAACCTCATGCAGCTCGGGCTGGAGTTTTCCGGAAGGCTCGACGCCCGCCTTATTTTCCGCTACGGGCCGCTGTTCGCCAGCACATGCCGCCTCGCCGACATCGCCGATATCGATCGGCTGAAGATCGCGCAGGGGCGTGTGTTGCCACGAGGTGCGCCCTTTGTTCCAAGTCGCCCTTGACAGGAACCCGCTATGGTAGAGAATTTGCATATAACTATCTCAAGTAGAGACAGAGTAAGAGGCGCCCGTTGAAGATATTGATCCTCGGTGGAGACGGCTTTTGCGGCTGGCCGACATCGCTGCATCTTTCGGCGTCGGGGCACGATGTCGTCATCGTAGACAGCTTGGCGCGCCGCAACATCGACAACGAATTGGAGACATCGTCGCTGACGCCGATTCAAGCGATCGGCGCCCGGGTGGCGGCCTGGCGTGAGATTTCCGGCCGCACCATCGAGTTCCACAAATTCGATGTGGCCGAAAATTATCATCGATTGCTGACGCTGATCGCTGAATCGAAACCTGACGCCGTCATCCATTTCGCGGAGCAGCGCGCCGCGCCCTATTCGATGAAGTCGTCGTTTCACAAGCGTTACACCGTCAACAATAATTTAAATGCGACTAACAACCTCCTTGCCGCGGTCGTGGAATCCGGCATCGACACCCACGTGGTCCATCTGGGCACCATGGGAGTTTACGGCTATGGTGCAGCCGGCATGTCGATTCCGGAAGGGTATCTGCCGATTAAGGTCGACAGCGCGGATGGCACCGTCATCCGCCGGGAAATCCTCTTCCCCGCCGATCCGGGCAGCATCTATCACCTGACCAAGACCCAGGATCAATTGCTGTTCGCCTTTTACAGCAAGAACGACGGCGTGCGGATTACCGACCTGCACCAAGGCATCGTCTGGGGCACACAGATCGAAGAGACCGAGCGCGACGAACGGCTGATCAACCGCTTCGACTATGACGGCGACTTCGGTACCGTTCTCAATCGTTTTCTAGTCGAGGCAGCGGTCGATCATCCCTTGACCGTGCACGGCAGCGGCAACCAGACCCGCGCCTTCATCAATATTCAGGACACGGTCCGTTGCATCGAGCTTGCGATCGTCAATCCACCGCAAAAAGGCGAGCGTGTACGCATCTTCAATCAGATGACCGAAACGTTCCGGCTGATCGATCTTGCGAACTTGGTCGCGTCATTGACTGGCGCACAGATCACGCACATCGACAATCCGCGGAAAGAGGCCGATGCCAACGACCTGAAAGTTGACAACCGCGGACTTGTCGGCCTCGGACTAAAGCCGATCACACTCCAGGCCGGACTACTGAAGGAGATCACGGCCATTGCCAAGAAATATGCTTCGCGCTGCGACCTGAGCAAGATTCCCTGCGTGTCACGCTGGTAGCTTCCGGGAATCGGGCCATGAAAATACTGGTTACAGGGGGCGCCGGTTTCATCGGTTCAAACTTGGTTCCGCATCTGGCGGAGCTCGGTCACGAGGTTTTGGTGCTTGACGACCTTTCGTCCGGTCAACCCGCTCCAAACACACGGCCGCAGATCCGCTTTCGCCGTGGCGACTTCCTCGACCCGGCGACGCTGCGCGAATGCCTCGACGGCAGCGACGTCGTCGTCCACCTGGCAGCCGTGTCCGGGGTCATGGATTCGGTCGCCGATCCGAATGCGTGCTTTGCCACCAACGTCGAAGGCACTTTTCGGCTCTTGGAGATGGCGCGCCGCTGCGGCATCAAACAGTTCGTCAACGCTTCGACCGGCGGGGCGATTCTAGGCGACGTCGCGCCGCCGATATCGGAAGCCATGGCGCCGATGCCGCTGTCGCCTTACGGCGCTTCGAAGCTTGCCACCGAAGGCTTCTGCTCGGCGTATTTCGGCTCGTATGGACTGCGCTGCCTGTCGCTGCGCTTTTCCAACATTTACGGACCGTATTCGGCGCATAAGAAAAGCGTGGTTGCCGCCTTCATCAAACGCGCGCTGAGCAACGAGCCGCTGATCGTTTACGGCGACGGCACCCAGCAACGCGATTATCTCTACGTCGGCGATCTCGTGTGCGGCATTTCGGCGGCAATCAATCGCGGCGCCATCGGCACCTTCCAGCTTGGTTCGGGACGGCCGACTTCGCTTCTCACATTGATCCAGGCGATCGAGACGATATCCAGCCGCAAGCTTGCGGTCAGTCGGGAGCCGCGCCGCAGCGCCGAGATCCACTCGACGTGGTGCGACATCGGCAAGGCGCGGACGGAGTTCGGCTATACGGCGCCGACGATGCTGGCAGACGGGTTGCGCCAAACCTGGGACTGGTTCACCGCCAACGCCTCGGCCTGGTCTCGGCAAAAAGTGCTCACCGCGGCGGATTGAGACCGACAATGGCTGAGCTCATTCCATTGCAAGGCAACAAGGTCTCTGACGAACAAGAGGTCAATACCGTATCCATCGTCATACCATTGTACAACGAAGAGAAGTTTTTGCATGACAACGCCGACAGTTTGGCCGTAATCTTCGACACCGTCGTCGGCCATGGACGTTGGTCTTTCATTTTTGTGGAAAATGGCAGCACCGATGCGACGCCGCGGCTCACCGATGCGGTCGCAGCACGCCATCCGCCGTCACGGGCGCTCCACCTGCCCAAGCCAAACTATGGCGTCGCGCTTAAGGCCGGCCTGCAAGCCGCGACTACGAAATGGGTCTATCTGCTCGATATCGAGCAATGGGATCTACCGTTCATTACTTGGGCGTGGCGCAACCGCGAATCCTATGATGCTCTGATCGCATCGAAGCGCGCCGACGCGACCATCAATCACCAGCACTTCTATCGGCGGCTTCTCAGCTGCGGCCTCAATGGCCTGCTGCAGGTCTTACTGCAGTACACCGGCACCGACACTCATGGACCGAAATTGCTCAACCGCGCGTCGCTGCAAGCCATCATCGACGCCTGCGAGCTCGACCGCGGACAATACGACACCGAGCTGGTGTTGCGGGCAATCCGCGGGCAAAAGCGCATCATTGAAGCCCCCAGCGAATACCGCGAGCTACGGCCCAACAGAAATTGGATGGTGAAGAAGATTGTGTGGAATCTTTGGACGCTGGCCCGCCTGGTCAAAGTCATGAAGCAGGTACCGTATGAAGGTCTCGCCCGTTACTATCGGGTGGCGCGTGAGGACGTCCTGGCCGAAGCAGAGCGGCAGCGCGAGCCGCAGCCGGAAAGCCGTCGTGTTTAACGCGCCGCAGCCGCGCTCCCGGCTCTACACCACGGCCGCTGCTTATGCTGGTTTATTGAGCGGCGGATTGTTCGGCCACCGTGGCGGAGCCGTAGCGGAGTTGGAGCGGGCGCTCGCCGATTATCTGGCGATTGATCACGTGGTCGTGGTCCCGCAGGCGCGGGTCGGAATTTACCTCGCAATCAAGCATCTGGTACGCCGTGGCCGCAAGGTCATTCTCTCGCCGTACACCATCGCTGACGTTGTCAACATGGTGGTCTGCGCCGGCGCTGTTCCAGTCTTTGCCGATATAGCAGCCGATGGCAGTTGCAATATCGACCCGATCGCCGTCACGGATCTGCTCGACCGCGAACGCGACGTCGGCGCCGTCATGGTCACGCATTTCTACGGTCTTGCCTGCGAAATAGAGCCGATCCGCCAGGCCTGCGTGCGCGTCGGGGTGCCGCTGATCGAGGACGCCGCGCAGGCGTTTGGCACTAAGGTGTCGAGCCAATTCGCCGGAACCATCGGACAAGCAGGAATCTTCAGCTTTGGTTTGTTGAAGAACATCACCGGGTTCCTCGGCGGTGCCGTGGCGACCCGCGATCCAGAGCTGGCCCGTGCGATCCGCACCGAATTGGATTCCTATCCAGTCACGACGCGCCGCAATCTATGGAAGAAGGCAGCGAAAGGTGCCGCCTTCGATATCGCCACCGAGCCCGCGATCTTCGACTCGGCGGTCTATTGGCTGTTCCGCCAAGCCTATCTTCAGCAAAGAGAGTTTTTCAAGAACCAACTCGATACTGACGCCAATCCGGTTGCCTACACGGAATTCCCCAAGCGCTACGCCTGCCGCATGTCCGACGCACAGGGCGCCATCATTCGCGCGCAGCTTTCGCGCTGCGACGCGCAATCAGCCGAGCGGATCGGCAAGGCCGCTGTTTATCACGCCGGCCTCAAGGACGTGACCGGTCTGACGCTGCCACCCTTCCGCCAGGACGGCTCGCATATCTATTTGTATTACACGATCCTGGCGTGCGACCGCGATGGCTTGGCGCGGTCGATGACGCGGCAGTACCGCGACGTTCAAGTGAGCCATCACCGCAACTGCGCGAGCTTGCCCTGCTTCGCTGAGTTTTCGCGCCCCTGTCCGAACGCCGAAAGGGCGTCGCAGCAGGCGCTTTACCTGCCCACTTATCCGGGCTACCGCCGCGATCAAGTCGAGGCCAACATCGCCGCGATCCGCCGCTACGCGCAGGACCAAAAATGGACATAGCCGTCATCGGCAGCGGCTTGGCCGGCGTCTTTGCGGCCCGCGCGCTTGCCGCGCGCGGGCTGAAGGTCACGATGCTCGATGTCGGCGAGACGCTCGACTCAGGCCGCAACGCGATCGTTGCTCGGTTGCGCGAGCTTGAGCCCGAGGCGTGGCCGCCGGCGGACCACGACCTCATTGCCGGCAACGGCACGGTCGGTGGCGACGAGTTGCCCAAAAAAATGCATTTCGGCTCGGATTACATTTACGCCGAGCACCGTCCGTTCGCGCAGGTCATCACCAATACCGCTGGCCGCGCGCCGTTTCCGACCTTTGCCCGCGGCGGGTTTTCCAACATCTGGGGCGCTGCGGTGTTACCCCCCGATTCATGTGACATGGCCGACTGGCCGGTTTCGCGCGCCAGTATGGAGCCGTATTTTCGCAAAGTCGCCGAGACATTGCCGCTGTGCGGCGACGGTGGCTCGCTTTCGCAATCTTTCCCGGCATATAGAAGCGCGCTCGGCCGTCTGGACCCCGGACCGCAAGGCGCGGCTCTGCTTCACGATTTGAACCGTGCGGAAGGCCGCCTTGCCGCCGCTCATGTCCTCTATGGGCCGGCACGGCTTGCGATCCACACTGCTGGCGATGATCGCGTCCTGCCATGCAACGGTTGCGGCCAGTGCTTCACCGGCTGCGTGCGCGGTTCGATTTTCTCGACGGTGCCGATGCTCGAGCGGATGATACGCCGCGGGGAGATCGACTATCACGGCGGCATCTTTGTCAAATCCATCAAGGAAGACGACGACAAAGTGCGACTCGAAATACTCGACCTCGCTGATGGCGTGCGCAAGCTCTCATGCAAAGCTGTATTCATTGCCGCCGGTCCGCTGAACACCACGGCGATGCTGCTGCGCTCGACCGATTACTTCGATCGCCCGGTCACCCTGAAAGAGAGTCAAAAGTTTCTGGTGCCCGCGTTGCGGTCCCGCGCCGCCGCGACCGCCATGGAAAAGCCCTCGGTCACGCTCGCTGCCGCATTCATTGAAGCCAAAGTGCTGGAATTATCCAATCACTGGGTGCACATGCAGATGATCCCGATGAATGAGACGATCGTGACTGGGTCGCGACTACCTGGGCTCAGATCGGCCTGGGGACGCCGGCTGTGGGCGCCGATGCTGCGTCGCGCGATGGTCGCCTGGTGCGGCATGCATTCCGACCATTCCTGCAGCTTGGAGATGCGACTTATCCCTTCGTCAAACGAGCTTCATAAGATCTCGCTTGCACTCAATGTTTCGCAGAAAGCGCGCCACGAGGCTCGCGTCGCCGCGCGTCGGCTTGCCCGAACTCTGCGCCTTGCCGGCCTTTATCTGCAACCGCGCATGATCCGCTTTGCCAATCCCGGCTCAGGCACCCATTGCGGCTCGTCGTTTCCGATGCGCGCGCGACCATCCGGTGCATTCGATACCGACGCTCTCGGTCGCCCGTTCGGCTGGCGCCGCGTCCACGCCGTCGACGCCAGCGTCTTGCCGTCGATCCCCGGCACGACCCTCGGCTTCGCCGTAATGGCGAACGCAGTCCGCATTGCCGAGCAAACGCCGATTGCATGACAATGCAGGATCTCCGCAAGCTCGCATCGCGCGGCTACGGCAGCTCGGTCGTGCGACGGACGGTTCTGCTGCTGGGCCTGATGGGACCAGCCTTCGCGGTCAACCTGCTCCTCTATTACGTTGCCGCGGAATTGCTGGCGCCGGAGCCGTTCGGCTTGTTTTATGTTGCTGTTACCGTCAGCAACGTCCTCTATTCGGGGTCGTTCGTCCTCAATATTTTTTTCACCCGCCACCTAACCTTCATCATCAACACGTCGTCGGCGTCCACCGTTTATGCCGCACGCCGGCCCATTCAGATGCTGGTCGTGTGTTACGGCGCCCTCGCAGCGTTGGCCTGTATCCTGGTTCTGTACGGCCTTGGCAGGGAACTCGGCGTTCAATCGTGGCCTATTATCATCCTCATTGTGCTCGATGCCTACAGCGCCTACGTCATCGACGTCGATCGCGCCGTCCTGCAGAGCCTGCGCAAGACCGTTTATCTGGGCGGCCTTTCGCTGACCTGGATGCTGCTGCGCTTTCTGTTGAGCGTCTGCGGGATGGTGTTCTTCGGCACGGCCGCGGGCGCATTGCTCGGAGTCGTACTCGCGTCTTTTATGGTGATTGCCTGTCTTGCCTTGCTGCCTTCCGCCGCGGACGCAAAATCCGAAACTGTGCTGCCGCCGCTGCCCTCGCTTCGGGCGCTCGTTCCGGTCGTACTCGGCTATGGCAGCTTGATCGTCGTTTCCAACATGGATGTGTTGCTGGCCTATTTGCTGCTGCGGGATACCACGCTCGGCGTCTATTCGGCTTCGTCGGTGTTGCCGAAGGGGATACTGGTCGTCGTCACGCCGCTCTTGCAGATGCTGTATCCGATGATGGTGTGGCACGATAAAGCGCCCACGAACGTCCGGCTGATCGTGCAAAAGGCCGCGGGCACGATATTCCTGCTTTCGAGCGCAATGGCGTTCGCCGTGTTCGGATTTTCCGGACTGCTTTGCGGTGGCTCATGGGGGCTGCGAATGTGCCAGCCATTCCCGCTCAAATATCTATTGGTTGCCACCGTAATGCTTTCTGTGTTGCGCGCATTGGTGCTGATTCAGTCGGCGCGCGGGCGCGACTGGATAGCGCTTTTGCTTTTGGTCCCTGCCGCCGCTTATCTGTGGATTGCCGAAGCCTCTATCCATAGCGTCGAGACGGTTGCCACTCAATTCATGGTTTTTGCCAGCGCGCTCTTGCCGTATTTCGGCATCACGAGCCTGCTGGTCGATTACCGTGCACGCGTCACGCGTCTGACGTAAGCCGGGCAGCCGATCGAGCGGTCCAAACGCAGTCTTTACCTGAAGCAAAATCGGCACGCTAAGCGATCGCTGTCTTTCCGGCCGAGTAACGACCCACCGCCGTTTCGGCGACCGCATCGAGCAGGACGTCGGCCACGTAATCCACGTCGCTCTCGTCCATTGCTGGATGCAGCGGAAGCCGCACGAGGCGAGCGGCGACGTTCTCGGTTACCAGGAGGTCGCCGCAGGTTCGTCCGTAATGCAGACCCGCCGGGGAATTGTGCAGCGGAACGTAATGGCTGATGGCTTTGACGCCGCGGGCATGAAGCTGGTGCAGAAAATCTGCACGCATGTCGGGCGACGGAACCAGCACGTAGAAGATATGTCCGTTGTGCTGGTGCTCGGCAGGCGGATGGGGACACTGGAGCAGGCCCGCGCGCTCGGCGGCGGCGAGCTTTGCACTGTAGCGGTGCCATAGCTTGAGCCGACGCGCTGTAATCTCTGGCCCGTCCTCGAGCTGGGCGCACAGAAAGGCAGCGATCAGCTCGCTCGGCAGGAACGAGGAGCCGATATCGATCCAGGAATATTTGTCGACTTCGCCGCGGTTGAAGGGCAGCCGGTTGGTTCCTTTCTGCCACAATACTTCGGCACGCTCGACCAATGCGGCATCATTAACGATGAGTGCGCCGCCTTCGCCCGAGATAACGTTCTTGGTCTCATGAAAACTCAGCGCCGCCGTTTGTCCGATGCTGCCGAGCGGTCGATCGCGCCAAAAGGCATAGTGCGCCTGCGCCGCGTCTTCGATCAGGGCGAGCCCCCTCTCCTGCGCGATCCGGCAGATCACTTCCATGTCGCACGCAACACCGGCGTAATGGACCACGCAGATCGCTCTGGTGCGGGGCGTTATGGCGTCGCCTATCTTCGTCTCGTCGATATTGAGCGTGTCGGGCCGAATGTCGACGAAGACGGGCACTGCGCCGCGGAGCACGAACGCATTGGCCGTGCTGACGAATGTGAACGACGGCATGATCACTTCGTCGCCGGGTGCGACGCCGGTCAGCATCGCCGCCATTTCGAGCGCGGCGGTGCAGGAATGCGTCAAAAGCGCCCGCGGCGCGCCGTACAGCGACTGCAGATAGGCTTGGCAACGCCGCGTGAATTCGCCGTCGCCCGAGAGCTGCTTTCGCTCGATCGCCTGCGCGATATAATCGAGCTCGCGCGAGCGCAAACATGGCTGGTTGAACGGTACGACGCGCATTCCGGGTTACTCTGACGAGGCGATGCAACTACTGGGTTCAACCGAGTGCGCTGCCGGGCTGGTTTCGAGCCTATGCATTTTGTATGTTGACCGACAGAATTGAAGATCCCCGCAGCCAGCCGTCGCATTCGCAAGCACGAAGGATCGGCAAAAAACGCCGGCCGGTCAATGTGCTCGACGCCGGCCGCGGGAGACTTCGCGGCGCCTCGGCTGCGCATCCCCGGCTTTTGGCGGCGTTTTAGAAAATTTCGGGACGGCCATCGAGCTGGCCACAAGCGCTTCGTGCGCGGGGACAAAATCAAGCGTAATCAAAGGCCTGTTGGGCGGCGACAAGCTCGTGAGCGGGGCGTACCGCGGGCGAGCGTGCGTTACGCGCTCCTCATTCTCGTACTTGCCCGTTGCAGTGGTGTTGATATGATGGCGGCACCGTGGCGTGGGTGGGACTCCGCGCGAACTCTCTGGTGTTCTGCTCTCAGAATCCGTCTCGGGGCTCTTGAGGGGCTCTTCAACGACAGGGGATGCATCATTTGGCGGGCCGTAACGGCCGCCGTGTGGAGGAGTGACATGAGGAAGATTGCGCTTGCTTTGGCTATCTTGGGGACGACCCTCGTATCCGCGCTCTATACCGCGCCCGCTCACGCGCAGGCGACGCGGACGTGGGTTTCCGGCGTCGGCGACGACGCCAATCCGTGCAGCCGCACCGCGCCGTGCAAGACTTTCGCCGGCGCCATTTCGAAAACCCTAGCAGGCGGCGAGATCGACGCCCTCGATCCGGGCGGCTTTGGCGCGCTGACCATCACCAAGCCGATCACTTTGGACGGCGGCGGCGGCCAGGTCGCGTCTATACTGGTGGCTGGCACCAACGGTATCACGGTGGCGGCGGGATCAGGCGATACCGTCATACTCCGCAATCTGCGTTTTGACGGTCTTTTGTGCAGTTCCCCCCAAGCCTCCGGCTGCACCGGCTCTCCCGGACTCACCGGCATCAGCTTTCTCTCCGGCGCGCAGCTGGTTATCGATAACTGCGACATCTTCGGCTTCAATACCAATGGCATCAGCGTGGCGCCGAACACCTCCGGGGCCATCCTGTTCCTGGAGATGCGCAATACGACGCTACGTAATAACACGAACGCCATCTCTGCTACCAAGGGGAGTGGTGCCGCGGGAGTTGTAGAGGTGTATAATTCCAGCTTCGTGGGCGGAACCGCCTCTGCCGGCGTACCCTCGAACGGCGGGATCACGGCGGGTTCCGGCGGCATTGTGACCGTGGCCAATTCCAACTTTCAGGACTTGAGCTACGGAGCCCAGGTTCAGTCCGGCGGCACTCTCAATGTCGACAGCTCGTTGTTCGCGGGCACAACAAGTGGGATTCTGACCGCAAGCGGCACGACCGCTTCCGCCAGCAACAACAGTTTCTACAGCGGCGCGGCGTTTGGCGGTTCGGGGACCGTCAACACCGCAAACAACAACAAGATTGGCGGCACCGCCACAGTCGGATCCGCGACTGTGAACTCGTCAGGGGTTACTATAAAATAACGACAAGCAGTCGGCAGACTTACCAGGACGCCCTCGCCATGTCGCAGTGGGGGCGTCTTTTTTGCGATTGATCTTCGCTGAAACGTTGCGATATGGCTCTCGCCTCAGGGCGCGAGCATGCGGCGATCCGTTATGCTGCGGCAGGAACCGGTAATTGAATGCGCTGGCGCAAGCTTGGACGCGTTTTCGTCGCCGACCGGCATTCGCAGTGGGTGTATAGTCACGGCGTTCTGCCGACGCCTCGCGCTCTTGGGGACTATGGGTGGCGAATTTATTTCAATCCTCGAGATCAGATGGGCCGCTCCAATGTGAGCTGGCTGGATATCGACATCCGTAATCCGACGCGGCCGCTGCGTATGTCGGAACGGCCAATTCTGGAGCCAGGTCCGCTTGGTGGTTTTGACGATCACGGTGCGATGGGTTGCTGGATCGTGGAGCACGGCGGCCTGGAGCGCTGTTATTTTCAGGGTTGGAATTTGGGCGTCACCGTTCCGTTCTACGTCGCGATCGGGTTGGCGACCAGGCCGACCGGCGACCCAAACCGTCCGTTCGAGCGTATCAGTGCTGGACCGATCGTGGATCGGTCCGCCGCCGAGCCGATCTTCGCCGCATGTCCCGCAGTGTCGGTCGAAGCCGGATGCTGGCGCATGTGGTATCAAGCCGGGCGACCCTGGATGCTCTATGACGGCAAGCCCGCCCCCTCGTACGACATCCATTATGCCGAAGCGCCGGATGGCGTGCATTGGGACATCACCGCCGCCGAAGCTCTGACGTTCGCGCATCCCGGCGAAGTGGCGATAACGCGGTTTTGCCCGGTATGCCAGTCCGACGGCGGCTACGAAGCCTGGTATTCCTATCGCGGCAACGACTGGGGTTACCGTATCGGCTACGCCGTTTCGCACAACGGTCGCTCGTGGACCCGCCGCGATCACGAGGTGGGAATTGCCTGCGATCCAGACAGCTGGGAAAAGAGCATGATCTGCTACCCTTACGTATTCGACACCGAACTGGGCCGCATGATGCTTTACAACGGCGGCCGCTATGGCGATGCCGGCTTCGGTATTGCGGCGCTGGAGCAGGATTGAGTTCCATCCTGAGCCGCCGCTTTGCGCTTGACGAACAGGCACTCGCCCCACGCCGGAAACGTGGAGATTTCGTCGTAAAGAGTGTGATACACGGCGTGCCGCTTCTCAAATCCATGACGGGAAAGGAAAGCGATGATCTCGCTCTCGAGGGTGCCGTTTTCATAGAGCTCGATGACGTTCACTTCGGAGATGATGACGTCCATCGCGGAAATGACCTTGGCTGCGCCCGCGAACGCCAGAAGTTCGGCGCCTTGGGTATCGATATTGAAGAAATTGTAGTCGGCCGCTGCGATCCGATGGCGGTCGAACAGCGTATCGAGCGTGATTGCCGGAACCCGGATCGTCTTGGCCGTGTAAAGGGTCTTGACGATTTCCTTGAAGCGCTTCATCGGCAATATGCTTGCCGGCTCGCTGCTTCCAGTACGGCTGGTGTGGACGTGGAAATCGATAATGCCGTCCTTGTCGCACACCGCATAATTGAACAGCCTCACATTTGAGTGGTGATCGAATTTCGCCCGAAGAACATCGTATTTCTCCGGGTTCGCTTCGATCAGCATCACGTTTCTGAAGCCGTATTCAAGGTATTGCGGCACTTCCTGACCGACGTCCGCGCCCACATGGATGATCCCTCGCCTCGGGACCTGCCGCAGGTAGTCCAAGTCGAAAATATTCTTGAGGTCTTGGCAATGTTCCGGCGCGGCGACGATGGCCATGGCTACCTCACGGACTAGGCTGTGCCACCTGAACCGGCTTCTTTACCTCAGGATTTGCATAGTCAGAACCCACGATAATCGGCAGGATCATCCACCTGCCGTCGTTGGTTCGCCATTGGTAAGGCAGATCCGGATCGATAGGGTCGACGCCGTGAGGAATTCCCGGTGACATGACCAGGAGGTCACCGGGCTTGAGCGGCGCGTCCAGATAGGTCCGCTGGTCCGACGCGGTCGCCCGCGCATAGACGCCGCCGGTACGATAATCCCTGCCGAACTCCGATGCCGCGACCAATGTCTGAATATGCGCATGCCGTCCCACCGGATCGATGTGCTCCGCCTGATAACCGCCGCCCCTCGGATAGTGGTGAATATTGATCCGAGCGATGAAGCCGTCGGATGGAACGTTGCGCAAAAACGCATTTTCCGGAAGACCGGCAAGCCGGTTCTTGATGGCAAATATTTCGGCAAAGAACGCGAACTTGTCTCGATTGTGGGGGTACCAGCCGTGATAGTAGAAACCGTGCATCTTCTGCTTGACGTAGGCCTTGGGATAGTTGTCGTGCAATCGATGGTAATCAGGGCATTCGTCATGAAGCGGGTGCCAACTCGCTTCAGACGCAAGCCCCGCAGCGAACGTCTCGTCGCGCAATTTCAAGATGGCATCGCGATCATAGAACCCCTGGACGATGAATGCCTCCGGCTCGGCGATACACCGCAAAAGGCCGGTGCTGTCGCGATAGACCAGATCGACAAAATCCCGCCGGCTGAGCACGTTGACCTGTATCGGCATCCCGTTACTTCCTCAGGTCCTCTATCACGCTCCTCGGCGGCAGCTCGCTTTGAACGTCGAGGAGGGCTGCGCTTGCACGCGGCCCCTGCCCGAGTAGCCGCAGCGAGCGTTCTTTGACTGCCCCGTGCAGGCGATAAACGCGCCTGACGACAGCGTATGGCCGCCGCTTGGTTTCAGCCAGGATGTTGGCAATATAGACGCCGAGAATGCCCAAAATCAGCGTTATTAGCCCGCCGAAGAACCAGATCGATACGATCTCCGAGGTGAACCCGTCAACGCCGACACCGGACGCCAGATAGCGGCTGATAAAATAGATGATGACCGCCGTCGATAGTCCGAAGATCAGTAGGCCGGCATACAGGATCAGGTACAACAGCCTGGTCGATGTGGTGGTGAGGAATTTGATCGCCATCTCGATGCGCATGCGCGCCGAATAGGTGCTGGAGCCGCGCGACAGCTTGCGAACGGGCACCGGGACTTGCCGGAATCCGGTCAGTTGCATCAGATGGATCATCATGAATTCGCGGTCGCGATGCCGAACAAGCGCGTGGACGTAATCGCGACTCATCAGGCGCGCCGCCACGGCATTACGGGGAACCGGCTGATCGCTCAGGAGCTGGACAAGAAAGAAAAACAATTCGCCCGGCAGACGCTGCAGAATATTGCCTCGGCGCTTTTCCTGGACTCCGTACACCACGTCGCAATCGCCCTGAGCGAAACGCTCGTGAAAGCGCAATAAGTCCTCCGGCTGTTCCTCCAGATCGCTGTCGAGCAAGAACACGCGGTCGCCGCGCGCGTGCGACAGGCCGACCATCATTGCTTTGTGGTGGCCGAAATTGCGGGCCAGATCAACCACGACTAATCGAGCGTCGTTCTGTTGCAGTTTGAGCGCGTGCTCCAAACTGTCATCCGGCGAGCCGTCATTCACCATCACGACTTCGACGTCGTATCCCAGCGATTCGGCGGCCTTGACGCTGCGCCGGTAGAATTGGTCGATCGTCCCCACCGAGCGGTAAAGCGTCGTGACGATGGACAATTGCATTAGAATCCCCCCGCCCCCGTGCGGACCAACCGGCTGGTGAGGATAATCGGAATCGCCGACCCGAACCAGTGCCTTCCGGTCATATTGCGCGCAGGCGCGTGCTCGGTACCTTCGCCCGCTCGGTTCCGCGCGGCGCGACTACCGAAAAGTCGGGCTGATCTTCCAGCACCAAGGCACCGGCGCCGATGACGCATTGCCGTCCGACGATGACGTGATCGCGCAATGTCGCGTTCACCCCGACGAAGCTGCCTTGCCCGATACGAACCCCACCCGAAACGACGACATGCGAGGCAACGAAAACGTCATCTTCGATGACCGCGTGATGACCGATGTGGTTGCCGCTCCACAGCGTGACATTGGCGCCGACGCGCGCGAACGGCTGGATCGTGTTGTTCTCGAGGATGAAGCAATTATGCTTCAACTCGAAACCGGGGAAAACCGACGCGCGACTGCTCAAATAAGATGCCAGCCTATAGGACTTGCTCTGGGCTAACGCGACTTTCTCTGCGCGAGCGGCGTTCAGCTTGCTGTAGCCTACAGCCACGAACAGGCCGAATTTATCGGCAGGAAAGGCGTCGGTAATTCGCTCGAATGGCACCACGGGCCGGCCGCGGAACGCCGCATTTGCCAGATGCGCCTCATCCACCGTGAAGCCCACGACTTCATAATCCGAATCGTGAGTAAAATAAAAATCGGCGACCTCTGCCAACTCCCCTGTGCCGAATATGACGATTTGCTGCTTCAATAATGGCTCGCTTGCCTGACCGAGAATAAATCATCCTATGTCAGCTTTCAATTTAAGGCAAATAGCGGCACACCGTTTCTCGGTCAGCGAGACAAGCGCGCAGGCCGTCAACTGCGCGGCGTTCAGCAGGGGTTGCGCGGCATACCCCGCATGTTAGGGTGCCATCGAGGGACTTGCGCGGCGCGCAAGCAATTAGGGGCCCAATGCACTTCCGCACAGTTTACCGCGGCGCGCGTCATGCGTGGCACTCCATTGCGGGCTGCTGGCGGCGACCCTACGCCATCGCCCCGGCGCCCAGGCTCAAAGTCGAGCCACCGGAGCAGTTGAGCGGCGGTCATTTAAGACATACGCCAGAACTCGACGGGATACGCGGCTGGGCCTGCGGCTCGGTGTTGATCCTGCACTGCCTTACGGGCATCCTGCAGGTGCCGCCTTATTCGTGGCTATGGGAGCTAGGGAATCACACATTTACGCTTTTTCTCAGCGGCGTCGACCTGTTCTTTGTCTTGTCGGGTTTCCTGATCGGCGGCTTGTTGCTTGACAGCAGGAACCAGCCCCACTTCTTCAAGAGCTTTTGGATCAGGCGAGTGGCTCGAATTTTGCCGGTCGTATATCTCGTGCTTGCAACATACGTCGTGGCATTTTCGGTGACCGCTTATTTCCACGTCACGCGGTTCGACAGCTGGCTTTTGGCGCAAAACCCCGCTCCGCTATGGACCTACATGACATTCACCCAAAACCTGCCTATGGCTCTGGCGGGGACTACGCAAAATGATGGTCCAAAATGGATAGTGCCCATGTGGTCGCTGTCCATAGAGGAGCAGTTCTACCTGTTGTTCCCGTTCGCCGTTTATTTCTTGCGACGAAGATGGATCGTCGTTTTGGTTGTCTGTGGAATTCTCGCTGCGCCCGTCTTGCGCGAATTGATAGATCGAGAGTTCGGAAACGCGTTCGCCTCGTACGTGCTGCCTCCTACACGAATCGACTCGCTTCTGTTTGGCGTCGCCGTGGCGCTGATCGTCAGGAACAAACACGCCTTTGCTGTTGTTACGCGATACCGGCGATTATTAGATATCGCCGCCCTCGTCATCCTCTACTCGATCGTAACCAATTGGGTGCTTCCATTGTGGCCGGGCACCACCCCTGTATACCCGCTGAGGTACAGCGTTATCGCGTTCATGTGGGCCGTCATGATTCTGCGAATTTTTACATACGAAAATAGCCTGTTTAATAAAATATGGCGGAGTTCAGTCCTCGTAAAAATAGGCCTGATTTCTTACGGTGCTTACATGTACAATGAAATCGTCAATGGCCTGGTCCATGGATGGTTGTTCAATCAGGAGCCGATGATCAAAGCGCCGGAGCATATATTGGCGGGGCTCGGCGTGTTCGCGATCACGCTCGGTCTGGCCACGATCTCCTACATCTATTTCGAGCGCCCCATCCGCCGCTTTGGCGCGGCGATAGCGAAGAGTCTGGCCCGAGACAATGGGCGGTCAAGAATTCTCGCGCACGCCCTTCCTGAATAGCAGCAAACCTCACCATGTCCGTGCGCTGCGGATTTGCAGCCGGTCCATGTCCCTGATGTCTTGCAGCCGGCAACTTGACGCGAAAAAAGGTCCGAAGCGGAACGTCAAGGTCGCGTCGAGCCTTCCGGTGAAGCCTACTCCCAATTGCATCAAGTTCGCGCGAAACAGAAATGGATTTCCTTCTCCCGACACGCTCCAGCATCTGCTGTACTGGATCGGCAGGACCAAGATCGACCTGCCGGCACTGGCCGCACTCAACGTAAACCCGGTTTTTTGATAGATGAGCTTGACATCCGTTGCCGCGACGAATTGGCCCTGCAAGGCGGCATCGGTCACCAGGGTGGAGCGGCCGTCGTAGTCCGGCTTTTTCATCAGCATCAGGCCTTCCCGGAAGGTGCCGGCCTGCGCGACGAGTGTCGGTGAATAATTGCCCAGATTAGGGTCGACGAGTTCGACCAAACGAAATTCGTTTGCCCCCGGCACCGCAAGGCGGGCTTTGACCTCGCCGAAACTCGGAACGAAGTCGGTAATGAGGAAGCGGACGCCCCAAAGCTGCAACATGCGTTCGTTCGGCTGGGTCAGGACGAGGCTGTTGCGAACCTGCTTGTCGGTCGGTCTGGAGAGAAATTCGGTCAGAACGAGGTAATAGAGCGGGCTAATCAGCGGGCCGTATTGCATGAGCGTCGGAATGCTTTCCAGCCACAAATCGGAGGTCCGCATATCGTTGCCGATGATCACGGAGCGGTAGGCATCGTCGCCGGCGAGCGTGATCCAGTCCGCCGAGGTCTTGCCTTGTACGTCGGCGAAAGTCGCGGCCAAACCGCGAAACGGCCTGCCGGCCTTCAAGGCGATGGCGTCCTGCAAATGGTCTGTTATCGGGTTCGGACGGACCGGGAAGTATCCCGCTAGTGCGCAAGTATTGCGGTGCGCGGCGGCAAGCGCCCAGCCATTCCAGCCGACAAGAAACAAGGGCACCGCAATGAGCAGGCTATGACTGAAAGCGGTCCTCGCCCAAGGGCGAGCATGCAAGCGCCAGCGCGATAGCAGTCCTGCCGCCGCGCGCGCGGCGACGAAAATCGCATAGCAATTGAACAGGAAGATAATTGGCCACATCATGTATTCAAAATAAATCGGCGACGGCCCGTGGTAATTCTCTGCAAATCTAACCACGAGAAATGAAACAGGTAAGAAAAGGATCGTTGTAACGACGTGCGTCGTTGCGAAGATTCGAGCCTTGCTCGGCCCCGACACCGCACAACAAAGCGCACCAAGCATGCCGACGACGACCAGCAGCGTTCCCAACCCGCCATGGAAAAAAATCGACGCAAACTCCAGGCTCGCTCGGACCTGCATGAATTCTCGATCGAAATAGTAGTACGAGGTGTAGACTGCGGTGACGATGGCGTATTGCACCATCCCCAGCGCAGCCGGCACGCCGATGCAAGCAATTGCCGCGCCGGTTCTGGTCAGAAGAGCGGAGCGCTGGCGGCTCTGGAAAATCGATGCGCCGCCGTACACGGCAACGGCGGGAAGCATCAGCGCCACGACCGAAACGTTGGCTGCGACCGAAAGTACGACCAATGCCACTGCTACAATTGCCACCGCTGCCGTGAGGACCCGACGCTTGGCGTCTATCGCCCAAAAGCAGGCGATGATAAGCGTGGCGAAGCAGACCGACTGCGTCGCGAACGGAACCAGATTGTAAACAGGGTAGACCCAGGCGACGCCTGAGAATGTCGTCGGCAACGTCATCGCCGCACAGGAAGCGCCGGTAAAAAACGCGAAGCGCGGCGAGAAATTTAGCGTGCGCGCGAGCGCAAATGCACTGAGCATGATCATCATGCCATAAACTGTGTAGGTAAATACCTTGCCGGCCCCACTGCCGGCGAACAGCAGCGCCAGAGCTTCAGGAACGAAGTACTCTCTCGACACCCCCGGATAGGCGGCGAAATTCCCCTCCAGGGGATCGACGCCAAGCTGACTGAACGGCTGGCGCGAGACTTCTTGCGACTTGAATATGCTGAGCCAATCGTTTCCGTCCTGGCTCATCAACAAACATGCAGCGTTGTGCAAAAAGATGACGTATAGCAGCACCGCAAAGATAGCGCCGTAGAGCAAAATGAGCCACTGGGGGAAGCCATCCATTGTCTTAGACGTTGCGACGACGTTGCCTTTCATCTCTTCTCCTTGTTAGAGCGCTAGAGATACGGCGGCGGCGTCCGCTTGGTTTCCAGCCTGCACGTCAAAGACGGGACTAGCGGATATTTGCAGCCAGCTGCAGCGAGCGCAAGCCTTAGGAGTTGCTATTTCCGAATGCCGAACATCATCTAGAGGATCGGCCGTGGCAACGCTGCGGCACTTGGAATGAATGCATAACTGGCTTGGGCGCTGTTGGCCTGAAGCATGTACCGGTCGTCGAATTGCCGCGATCTGCTTGCCAGATCGTCTGATAAGAACAGCATCGCCATCCTCCTTAACTTGACACCCAGCCCGTCGAAAATGGTAAAGCCTGCGCAGTCCAGCGCCTGGAAGCCCCCAATGCGATCCGCCATTTTCATTTTCGCCGTTCTAGCACTCACCCTCTACGCACAGCTTGTGGTCAAGGCGCGCGCCCTCGCGCACGCGAAACAGCTTGTGACGGCCTCCCCGCAGCTGAATTACCTCGTTGCGATGTTCACCGACCCTTGGATACTGAGCGGTTTAGTGGCAGTCGCGCTGGCCGGCGCCTGCTGGATGCTCGCTCTCCAGCGCCTCGAAATCGGCTTTGCCTACCCATTCATGGCGTTGAGCTTCGTGCTTGTCCCAGTCGGCTCGATGCTGTTATTCGGCGAGCCCTTGCCGAAAATGCAAATATTTGCGCTTGCGCTCATCATGGCTGGCGTGACCCTAAGCGCGGTGGCGAGATGACGATAAACGCAGCGGTCCGACCGTGGGAGCTGCTGATTGATCAATCCCGACGAAGCGGTAGACTTTCCTTCTGACGAGTCCTCAGATATTGCGGTGCATCCGGCCCCACATTGAACAAAAGGTCGAGCACCGAGACCGAAGCTTCGAATGGGCCGTGCAATTGCGGATATTGCGGATAGCCTTCGTAACTCATCCATTCGACGGCAACGCCCGCTCCGGCAAGCAGCGGCACATCGAGATAAGCTTTGGCGGAGGGTCCGCTCAGATAGCAGTCGGCGCCGGCGGCGCGGATGATCGCCAGCAGCCGGTCGGTCTTGGTTCCCCGAGCAGGATACGCGGTGTCGCGCACGAAGCGGGTGCCAAGCCCGAGCAACGCGGCGATTTCGCGCAGAAATATCGCGTTGACCTCGGTCAGCAACCGCTCCCTGGCGGCGCGCTCGTACCAGGCGCGCACGCGGGGCGACAGGGCATCGAAATATGGCGCGCGCCGATACGCCAGTTCGAGCGCGCGCCAATGCTGCTCGGCCCACGGCTTTTCGACCTCCGCCGCGTCGATCGTCTGCTCGCGCCGGCCCGTCGTGATCACCGGTATGGTGAGCCATTGCGGTCCGGCGGCAGTCTTGATGCGATTGCGATTATGCCAATGACGCTTGACGTACTGGACGTGATCGAAAATCACGTATTCGTCGCAGCGTCCGATCAGGTCGAAAAAGCCCCGCCACGGAATGTAACACGATTGGATGATCGAAATGCGCACGGGTTTCTGAACCTGAAAGAGGCCCGACTTCACTGGCCGTCGCTGGAGCCGCCCTCATCCATTTCAGCCATGGCCACCAGGGCGAGGTTGCAGAAGAACGGATTTCGACCGCAACCCTGTCCCGCTCACCATTTCGTAGCACGGCTCTGCAGCTTCGGGTGCGATACCAGGCAATGCCAAATGACAGCCTGGAACGCCTCGGTATGCGGCGTGACGCGCGATTGCTCGACGGTCGGGATGACGACGACGACATCCCCTGACTTTTTAGTGTAACCGCCGTCGCGGCCGACAATCCCCAGGATTCGCACACCGCGTGCCTTTGCTTCTTGGATCGCGGCGACGAGGTTGGCGCTGACGTTCTTCTCGAGATTGCCGCCACCCACCGAAAACACCAGGATAGCGTCTTTGGGCCCGGCACGGCTCACTTTCAACCATTCCGCGAAAACCGTATGCCAGCCTTCGTCGTTGGTACGGGCCGTAAGCTCCGACACGTTATCGGTCGGCGCATAGGCCTCGATGCCGCACAGCTTGCGAAAATCGTTGACCGCATGGCTGCAATTGCCGGCGCTGCCACCGACGCCGAGGATGAACAGCCGGCCGCCGCGCTCGCGTAGGCCGGCAAGTTCGTCGCAGAGCGCCTCGATGGCGTCGGGCTCGATGCGGCGCGCCGTCTCGCACACCTCCTCGAGGAATTTCGCCGCGTGATTCACGGGACCTCCCAAACGACCCGACCCGGTCGCTCCTTCTAGCAGGGACTTTTGCCGCGCGTCGATAGGCCACGCCGACCACTGCGTTTATCGTCGGGGTGACGCGGTGGCGAAATCGCGCGAGGTCTTATGTACAAGCGACTGCGCGCGCCGAACGGTAAATTCTATCGTCAGGCTCGTCCATGTCGACCTGAAGATCGCCGAGTCGCGGCGTGCGGCGCGCGCATTGGTTAGTCGGACGATCGGCGCCAGCAACAGGAGCGTAGCGCTTACAACGAAGGCCCGAGCGATCGGCAGGGATAGAAGGAACCCGGACGCCCGAAGGTACACCATGGCCAAGAACCTGGTCGCGGCGTCGCCCCAGAAATGAATTTGCGAAATGTCGACACCTGGAAAAACGATACCCTGCAGAACCAATCGGCCGCCCTCGAACGCTTTGCCTCGCTTCGCGACATAGACGAGAATGCGGCCGCCATCCTTCAGCAGTGGACGCACATTGGCATAGAGTTGGTCGATCTTGAGGAGATCCAAGAAGGCCAACTCGCAAATGCAGCCGTCGTAAGGCGCTGCCCGTTCGATCGCTTGGCCAAAGTCGGCGCTGAGAGCCTTAGCCAGATCGACGTGCGTGCCGCCCAGTCTGCTGTGAAGCAGCGAAGCGCCGGAGCTGATCCAGAGGATGTTTTGCTCACCGGTGCCGTCGGCCCAGTCCGCGACCGCCCGCGCTATCGGGAACATGTCGGCCCACAGCGGGTGGAATCTGCCGACCCGCGGCGGCGAGCCGAACGTTGTGCGATAGATGGTCTGCAGCGCGTCCAGCAGAGGCTTTGCAGCGGCTTTGCGGCGCGAGCCCGCGGCGGCGGCGCCGTCACGCTGGCGTGCCGTCGTCTCCCTGAACCATCGACCAAGACGCGGATGGTCAACATGGGAAGCTGGCGTCGGCGACAGGCGACGATCGACCTCGGCCATGTAGGCGGCCGCTTGTTCAATCACCGCGTCGATATCGGTCGGCAGATCGGCGGCATGGAATTTCAGCAGCTGTTTGCCGGATTCCCGTTGCTCTTTGGTCAGCCAGACGGACAGATCGCGAGCAACTTTAGCGTAGCTCGTCCAACCGATCCGAATCATCTCACGGCCGGTGTCGCGGCTCTGCGGCTCGATCATAAAGAACTGGTCGGAATCGCCGATGAAATGCCGCGGCGCCGTGGGCGCAGCCTCGGGAATGAAGCCAAAGTCCCATACCACAACGGGATTGGCAACCGCGCGCTCCGGCTTGATCGCGACCAGTGCCACCGGCGCCTGATAGCCGATCAACGTATCTTCATCGACGTACCAATAAAATTGATCCATCCATGATTGGTGGCTGAGCCGCTGATTGACGGTGCGCGCTTTCACCGTCGGATGCTTGTTGGCGAGAGCGAGCTTGACCATCCGGCGCGGTTCAAGGCGCAACGTGCATGACGCGGTATCGATCAGGGCCTGTAGTTGCGGCCAGACGTCCTCGGCGACGACGCGGAAGCTCGGCGCATGGATCACGCGCTTGCCCTCGCGCATCAGTTTGCCGAGATGGCCGAGCGCTCCGTCGCAGACGATGAAGTCGGCGTTGAGAAACAACAGGTAGGTCTCGGTCATGCCGGCGCCGAGATCGGCGAAACCGCGAAACAGCGCGTGGGTCAACGTGACGCCGTAATTGCCGGGAATATCCGTCAGCAAGTCGTCGAGAGGAACCAGTCGCGCCGTGCAGATCCGCTCGACCGCCGCAAACGACGGCGCGCGGCGGAACAGCTCGAACAGCCGCGACTCCGTGACAATCACCAATTCGACCGCGAATGTTCGGCACAGCTCGGGCAGGTTTCCCGGCGCGAGCACCGCAGGGAGTATCATCGATACGACCTTGTCGGCGTATCGCTCGCCCCAAACGGGAATGATTAGACGCGCGGACTCTTTCATGGCATTGCGTCTTGCGCTCCGGCGCGGTTTTGATCGAGAGGCAGTGCAACGAAATTACGGCGCTTGACGGTGAATTCGACGGTCAGGCTGGTCCAGGTCGCCCTGAAAATCGAGAGGTCGCGGCGCGCCGCCCAGGCATTCGCCAGCCACACCAACGGCGCCAGGACAATGAGAGCGCACAGGATCGCTCCTCGCGCCACCGGACGGGTTGCAACCGGGCGCATCGCCCGTACATGAAGCGCTCGCAACAGAGCGATGACTGCCGTTCCGTGGAAATTGATTTGCGAAACATCAAGGTCGGGAAACTCACAGCAACTGAGGAAAAGCTCAGCTCCGTCGAAGATACCGACGACCTTCACCGTATTAAAGATGACGCGCCCACCATCTCTCATCAGCGGCCGCAGTGCGGCGTAGAGTCGATTAAGCTCCGACATTTCCTTCAACGCCAGATCGCAAACGCAGACGTCATAAGGCGCCTTGTTGAAGAATGGACGACGCCTGTCGGATGCCCGAGCGTCGGCACTGGCCTGGTTGGCGAGCAGCCGCCAGTTGCCCGAATTTATCCAAAGAATATTGGCACGGCCGCCGGCTCGCGCCGTCGTCATTATCCGGGCGATGGCTGAAACCTCCGTCCACAGCGGATGAAATTTGCTGACCTTCGGCGGCGCGCCGAACATTTTGCGGTAAAGCCTCTGCAGCGCTTTCGTCGCAGACGCCATGAAGCCGGCCGCCGGGGCCGCGCCGCCGCTCGAGCCCGAACCGGCCGGGACCCGACCAGCCGGCGGTGACGCGGCACCATTGTGCGTGCCGAACTGGCGCAGGCTGGCCTCCTCGAACCAGCGGCCCATCAGCGGATGGCCGATATGCGACACCGGCGTCGGCGACAGCCTTCGATAGAGGTCGGCCATGAAAGCCTGCGACTCTTCGATCACGCCGTCCATGTTGCCTGGCATATCGGCTGCGTGAATTTTCAGCAACTGCCTGCCTAATGGCCGGTGCTCCCGCGTGCTCCGCAGCGACTCAGTCCGGGCCAGTTCATCCAAAGATGTCCAGCCGATCCGGGTCATCTCCTGGCCCGTGGTGCGGGTTTGCGGCTCGATCATGAAAAAATCATCCGAGTCGCCGATGAGATGCGGCTCGGCGGTGGGCGCCGCCTCGGGCAGAAAGCCGTAATCCCAGAAGCTGACCGGCTGGCTGACAAAACGCTCGGGCTTGACGGCGACGAGCGCTGGCGGCGACTGATAGCCGATCAATGTATCGTCGTCGACGTACCAGTAAAACTGATCCATCCATTCCAGATGGCAGAGTCTTTGATTGATCGTGCGGGCCTTTACGGTCGGGTGCTTGTTCGCCAGAGCGAGTTTCGCGAGCGCGCGCGGCGCAACGCTCAGGGCGCATGAATCATCATGGACGAGCGCCTGCAGCTGCGGATCGACATTCTCGGCAACGACCCGGAAGCTCGGCGCATGAATGACACGCTTGCCTTGCTGCATCAATGTGCCGAGATGACGGAACGAGCCATCGGCGATGACGAAATCGGCAATGAACGGCAGGAGATAGGTGTCCGTCACCCGCGTCCCAAGATCGGCAAAGCCGCGAAACAGCGCGTAAGTCAGCACCATGCCGTAATCGGTGAAGACGCTGGTCAATAGATCATCGAGCGGGATCAACCGTATCTTGCAGATTCGCTCGGCGGCCCGGAAACAGCGCGAGCTGCGGACCATCTCGAACAGGCGCGACTCGGTGATGATGACGAGTTCGACCTCAAACATACCGCACAGCGCCGGCAGATTGCCCGTCGCCAACATGGCCGGAAGCGTGACCGACAAGACCTTGTTGACGTAGGCCTCGCCCCAGACCGGAATGATCAGCCGCGCGGACTCTGCCATTGGAAAGCCGTTCCAACCTCCTGATCGGATACACGGGTGGTTCGACACGTCGGCGACGCGCAGCACCGTCAAACAGAATGACTCATCCTTGCGCGGTAGCCACCTTGGATTGGTAGAGCGAAACGATCTCGTCTAGCGCCCCATAGGCAACCATCTTGCCGTGCTCCAAAAGCAGGCCCTTGTTGCACCACTGCCGCAGTATCGACATGCTGTGACTGGCGATGACCAGGATGCCGGTCCTCGAGAGAAAAGTCTTCAACCGCGCGTCGGCACGACTTAGAAACGCGGCGTCCCCAGCACCGATCATTTCATCCAAGACCAAGATTTCCGGGACGACGGCCGTCGATATGGCAAAAGCCAACCGCAGCGCCATGCCGGTCGAATAGGCGCGGATCGGCATGTAGAGGTAATCGCCGAGCTCGGTAAAATCGGCGATATCGTCAAGCGCGTCCTTGATCTCCTTCGTCGTCAGGCCGAGCATCTTGCCGCGCATCCAGATGTTCTCGATGCCGGTGGCGTCGGGATCCATGCCGAGCTGAAGATCGAACAGCGGAAACACGCGCCCGTTGGCCTGGATCGCGCCGCCGACCGGCTCATAAATGCCGGCCAGCGTCCGCAACAGCGTCGTCTTGCCCGAACCATTATGCCCCACCAGCCCGACCCGATCGCCTTCCAAGATCTCGAACGACACGCCGTCGAGCGCCTTGACCACGATCCTACCGGTCTCGCCGGCGCCGATCTGGCCGCCAATGTTGAGGTTTCTCGTGGCAATTCGACTGATGCCTTTGGCGAGATGCTTGATGCCCAGCGAATATTTCAACGACCGCATACGCGGATCGTAGATCGGAAACTCGACGTGAATGTCTTTGGCGATGATCGACAGCATCGCTGCACTAAAGCCAATAGACGATGCGGGAGCGGAAGCGGGCGAAGAACAAGAACGTTCCAGTCCAGCCGAGGACGGTGAGGGCCAAAACGACCAACCAATCGTTCAGCGTCGGCGTGCCGCCCAGCAACGGTTCGCGCACCAGCGCGATCATATGCGTGAACGGATTATAGTCGGCAATGAAACGCTTCTGCCCGAGCTGCTCAGGAAAATACATCAGCGGCGTTACCCAGAAAAGAACGGTGATGATGTTGGCAATCATCAGCGGAACGTCGCGATAACGAGCCGAGATGACTGCGGCAACCAGAGCCATCCATGACAGGCAGACAACGACGAGAAGCAAGCTCAGCGGCCACAGCATCATGCTCGGGCTGGGAACCACAACAAAAAACAAGGCGATGGCAACGTAGATTGCCAGATTATGGCCGGCTATGATGAGATTGCGCCAAAGCGTCTGCAGCAGGAACACGGTCAGCGGGCATTTGATCTGAGTGATATAGCGCGCCGATGCGACGAATAGCCCGGCGCCGTCGTTTATGGTTTGCGTGATGAGCGCCCACAGCAGCATGCCGGCACAGACATATGGAAACGACTTTGCGAGTTCCTGGCCGAACAGGAAAGCGCTCAAGAAGCCCATTGTGAAAATCTGAATGCCGAACGACAAGGTCATCCAGATCGGCCCCAGCGTGGAGCGCCGGTATCTTTGCTTGACGTCCTGCCAGGCCAGGAAATGACTGAGCCGCCAGGAAGAAAGCCCGGCACGCAGATCGTCGACAGCGGAAGCCAATTGTGTCGAGGTCAACGCTAACATGCGAAAGCGGCGGCTCCCCATCCGCGAATTCGCGCGTTGCTTAGCAAGGTGCCATGGCAGCCGCAAGTGCGGCTGAGCGGGCGCGGCGCGGAGTTCCAAGCGTTTGCCGTGACGCTTCGCCTAGCCGTCGCAAAGCCCGGCGCGGGGCTGAAGCGGCTAAACTGGCAATTTCAGTCGGGGACTGAGGCCGCGATACGCTCAGCACTGGGTCGAAAGCCAGCGTTCTCTGACCGACGACGATGGACGCTCCACACCGCACCTACAGGTCCGCACAAACCGGCTGGCTTCCTTCGTCACTGCCCCCGCGCGGTATCCGGTAAAAATCGCCCATATTGGTCGCGGCGCTGACGCGATTTGCTTGCTTTTCGACCATTCGGATTCAATACCCAGGCGCGGCTCGACTCAAGACTTTCGCCATGGTTACCTTGGTCGACCGGCCACTCCATCGCGCCGCGAAAATTCGTAGGTCACTCGATGCAGAACGTGTGCCTATTTGCCCATTTCGACAAAGACGGTAGAGTTGACGACTATGTCCTGCGATATCTCAAAAATATAAGGCAGCTGCAATTCTCCATTATTTTCATCTCCACCGCCAATCTTCCGAAACTTGAAGTCGAGCGGTTACAATCGGACTGCGACGACATCATCCTCCGGCAAAATACAGGTTTCGACTTTGGCTCATGGTCCAAGGGGTTTGCCAAGCACGCCCACAATATCGGCGGTCGATTGTTGCTCGCGAATGACAGCGTCTATGGGCCTATAGGCAGTTTAGCCACGGCGCTTGGTCGACTCACGACCGAAACAGCAGACTTTTATGGTTTTGTCGAGAGCATTGAACCTACGCCACACCTACAAAGCTGGTTTCTCCTCTTTGAGCCGTGGGTCGTGCGGCATTCAGAGTTCGGCGCTATTTTAGGGCAAGCTTTTTCCGAAATGGACAAAAAAGACATTATTAAAACCGGCGAATTGAATTTATCACGTCGATTGCACGCCGCCGGCTTCGAGTATACCGCATTATACTCGATCAGGCGCTCCGGACTTGCGGCTCGCTACATACCCACGAACCCGACACAATTCTTGTGGCGCGAACTTTTACTTCAAGAGCAGATTCCATTTCTGAAAGTCGAGCTGCTAAGAGATAATCCCGTCGGTCTCGAAGACGCTGAAACAATATTATCCGCTGTGGAATCAATTGATCCCTCTTTCTGCCAACTAATCAAAGCACATCTCGCCCGGACCATCAAAAAATACCCACCTTCCCGCCGGAGTCGTTGGATAAATATGTTAAGATCGAAGTTGGTACGCAAAGGATATTATCTGAGCCGCACGCATCGACGTCTTGCAGAGTTTCTGAACTTTATTGTTCTCACCTTTCTGATGGGCGCACCGAAGCTCATCAAGTCGACTCTGCTAATGGTTGGGCTGCGTGTCGGACGTGTGCTTCGTCGGCAACAAGCATAGCCCTTTGTATCGCAGTGTAGATTTTAGATTGGGATGGGGGCTGCAGTGCTCGAGCGATTATTTCGTTCTAAAGCTAGATCACGTCGATTTGCGCATGGCGCCTGTGGTCGCCACGCCGGAGCTTTACAGCGATTCGCCGGAGAATTTCGCGTGGCTGCGGTCCACGATCGCTCTTGCCGAGGCGTTCGGCAGGCAGGGCGGCGTTCGCTTCACCGCATCGGCAGCTCGGCCGAATATGATCCAGACGAGCGGCGCTGCGTCGAGGACAAGACGCCTATTCGGCCGGCGACGACTTACGGCAAGCGCAAGGCCGCCTCTTGGCTTGCGGGGCAGCGCAGCCGCATGGATTTTCGGCGGCCTGGGGCCGCCTGTCCCTGCCTTACGGACCGGGCGACCCGGCGGGGCGTCTCATCCCGTCGGCGGTCGCCGCGCTCGGTGCCGGCCAACCGGTTCAGACTGCGCACGGCAAGCAGCAGCGCAATTTCATCTGTGCCCCGGACGCCGCCGACCTTCTGGTCCGGCTGCTGCCGACGGATAAGGCCGGCGCCTTCAACATCGGCACCGGCCGCGCCACGACCATCCGCTCAGTCATCGAGCATCTGGCGTCAGGTTGCGGCCGGGCGGATCTGCCGCAGGGGCGCCATCGCGCTGGCGCCGGGCGAACCTGCCGTTCTGGTGGCCGACATGAGCAATGTCCGCGAACGCTTGTCCTGGTCGCCGTAAATCGGCCTTCATCAAGGTCTCGACCACGTTCTCAACTGCGCCTGAGCGAGCTAGATTGCCACCTGACGCGGCACCGCAGTAGTAAAGATCGGTTCATGCGAGATTTTTGTCTCTTCGCGCATTTCGACAAGGACGGCGTAGTCGACGATTATGTGCTGCGGTATCTCAAGCACATCAGAGAACTGAATTTCTCCATCGTGTTTGTCTCTACGGCGCGCTTGCCCTCCTCTGAAGTGGAGCGGGTACGTTCTGATTGCTTCGACGTCATCTTGCGCGAGAACGTCGGGCTCGATTTCGCCTCGTGGGCGGCCGGGCTTGCCAAGCACAACGCGGCAATCGACGGCCGCCTGTTGCTCGCCAACGACAGCGTCTATGGACCGATCGGCAGCCTGTCGGCTGCAGTCGACCGACTGACCTCTGGGCCTGCGGATTTCTACGGCTTCGTGGAAAGCATCGAGATCGCTCCACATCTGCAAAGTTGGTTCCTGTTGTTCGAGCAGGGCGTGGTCCGACACCCGGCGTTCAGCGCTATTCTGTCGCGCTCCTACTCGGCGATGAGCAAGCGACAAATCATTTTTCAGGGCGAAGTGGATTTATCGCGACGCTTGACCGGCGACGGATTTCGTTACAACGCGCTCTACCGGAGCAGCCAAGCTAGCCTTGTCGAATGTTGCCTCCTGGGTAATCCCAGCCATTTTTTGTGGCAGGAGCTATTGTTCGACCAAGCTATTCCGTTCTTGAAAGTCGAGTTGCTGCGAGACAACCCGCTGGGCCTGGAAGATGGCGAAACAATCTTGGCCGCGGTCAACCGCCTCGACCCGGAGTTCGCTGGTGTCATAGGACGACATCTCGCCCGGGTGAGAACCGAAGATCGGCGGGGAAGGCACCCATCAGCGGCACGTCGCCTGCTGTCGCATTGCCGGAGCAGGCTGATCCGCAATGCGTATCGTCGCGCGCGCAAACTGCGCTCACCAGTTAATGCAGCACCTTAGATCCGATTGGTTGGCCCGGGTCACCTTGTGAACAAAGCCCGGCCAAAATGCACGGTTTCCTGGTCCGAAGCGGGGTGTCTCCGGCTATTGTCTGCGCGCTGCTGTTCGGGCAGGGAATTTGCAATCCCGATTGAAAAACACGGCGGCTCGGGTAAGCTGATTTGCAGGACAAGGGCTTCGGCACAAAGGCCCGCTAATTCTGCAGCTTATGCGGGCAAACAACGGGGATAGGCGCGCACCGCAATTGCGCCTCGGCCGTTTGCGCGCACGCCGGCACGCGAGGGGAATTCATGGCGACGTCGAAGGCACGAATTACTATTCGTCATCTGAGCGGATCCAAGGTGAATCAGATCGAGCAGTTCGATCTGGACGGCCTTCAGGAAATCACGATCGGTCGCGAGCCCTCCTCGCGGATCGCCTTCGATCTGCAGCGCGACGACGAAGTCAGCCGCAAACACGCAGTCATCCGCATAAAGAACGGCGCCGAGCTCTATTTTCGGATCGCCGATCTGAACAGCAGCAACGGGACCTTCCTCAACGGCGAGCATTGCCGGCGAGGTCGAGCTGCTTCCCGAGGACGTCGTGGAACTCGGTTCGGGCGGGCCAAAATTCATTTTCGACGTCCAGCCCCGGCCGGCAAACCTGCCGGCCCGCACGCGCCAGATGACGGCGGCCGACGCTGCCGCGGCGACGCGTATCGTGGTCGGCTCCGGCAAGACCGGCGCGACCGCCGAACAGGCCGTGGCCGAGACGCGGCAGCGCATGGCCGCGCTCGATACCGCGACCGGCGCGAAAGTGCCGGTCGGCAAGGCCACCATCTTGCGCCTGCTCTCCGATGAGCGGCGCAAGGCGAGCCACATTTGGATCGCTCTCACCGCAGCGATCGCCGTGTTGGCGATCGTCGGCGGCGGCGCGTTCTATATGCATAGCCGCAGCGTCGCCCGAGCGCTCGAAGAGGAGCTTGCCGCCGCCAGCGCCAAGGCCGACTCGGTCAGGGCGGACACCGACGCGCGTTGGCCAAGGAAATGGGCATCACGCCCAAGGACATCAAACGGCTTGGCGACTCGACCGTCTTCGTGGTCAACAGTTGGCAACTTTACGACCGCGAGACCAATCGTCCGCTCTATCAGAAGCTTGTCCGGGTCGATCGCCGTCTGCTGCCCGCCTATGTCAAATTGAGCAACAACGAGATCGTGCGCTGGCTGACACTGGAGCAGACCAAGGACGACATATACCGTGCGATCGGCGATCGACACAGCGGCAGCGGTTTTGTCGCCAACAAGGATGGCTTCATCCTCACCAATGCCCATGTCGCCGCCTCATGGTCGTGGCGGTTCAACGATTACGGCGAGAATCACTGGACCGAGGGAGTAGTTTACAACATCAACGACCGGCCCAACCGTCACCGGATATACGCCCTCGATCAGATCGACGATTTGGCGGACTGGATTCCGGGCAACGGCGGTTATGTGTTCGAGCCGGGTCGGCCGCGCCCGATCTCAAACGGCCCGCGCGACTTCTTCGGCCGCAACGAGATCCTCACCGTGCGTTTCTCCGGCACCAGAACGGACTTCAATGCCACGCTGATCAGGACATCGCCCGATTCCGACCTCGCTGAAATCAAGGTCGAGGCCGGCGCGGCGTTGAGCAGCCTCGAGCTCGCCGATGACGGAGCTGTCGAGGCCGGCGAAAAGGTGGTTCTGCTCGGCTATCCGTACTTCTCGCAAGAAGCCTATGGCGTTGAGGAGTCGAATTCCGGCGGAATGAACCGGGTGCGGAGCTTCTACATTCCCGAACCGACCGTGACTCAGGGCATCGTCTCCAAGCTGCCAGCGTCAAAAAAGAAAAACGACGAAGGCGACGTCAAGATCAAGGACTCACTGGGCAAGATGTACCAGCTCGACATCTTCGCGGGTCCGGGCAGCAGCGGCGGTCCGGTGCTCAACTCGGCCGGCAAGGTCATCGGGCTTCTGGCGATGGGCCGCACCGATGCGCAGCACGTATCGTTCGCCGTTCCGGTTTCCGGTGTACGTGAGTTGTTGCAGGCGCAGCGGTCCCCGCAGCCGTAGAATGGCTGTGACATACCGACCGATCGGGCGCCCGGGCCGCTTCTGAATGCAGGCGGGCCGATCGACCAAATAGAGGTCACTGGTCAAGTTCAGAGCGTCCCATGCAGATTGTCGGCGCGATGCGCAGCGATCCGGGTCTGGTGCGCGAGGCAAATGAAGACGCCGTTGCCTGGATCACGCCGCAGGATGAAACGGCGGCCAAACACGGCAGCCTCGCCATCGTGGCCGACGGAATGGGCGGCCATGCGGCCGGCGAGATCGCCAGCGCCATCGCGGTCGATGTGATCCGACGGGTCTATTACGACCTCGGCGCCGCGGTACCGAAGGTGCTGGCGACCGCCTTCGCCGCAGCCAATCGCGCAATTCTCGAATACGCGGCGCAGCATCCGGAATGCCAAGGCATGGGCACGACTTGTACCGTGCTTGCCTTTCGCGACGGCAAGGCTTGGCTCGGGCACATCGGCGACAGCCGCGCTTACCTGTTGCGGAACGGAGAGCTGAACCAACTGAGCGAAGATCAAACGCTGGTCGCTCAACTCATGAATGAAGGTACGATCACTCGCGAAGAGGCCGATTCCAGCCCCGTTCAGAATGTGCTTCTGCAGGCGCTGGGCGCCAAGGCGCAGATCAAACCGGTCATTGGCTCCGATGGCCTCGCTCTCGAACCGGGCGACGTCCTGGTTTTGTGCGCCGATGGAGTATTCAATATGATCAAAGAGTCGATGATCGCCGACGTGGCGGGCCGGCTGCCGCCGCAGGAGGCCTGTGATGCTTTGATCGAGGCGGCGCTTGCCGCCGGAGGTCACGATAACGCCTCGCTCGGTATATTCAGCGTCCACGCGGAGGCCGAAGCGAAAAAGCCTCTGGAGCCGACTACGCGACGCATTACCCTGCCTGTAGAACAACGCCGCTGAATTCCTGCCGGGTGAAAACGCGCAAAGCTTGCGACCATGACCAAGACGATCGGCCAATACGAGATCGGCGAATTGCTGGGCGAAGGCGGCCTGGGCCAGGTCCACGCCGCGTTCGATACGGTGCTGCAGCGTGAAGTCGCAGTGAAGTCGCTGCGGCCGGAATTGCTCAACGACACCAATTTCGTCGAACGCTTTCGGGTCGAAGCGACAAACCTCGCGCGATTGAACCACCCCAATATCACGACGATCTATTCTCTCATTCCGGACGGCAAAAACCTCTACATGGTCATGGAGCGGGTGCGCGGCCACACGCTCGACGACATCCTGCAAAAGCGTAAAGCGCCGATCGAGATGCGCGAGAGCCTCGCCATCATCGCGCGGGCTGCCGATGGTCTCGCCTATGCGCACAGCATGGGCGTCATTCACCGTGATATCAAACCGGCGAATCTGATGATCGCGGAAAACGGCGTGCTGAAAATCATGGACTTCGGCATCGCTCGGGTTCGCGGCTCGCAGCGGCTGACGCGCACCGGCAGCATCGTCGGCACGCTGGCCTATATGGCACCCGAGCAACTGCGCGGCGAGGAGGGCGACGAAGCCAGCGATCTCTACAGCCTCGCCATCGTGCTTTACGAGATGCTGTCCGGCAACCCGCCGTTTTCCGCCACCAGCGAATACGATCTGATGCAGGCGCAGATCAATCAGCGGCCGGAACGGCTCATTCCGCGCGTCCCGGGTCTCAGTCCTGCGGTCGAAACGGCGCTGCTGCGTGCGCTGTCGAAAAAGCCGGCGCAGCGGTTTCCGTCGACGCGCGCCTTCAGCGACGCCCTGGGCGCCTCGGCGCTGCGCATGGACGCGCCCAAAATCCTGCACAACGACACGCGCCTGCTCGAGACGCCGGTGCCGCTCGCACCGGCGACGCCACAGCGGCGTTCGGCCTTCGATCGGGTGGCTGCGGCGTTGCCATTCGGGACCATGCTGTCGCCGGAACTCCGAGCGGCCGCTTTGGGAGGCGGCGGCGCACTTGTGATTGCACTCGCCTTCGCGGGCTTCATGTTCTGGCCGTCGTCGGCTCCGGCCCCGTCGCGAGCGGCGCCGCCACCAGCCCCCGCCGCGCCCGCAAAGCCAATCGCCGCGGCACCGACGCCAACACCGCCCGCGCAATCGGTGACCCAAGTCAACGTGCCGGACGCTTCGGCCAAGCCTGGGATGGCGATGCCGGGGAACGGCGGCACCGCAGCCAAACCGATGTCGCCCCCGCCCGCGTCGCTGGCCGACCTCATTCCGGCCGCCGATCGCGGCGACCCGGCCGCGCAGAACGCGCTCGGCGTCAAATACGTGGCCGGCGAGGACGGCCTGCCGCGCGACGACGTCAAGGCCCATGACGGCGCGGTTATGGCGCTCGCCTATTTGCCGGATGGCGGCAAGCTGGTTTCCGCGGGCGCCGATGGCGCGGTCTCCATTTGGAATCCCGCAACTGGTCAACGGACAGCCGGCCTGACGGGTCATCCGGGCGCGATCCTCGCATTGGCCGTCTCGCATGACGGCAAGTGGCTCGCTGCCGGCGGCAGCGGCGCGACGGTGCTTATTTGGAACGCCGCGACCGGCGCGGTGACGCAGAGACTCGCCACGCGGTTTAACGAAGTGAAATCGGTTGCGTTCTCCAAGGCGGGCGGGCGTTTGGCCGTCGGCGGCGACGATGCAACGATCGAATGGTGGAACGTTGCGACGGGCGAACGCCTCGCGGCGGTGACCAGCCACGCGCGCAATGTCCAGGCGCTGGCGTTTGCGCCGGACGGAAGCCGCTTCGCGTCGGGCGGTGACGGCACGACGATCGACCTCTGGTCGGCGAACTGATCCCATGTGGTAGACCGTCAGCGCGGCGGGCGCTGATCGAAGCGGCGCTCGAAAATATGCTCGGCGATGCGGTTCTTCAGCATCTCGATCGAGCCGCCGGCGATCATCCAGCCGCGCGTGCGCCGCATGCAATATTCGACCAGCGTCTCGCGGCTATAGCCGAGCGCGCCCATGATCTGCACCGCCTCGCTCGCCACTTCGAAGCCGGCCTGGTTGCAGGCCGCCTTGGCGATCGCGGTCTCGTACGCCGAAGGCAGGCCGCGGTCGGCATTGGCCGCCGCGCGGTAGAGCAAGAGCTGCGCGCCGTCCAGCCTGATTGCCATGTCGGCAAACTTCCATTGCAGGCCCTGGAACTCGGACAGCGGGCGGCCGAATTGCCGGCGCGTCGCCGCATAGGCGCGCGCGGCATTGAACGCGTAGCGGCCGTAGGCGAGCGAGCGCGCCGTATTGCCGATGCGCTCGACGTTGAAGCCGGCCATTTGTTTCTTGAAGCCGCCGGGTCCGAGCAGAACATTCTCGGCCGGAATGCGGCAATTCGCGAAGTGCAGTTCGCACCATTCCTCGCCACTCATGAACGCCGATGGCCTGCCAATCTCGAAGCCTGGCGTGCCGCGCTCGATCAGCACCGAACCGATACCGTCGAGCCCCGGGCCGAAGCGGACATAGACCAGAAAGACCTGCGCCTCGGCACTGAAGGTGGAAAACACCTTGCTGCCGTCGATCACGTAACCGCCGCCGTCGGCCCGCGCGCTGGTTTTCAGATCCGTCACCGCGGAGCCGGCGTCCGGCTCGGTCATGCCGAGACTCATGACCATGCGGCCAGCCAACAGCTCGCCGAGCCAACGTTTCTTCTGCGCCGGTGACGCGTATTCGGCAAAGGTCCGGATCGGGCCGAAATTACCGAACTGCACCACGTCGGCGCTGCGCGGGCACACGGCCGCGATCTGCTCGATCGCGATCACCGCGTCCATCAGCGTGCCGCCCTGCCCGCCGTCTTCCGCCGGCAGCGTGATGCCCATGAGCCCCTGTTCCGCCATCAGCCGCGCCACGCCGAACGGAAAGGCCGGATCGTGCGCCCGCTTAAGCGCGCCGTTTGCCAGATGCAGTTGCGCGAAACGGCGCACCTGCTCGCCAAACAGTTTTTGCTCGTCGTTAAATTCGAAATTCATGGCGCGCCGGCCTCGAAGCGGTTCGTGGAAAAAGCACCAGTACTCCCGAGCCCAGTACCACGCCAGCCCCGGGCGCCTGGCGAGTTTAGGTTAACCGCAGACGGCTCTGGAGCCGGCCCGTCCGCCGTGGAAGAACGCAGCATGGTGCTTTCTTTATCCTGCGGGTGAGCCATGGTGCTGTTGGCGATATGGTGCGGTATCGCGTTCTTGAGCGGATGCCTGCTGACGCTGTTGCTTGTGGCCCCGTTTTACAAGCGCGCCGTGCGTCTGGCGACGCGCGACGTCATGGCTGCGTCGCCGCTGACCATGCCGGAAATCCGCGCCGACCGTGATCGTCTGCGGGCGCAATTCGCGGTCGCGATCCGCCGCCTGGAAGTCAATCTCGAGGAGCTGAGAACCAAGAGCGCCGGCCAATCGGCCGAGTTCGGCCGGCAACGCGCCGAAATTTGCAGTCTGAAAGCCGAGCTCGAGAAGCGCGCCGCGCTGATCATCACGCTGCGTACGCGCCAGCAAGCCCGGCGCGCAGCCAGCAAAAGGATCGTGAGACTGACGCTGCACCTGTTCGTGCGGATCGTGAAACTGCTGTTGCACATGTTTGTCCGCTCGGAGCGGCAACGGCGGCGGGCGCTGCTATCGTCGCTGCAAGGGGCCGCCGCGAGCCACGCCGCAGCGGCGCGTGCCGTGGGCAGAGAAGCGGCCTGATCGCCGGCCGAAGTAATGCATCTATTGCTCATCATCGACCCCGCGCCAGCACCGGCAGAATGAGCCGCGAGGCGTGGGCGCGGTCGTGATGGATCGTGTCGGTGCCGATCAGCGACGGATGATAGGGATGCGAGAACACGCCGTCGGTCGCCGGCGAATCGCCGTTGGCAAGCTCGAGCCGGATGCGGTGGCCTTTCTTGAACACGTAGGCGATCGGCAGCACCTCGATATCGAATTCGTAGATTTCGCCGGGCGTCAGCGGCTGCGGATTGGTGTGGGTGTAGAACGGCCGCTGCGGCGTCGAGCGCGCGATGTCCTTCTCGCGATGCGAGGCCTTGAGCCAGCCCTTCGACACCGGCGTATAGGCCGGCTGCTCGCCCTTCCCTCGCGCCGCTTCGTCCTGCGGCTGCTGATCGGTCAGCTTGACGATGAACTGCGTGTCGATCGCGGTCGATGACGCATAGAGCTTGAACACGATCGGCCCGGTCACCTTGAGATCGGCGGCAAGCGGCGCACTGACGAAGGTGAGCACGCGCCGCACCGGGTCGACGCGGCCGTCCGGCCCAATCACCGCGACGCCATTGACCCATTCCCAGTCCGGATAGGTGTAGCTGGTCGGCGCTTCGTCGTCGGCCGGCATCTCGGTCGACAGACCGCCGTCGTTCAGCGAAGTGACGCTGCCCGACGGCCCTTTGCGCAGATAATAAGCGACCAGCGTAGCCTGCCGCGGCGGCCACTCTGCCTCGGCGCGCCAGACATTGGCGCCGCGCACGAACAGCCGGATCGGCTCGCTCTCCATGAAGCCGTTGTTCTTGCCTTTGAGGTGCAGGTCGTAGAACGGCAGCAATTCCTTTTCGTGAAACTCGACCTGGTCGAACAGGCGGTGCGCTTCGAAGGTGTTGCGCGCGCCGGTCACCACGAGCTTTTTCGGCGCCTTGACCTCCTCGTAGCCAAGGATGTTGCCGCGCAGATGCAGGCCCATCTTGCCCCAATGGCCGATCGACAGCACCGGACACTTTATTTGGTCGAGCCGCCAATAGGGCGACCGCACCCGCCAGAACTCGTCGTCGAGCGGATGATCGATCATGGCCCCGACCAGATCGAAGCGCATCGGCGCGCGGCCGTGCCGGCCGGCAAGACGGTGCTGATTGTCGGCGCGCAACGTCGTGTACCAGACCGAGCGGTACGAGCAGTAGATGCCGCCGTGATAGTTGGAGCCGCGATACTGATCGACCAGGCCGTCGTACGGCGCGATGCAGGCGAGGCCCGGCGGGTTGTAGGTCGCCATCAGCCACTGCGCCATGGCGTAATACGATTGGCCGATGCCGCCGACGCGCCCGTTGCACCAGGGCTGCTGCACGATCCACGCGATCAGCTCGAGATAATCCTGCTGCTCGTTCGGCCCCATGAACTCGAATTCGCCGCCGGAGCGCCCGGCGCCGCGCACATCGGCATGCACGTAGGCGTAGCCCCGGCCGACATACCATTCGACCGGTCCGGTCTCGCGCCACAGGAACAGCGGAAACGCCGGCACGTCGTCCATCTCGTATTGATAAGGCGAGGCGGCAAACAACGCCGGAAAGCGGCCCGGCGCGTCCGGCCGGTACACGGCGAGCGAAATGCGCACGCCGTCGCGCATGACGACGGCGATATCTTTTTCGACCTTCATGGCATGGCCGGACACGTTTGCCTCACCCGTTTCAATTCCGTTGCGAATGATTCCAACGCAACATGACTAGCACCTTCCGCTCGTCCCCGCGAAAGCGGGGACCCAGTTGTTGAAGGGCTGGATTCCCGCTTTCGCGGAGATGATCAGCATATAAGCCATTGTCTTCCATAGATAAAAACTAGGTAAAATCAACTGTGCAGACGTTGTGCAGGTGATTCCACGGGATTCTGCTGAATTTCCGCTTTTTTCGAGCTTGGTAGGCGGTTTGGCGCGCCGCCAAGCGCGATGAAACAGTACCAAGACGTGCATGCCTGCGCTTACCCGAAACTCGGCCAATGCTGATGCCAATGGAACGAACCGCCACTCATAAAACCATGCTAGCAAATAAAACCTCTGATTCCAGCCTCTAAATTTCGGCCAAGAGATAGCAAAGAGAGCCGCCGACGCGGCTCTCTTTCTTTGAGTCGTAGCGCTTACTCATGGTACTCTTTCCTTTGTTGCGGGGTTCTGCGCAAAGTCCGCGCATGAACCCCTGCCCGTCGGCGAGACCAGGCGAGGGGGAGCAAGAAGAAAATCGGTAGGGGGGACCGCCCGGTCTGGCAGGGCGCGCAGCGACCGAAGATCGGGGGATGCCGATTTTGTTCTTGCTGGGGGTGTCAGGGCAGAGCCCTCGCACCCCCGAACCAAACAAAACAAGCTTTGTCGCGCAGCGACACTTGTACCAGCGGCAACGATCGTGAGCCGAAAGGGCGGAGATCCTGCCACTACATGCGACAGTTGGTCGGTTTTGCGAGAATTGCGCTCTGTAGGTGGCGGGGCTACCGCCGCCTCGCGGCTAGAGCGTGACCGAGCGCAACGAGGGGCCGCCAACGGCAAAAAGATGGATGACTACCTAATCCAAACCGGCCTAAAGTCAGCGTTATTACTGTCTCTGCAATGCCATGCTATCACGTCGGGTCTGCGTAGAATACCCGAGCAATGCCCGGTGGCAGAAGCGCCGCTTTGAATTCTGGCACTATAGTCCACGTCCAACGCATTACCGATAAGATGGCCGGTGCCAGACCCATTCAATGTCATGCCGGCGAATGGTGGGTCTTCCAACACGGCTGTTGCCGTATACGAAATTGTGCTGCCGTTCTGAACGATGGTTATTGTGGAGGTCGCCAAGGATGCGTCGAACCAAGTGCCGGATATGTCGGTGGCAGTCGCTTGCGCGAGCAATGCCTTCGTTGGGGCTGTGACCGCCGCGGCGGAAAGGCCCGCGAGGATCAGCAACATGATCGGAAGCGCTTGCGCGGTGTCGCGAAGCCGGCTTTCGCCTAATCCCATGGATCACTCCGTGAGTGCTTGCGCCGACGCAGCGCTACGTCGCGGATGCCACACAGGCAATCTAGCCTAACCGCCCTGGGGTTGCAATAGATCGTGGTCGTTACGTGCAGTCATATTCCAGTTGCGAGGAAATTTGAGAGGAATCTCGATTTCCGGGGCGAGCAAGCGAGGCCCCATCGCATCGGCAAGGAGACTCTCCATGCGGGTCGGGCGCCATACTTCCCTTTTAATCCTCTCATTGCTGATCCTTCCCGCGCCAAGTGCGCTGGCGCAGGCCCTTCCCTCCGGGCTTCCCTGCTCTGCTGGCGCCCCGAAATGACAAGGGCCATGATCAAGCTGGAGGAGGAGGTTCAATACGATAGTTCCGTGATTGGCTCGCAAATACGATGACAATTTCCGTGTCACCGGCGTCCGTACCATTGAGAACGGCCTGCCGAATTGTGAATGCACCGTGAAATTCGATGCCGATAGAAAAATAAAGGCGATCGACAACGCTGATGATCTCGACAAAGACTGGGCCTTGCTGGCAACAATTATAGTGCAGCAAATCCCGATCATTCAACAGTTCGCCATCGAAACGATCAGTGCGAATCAATACCGGATGAGCGTGAGCTACATGGGATCGCCGTACACCGCCCCCATACAGATATCGAGGACATATTCGATCGTCGTTACTTTATGAGGTGGCACGGTCCGAGCGCCGGCCTTTATTGAAAAGATTGTGCCGAGAGAGAGCGAAAAGATTCATGTGAGTTTTTCTTCGTGCTTTTCGATGAGGCGCGTGATCGGCCCCTTCGCGTAAAAGAGCGGCGGCGAATTTCTTGTCGCGTCGGACGTGGTATCAGACCAGGGCCCTGACGCTCCTAGTTTTGCTTCGCCGCGTGTGCTGCATGGCCTACGCGTCCTCGTGCTCGCGCCTTTGGGCGGCATGCTTGACGCTCAAGATGATTATTTCTTCGGCGCTATCATCGATCGTGTAGTAGACAAGATAGCCGTATTTGCGTGTCACGAACTTGCGAACGCTCTCGGTCTGCTGAAGCCGTCCGGCGAGAGGGAAGAGAACGAGATTTTGCAGACTCTCAAAGATCGCGGCGCGGACTCGTTGCGCCGCTGGTGGGTTACGCACCTCGATGTAGTCCGCGATGGTGACGATATTCTCGACCGCGCGCGGCGTGAATCGAAGCTTCATCGATCGAAGCGGCGGAAGGCGGCTTCGACCTCGGCATCGGTGGCAAATTCACGCCGCTTCGCCTGCGCAAGACTTACGAGTATGTCCGGCAAGTGCGCGGGATCGATGGGCTCGGGCTCACCCTCGTCGCCCGCGAGCGTCAACATGGCCCGCGCGATCTCGTCTTGTGAATCGGCGGGCAAGCGGCGGACGGCTTCAAGGGCCTGTTCAAGCAGCTTGGTCATAAGGTAAGGATAGTCTCGCGGCCGGGCGAGCGGAAGGGCTTTTTTCATCCGCAGAATCAACGCAAATTGGATTTTATGGCTAGGCGCCGTGCGATACGGCGATGGCTTTGACCACGCGAAGGATCGCATGCCGGATATGACTTATCCTGATGCGCAGAAAGGCGCGGGCAAGCGCGTGCCCTTCGGCCTTGGTCAAAAGCTCGGCGATATAGTCCGGCGGCGGCTCGCGATGTTTCTTTGATGCCCCCGGTGCCGGCGGCCCTCGAAAAAGAACGATACCGGTACATCGAGGACGCCTGAGAGCTGGTGAAGCTGGCTGGCGCTGATGCGGTTCGCGCCGTTCTCGTATTTTCGGATTTGCTAGAATGTGATCCCGACCCAATGCGCGACATCCTGCTGACTCATGCCGAGTGCAAGGCTGCGCATGCGAACGCGCTTGCCGACATGCTCGTCCGTCGGATCGGGATGGCGTGCGAGCATCAGAGGCCTCCCCTGTTTGACGCTTCGTTTTGCCTCAATCCCTTGCGGGCTTTGGGGACTTGGGCTTCAGCTTCAGCCCTGGTACCCAAGCTCAGTTGCATTTGATCCTTCTGCTGCACTACTGACCGGTATCAGCCTCATTCATCTGACTGGGTGTGCCCACATCCTCGCGGCGATCTCGCGCTCCTCGTCGCCAATGGCCTGCAAATAGATCGCGGTGGTGTGCATGCTGGCATGACCGAGCCAACGCTGCACAAGGTTGAGCGGCACGCCCGAGCGGATCGCGTGCAGGCCGAAGCTATGCCGCAGGCCTCTTGGCGTCGCGTGCGGACCTGCCGCGATTCCGGCCTCACGCATGATCCCTTTGACGAGCTGCCACGCGCGGCAGCGCGAGAGCGGCCAGAGTGACGCGTTCGCGTCTCCAAGGCCGTGCACTCTATCGAGCATGTCGAAGAGTTCTGCCGGTGCCGGTACCTCGCGGAATACGACGGCCCCCGCGCGCTTCTTGAGCGATCGGATCGCGATGAATCCGGCGTCAGGCTCGATCGAACCTGCCGTAAGCGCCAGCGCCTCGGATATCCGGCAGCCGGTATAGGCGAGCGTCAGGCATAGCGTCCGGAGATCGGGGCGCGGACACGCATAGGCGGCGTCAAGGAAGCGGTGGCGCTCGGCGGGTGTCAGATATTTTCGTTGCCCGGCGCTCGTATAGAGACTGCCGGGCGGTCTCCCGCCGGTGAGCATTCGCGCCCCTCTCGCCGGCCGGAGGCCGACGCCCGGACGCGACCGTCTTGCCTATTCTGTTGAATCCTCCTGAACGCCCCGGATTGCGGGGCTCATCGAGCCATCGGTCGAGCGCGCACGCTACTACTGGTCGCAGATGATGGCAAGCTTTACCGCAGAATTATTGACAGTTTGACAGTATAGGCAATTCTGTTGATAGCAACTCCTCCAGAACATCTTACGGGCGCATCGTAATAACGGCTTCAACTACCGGGCTAATCTTCCCGGAATCGGAGCAAGTCCGCGATGCCCGGAAAGCGGCTACGCCCAAGGCGGGTGGAAGCCTGGGATGTGGAGGTGGGCCGCCGCATCCGCGCGCGCCGGCTTGAATGCTGGCTTACGCAACAGGAGCTTGCGCAAGGGCTCGGGATCAGCTTTCAGCAAATCCAGAAATACGAAAGGGGCACCAACCGCGTCAGCGCCGGCAGGCTGCCGGCAATCTGCAACCTTTTGCAGGTGCCCATAACGTTTTTTTATGATTCCGCCGCGCCCACGCAATCGGGCGAAACGGGCGCGAAACCGAGCCGCCTGTTCGATCTCCTGGATAATCCCGACACGCTGCAGTTGGCCGTAGCGTTCGATCGTCTCTCCGATCGCAATATCCGGCGCGCGATGGTCCAGCTGATGGAAAAGCTTGCAGGGCCTGAAATCGTATCGCGCAAAAGGGCGACCGCAGGGAAAATTCGCGATGCTGCGGACAAGTGAAGGCTTCTAGGATGCCTCGGAGCAGGAGCGCCACATACGCGCGGCAAAGGCGCGTTCCTCGGGGCCGACCACGTCGCCGTAGATTGACGTGGTGCGCAGCGAGGCGTGACCAAGCCGGCATTGAACAAGATGCGGCCGCACGTTCGATTGAAAGGCGTTCACGCCGAACCCGTGCCGCAAGCCCTTGGGCATGGGCGGGCGTGCCGGCGATCCCGGCTTCCGCCATGACTTTCTTGACGGTGCGCCAGGCGGCGGTACGGCTGAAGCGCCAGAGCCGTTTCGCGGCGCGTACTGCGTCACGTCGGCGGCGATGCAAGCTGAAATACCGCTCAAGATCGCTCAGCACGTCGGGCGGCAGCGGCACCTGCCGGACGACGCCACGTTTGCGGCGCTTGAGGGCCTAGACAGTGATCGTGCTGCTTTCGCCATCGATCGCAGCCGGCGTGAGTACGAGCACTTCCGAAATTCTCGGGCCAGTCCGGAGAAGCGTCAGATAAAACAGGCGCACTTTCTCCTCAGCGCGCGACGCGGCTTCGATGAAGCGGCGCCGCTCGGTGGCGTTGAGATATTTTCGGTGGCCTAAGCGATTGAAGAGATCGCTCGCGCATAGGTGAGTACCAGAAAGCTCGCGTGCCGGTGCTCAATCCCTGGCCGATGCCGTAAAAGCGGTATTGCAGTTCGGTCACAGAGATGCCGAAACGTCTCTGTTGTCTTTGGCGTCAGCCTTTGAGAGACGCCTCAAAGGCACGTCCTCGTGCACTAGGCACCAAACATGGGCCCTTAAAATCGATTTTGGGCAGAAGGACCGCCCGCGCAGCTGGGCGGTCCACAAATCGCGTTATAACTACTAGCTGCTGCATTGGCCTTTATTTTCCCTTGTCTTTCCTTGCCTGCTCCTTCCGCCGCCAGTCGTCTTGTTCTCGCATCCGAGCGATTTCCTGTCCTCTTTGGAATGCTCCCCTATCCTTTACGTTGCTCGGAGGGAACACGGCCCAGGGCTTCGATTCCCCTTCCTTTTGATCATCATATGACGACATCGCTGTTGCTCCTGAAGATGCCGCACGAGGGATTTCGTGCCGGAGGAGGTTGCCCTGTAAGACATGGCAAACCCCTCTCTAGAGGAGCGTATCCTTCTGCTCGCGGTAAATCAAGTGTTATGTTAGACTATTCACTATGTCGGAATGGCCGTCCCGCGGCGGTGCCGCATGGCTATGACCGCGGCAAGCTTCGGAGAGGACCTGACCGCATCCCCTAGATTGTCAGCAAACAGTCGGTCGTGCACTTCGCTTTTTTTCGGAATGTCGAGTTTCTCAGGGAGGCTTCGGTGCTTGCCTCCATTATAAAGGTAATTTTCGAGCGCCTTGCCCGCAGACGGATCAACATATGTGAGCGTCGGTCGGTCGATCAGCTTTCTGTCGATAAGAGGGAGCCATACTCGTTCGAGGTATGCAACAATGCCGGTCCACTTGCCTGCCTCGGGAGATTCTTCAAATCGCTCGGTTGGCCAGTTTAGTCCTTTTGGTAAAGGTGGCAAATCCCGCATGGCTGGCACATGTTTCGTCGTCCGCTTCGTCTTTGCGCGCGCCGCAAGCTGCTTGAATTTTACAGCAAGTGCCATTCGCTCACTCTTGGCAAACCCCTGAACTTCGAGCCACCGATCTAGTAGCTCGTCTCCAGCGCGAAAAGCAGATCGCCTGCCATTTCGATCAATCTTCAATGCGCTATCGACCGCTTGATTCAACGGTCGCCCTTCTTGTTTTTCGAAGTCTTCTTCTGAAGGTGGCTCTTGAAAGCGATCTTCAGGCACGATCCCAACCTTCAGCGGGTGGGGACGTGAGTCCTCATTCATTAATTCCGCCCCCTTATCGCTCTGGGAAGTGCGTACTCGCCACCCAGCGCACCAAGAACCAATCCAACCGATGATGCCAAGCCTGACATCAAGGCTAGCGTCTCGGGTTGTATAGTCAATGACCGCAGTGTACTAAGTATACATGATATCAGGGCTTGTGTCACCCTTTGCATCAGGGCTACATCACCAATGACATTAAGCGCTTTAAAAATCGTATTTCTTACCGACCAGACGGGTCCTCTATTTAAGGGCGAAAAGCGTAGTCTGCCTGATCAGTGCGAAGCATTGCGAGGGTACTCATCTAATCCAGAAATCGGCGATCTAGCTTGGATTACACCCGATTTGATTCTCCGATGGCGGAGAGAAGGGATTGCCCGTGTGCGTCAGGGCCGAAACGACCGTGGCCCCAAAGATCATCTTCCTCAGTTCTGCACTCTCTTGCGTGTCCTGCTTCACTTGTCCGATTCCTCGGATGAAATAGCGCGTTGGATAATTGACGATGAGATTACGCTGACGGATTTTGCAAAAAAAATTGGTATGCAGAAGATTGAGGCCGAATATATAATCGCTCAAGCTACGGCCAGAAAAGGCCTGTTCTTTCCAGACAGCTCAAAACTGATTGATATTGAAACCGCACCGCCCGGCGCACACAAAGATCATACATTTGGCATATACGTCGGGCAGCGATATATTAAGAAGGAACCAATTGAGAGGCAAAATAAGAAATTTGAGAAGCGCAAAGTCGACAAGCGGAGCGCGATTCCTAAGTTTGTGCTTATCATTCATCGATACCTCGATACCACACAAAACCTACGATACTTGCGTTTTGTCAAACTTTATGTTCCGCGAATTGCGAGGGATGGACGCATTGATGTCGTCAATCAACCGGCTGATTATAGCGGTATGATGCTGGCCCAACGCGGCTACAGATATTTTTTTCTGCAAAGCAACGATGATTACCATGACTTTGTTACAATGATAACGCACGAGGGGGCCACGCCACTGCAATCCACAGATGGGATTTATATCTCCGTTAATATCGACGGCAACCCTGGTCCGGGTCAGCTCTACGTGGAGATTGAGCAAAAGGAGAAGGATGTGACAGACCAATTGATCGAGAAGTATGTGGAAGACATTCTGCACCCAAGCCGGCAATGAGCGCCTCACCGAACGATGCGCGGATAAAGTTTACAAGCTTCCGCGAGACTTCCGACGGGACTTCGCCTTTTGGGGACGGCGCCCGGGATGCCGACGAGTTGGCTGAGTTCGTCTTTATTATCGACCAGTTCTAGGACTACTTTGGCAGGTTAGCCGGATGGCGATAGTTCGCAGGAGAATTTTGCTTTGGGGGCATCAAATTCGCACCTCTCATCGCTTTATCCCACGCATTTTACCCCTGCCCATGAGATGAAAGTTTCCCAGGATTCATAGACTGCCAAAGTAGGTTCTCAGCTAGGTACGCCAAAGCTGTTGCAACCTGCGGGCGGATACGATTTTATGCGCCGCCTTTGGGTAGTTGGGGCGGGCATAATGTATCTCGTGCTCGGCGGCGCCACTTTCGGCGGGATAGCTGCGACGGTCTGGTTCATTGGCGGCTTGCTCTTGTGGTTGTTCAAGGGCCTGACCGGACCGGCAAGCCTGTCGTCTACTGCGATAGTCTTTGCGCTGTTCGCCATACCTCCGGCGCTAATAGCTGCATGGGAAGGTTGGCGCGAGGGCGTCAAATGCACCTCGCTGTCGGTATTTTTCGAAGTGTGCGGGAATGGCCGCGATAGGCTTTCCGAAATCTCCAGCAAATTTGGTGAGACGTGGGGTTTCGGCGGTTATGGCGTGATTGCCGTACTCGCCAGCTATTACGGCAGCACGCAAATCGGCCAACCTTGGCTTGGGTTTCTTGGTAATGCCGCGATGTCGCTGCTGACCGCAACCGGTGTCGTAAATGGCGCGCAGACGACATGGAATTGGTCGGTATGGGAATGGCTGTCCGTAGTCGGGTGGGTCTGCGCGATGGGCGTTTACACTCTGTGGCATTCGGGAAAGAACCTCATAACGAATACCGGAAAGGTCGTTACCGGCGCGGCCGAAGCGGCAAGTCGCGGCAAAATGTTTGTGGTCGGGCTCTGGTTCGTGTTTTGGGGGAGCGCCTTATTGATGTGGGCAGGTCCGCCTTTGCTCAGAGCGCTCGCAGCTCAAGACTATAAGTTCGATGATTTGTTCTTTCCGGTTTTCGGGACGGCCCTCGGTGGTTATTGGGTTCTCGCTCGCGGTCTTGGCCCGGCATGGAATGCCCTGAGATGGACGGGCGTAAGCACGGACACTCACGGAAAAGCCCGCATGGCGACGACGGGTGAATTACGCGATGCCCGGATGATTCCCCGTAGGAACGGAATCTATCTAGGTAGCATTGGCAAGCGTGAACGCGCGCGCGAGGTCGGCTATCCGGGCAGCGTCCATCTTCTAACCATCGGCCCGACGGGCTCCGGCAAGGGTACTGGGCTCATTATTCCGAACCTTTGTGATCTGAAGCGGTCGATCCTCATTATCGACCCCAAAGGGGAAGCGGCGGCAATTACGGTTTGGCTTCGCCAAAGCCTTGGTCGCGTGGTTATGCTCAACCCGTTTCAACTTCTTGCAGGCGAGCATCCACGGTTACGGAGTGATGGCTTCAACCCGCTGACGGCGCTCGATCCGAACTCCGACCATTTTATCGACGATGCTACGGGCATTGCTGAAGCTTTGGTCCGCGTCGAAGGCTCGCAGCCTCATTGGTCGGAATCCGCGCAGGACCTCGTTGCGGCGCTGGTCATGTATGAAGTTCTCGCGAGAGGCCGTGACGCCACGCTCGGGAACGTGCGCGCGATGCTGACCCAGCCCTACGGCCAGGATTCGGAAGGGCGGCCGATTGGCCTCTCCCTCCTGCTTCAAAAGATGTACGCAATCGATTTTTCGCCACTGCAAGCAAAGATCGGCCGTCTCATACATGTGACTAACGAAATGCGCAGCATCATTTCCGCAGCCATAACGCAAACACGATTTCTCGACAGCAAGCCGATTGCAACCGACCTGGCGAGCATCAGTGACTTTAACTTTGCAAACATGAAAGAAGAGATCGTTACCGTTTATCTCATTTTGCCCGCAACTCACCTTATCACGCATAGCAACTGGCTGAGATTAATTATCGGCTCGGCTCTGCGTGCGCTGCTGGAAACACCCGCGAGCCACACGTTGCCGCCCGTCCTGTTTTTGCTCGATGAATTCGCACAGCTCGGGTATTTGCCGGCGGTCTCCAATGCAATGAATATCGCGCGGACCTTCGGCGTCCAGCTTTGGCCGATCGTCCAGGACTTGAACCAGCTTAAGGCGATCTATGGCGACAACTGGGAAAATTTCGTCGGTGCGTGCGGCGCATTGACCGCGTTCGCGCCGCGTGACCTGTTCACGGCAGATTACCTGTCGAGGCGTTGCGGCAATAGGACGGTCGTCATTGAGAGCGAGAACGAGCGCATTGGATCGAGCGATATGGGCCGCAGCCGTGGGCCGCAGGGTATTCCGCTCTTTCGGCCTCAAGATTTGATGGGGATGCCCTCGCGTCAGATGCTCTGCGTTGCCGATCCGGTAAAGAGCCCGTTCCTGACTCAAGCGCCTGTCTATAAGGACACGCCTTTGCTCAGGCCCAATCCTTATTATGAAAAATAGCGTTAGATGCCGGAGCCAGTTTTTCGGCTAGCCTCTAAACTGAGGCGCAAGCGGCGCGCCAAAAAATAGCACCGAAGTATCGCCACGCTTGTTAGCCTCCACGGCGGCCGCATATGCAGCATCGAGAGCGGCAATATTCGCTTGGTCACGTGTGCGTTCTTCCGCACGGCGCAACTCTGTCATTCGTTCATACAGTTTGGGAATAGCCGAAGTCGGAATTCGCTCCCACATAAGAGGAAGTTCCGGCGACCTAGCTTTTTCGAGGTCGCGCATACGGTGCGCCGTCGTCTCAAGATCGTGAAGTTGCCAATAATTCTTTCCCGTTTGCAGTATGTGTTGTTCGTCCCTCGTGCGGTGCAGTCTCGCTAATTCAAAACGGCCAAGCAAATAGTGCGGACTTTCGGAAGAGCCGCTAATGCGGTCCTGGAAGCGATGATAGTAGACGTTGTGGAAGCGGCGCAGAGCTTCACGAGCAAGCGCGTCGTACTGACGTTGACGGCGCAACATTTGTTGCGCCCAAGTAAGAAATGAAACGATCAACACGTTAGTCTCAATCAAAAAATAAATAGATGATGAAACGGAGCAAATATAATAGGGAAAGCCGTCCATCGTAAACAAATTAAATACTTTCAGAGGAACACCGCGGTCTTAACCAGTTTAGTGCAAACGTGGCGCGCCGTTGGTGGGCTTTTCGCCGCCTTTGTGGCTCCGAGTTGCCCGTCGTGCGCGGGCTATTTGCTTCCGCACCGCGCGTCGCTCGACCGCCCTTCGTTTCACCAATGCAAGCGCCGCCTTGCGCATTTGTTTGAGAACGGCGACGGCGCCCTTCGCCACGTGGCGCGGCAGGCGCTTGCGCGCGGCCTCTATGGCTCCGGCAAACTCGCGCATTACACCGGCGCGCTCTGCTGCCGCGCTTTCTTGAATTTCAGGGTCGCTTGCCGTCAGGTCTGCGCCAAGCGCGCTATCTGTTTCACCCGTTGCCTCCGACGGGCTTGCCGTGCTCTCGACGTGCAAGGGGTTCACTGTCGAGCGCGCCGAAGCCAAAAACTCACTGGCCGTGATGCTATGCGATCCTGAAACGGCTCCCGATGCGCTTCCGTCTTTTGTGCGCACTGAAACGGAAGGGATTTGATTCAAATTCGCGTAAAATTTTGCGCTTCGCGATCCTCGCCTTCCGCGCCGGGTTGCGGCGCGGGGCGGTCCGTCTTGCCGCCCTGGCGCTGCCCCTGCGCCGGGCGGCCTATCGCGATCGGCCTCGGCCTACATCGGGCTCGTTACTCCGATCATCGTCCGGCTCTCGACCAAATTCGCGCAACAATTCCTGCCGCTTCCTCATTCTCGTTTCTTCGGCTCCGCTTGTCTCTTGTTTACGCGCGGTTTGCTCGCGGCGCCCTTCACGATGCTTACGCGCTTCCTCAACCCAATTGTTCGCCGAACGTTGCTGCGCGACCATGCCGCCCTTGTGGGTCCAATGCAGGCCGTCGGCAATGTCGGGACGCGCCTTGCGCTTTTCGTCATCCTCGTCGGCGCGCCGTGCCGCAGGCTCGGGCTGTGGCTCTGATTGGCGTTGCGGCTCCATGCTTGGCATGGCATCGCGCTCCTGACGCGCAACTTGGACCCTCTTGGCGTCCGCGATGCTGGGCAAGCGGCCAATGTCGAGGTCCGCCATGCGGGCGCGAACGTCCTTGGCAGTCGCGCCCTCGATACGTCGGGCGAGGCTGTGCGTTCCGCCGCGTTGGTCGAGAATCACAAAATCGCGGCGGTCGCCGCGCGCCAGCACGTAACCGGCCTTCCACAAGGCGACAAAGAAGTCCTTCCCGTTCTCCGTACTCCGCCACAATTCGGTGACGCGCTCCTTGACCGCGGTCGGACGAAGGCCGGTGCGCTCCGACTGCAGCATCTCGGCATGGCTCGGCGTTCGGTCGGGCCGTGGCGTCCCCTCGCGCTCCACGTGGGCGCCCTGCACTCGCGCGTGCCCGAATTTGCGCTCGAGACTGCGGGCGACCTCCTCGTGCTTGCGGTAATTGTGGCTGTCGCTGATCGTCCGCATGCTCTCAAGCTGGATGCGTGACCACACGATATGGCAGTGCTCGCGGCCTTCCTTTTCGTGCACCACCACGACGCGGGGCTGCCCGGTCAAGCCGAGCCGCGCTTCCAGCGTGTCGATCGCATGCGCGCGTTGCTCGTCCGTGAGCCGTTCGTCGGCGGGGGTATTGATCGAGGCGTGGTAAAACGGCTTGGTCGCGCGGCTGCCGGAAGCGACCGCCTCCATTTCGAGAAGCGCGCCGCGCAAGTTCTCGGCCGCGACGCCCCGCAACTCGCGGAGCTCGGCCCGCTCGTTGGTGTCGGTGCGGGAGAGATGCACGGCAAGCCGGGCCGCGCCCGCGCAAGACGTGCCCTTAATCACCACGGCCAAGCGCCTTCATGAGGGCGGTCCGCATGTCGCGGATGTCGCGCTGAGCGGCGAGGATTTCGGGAAAGCCGGGTCGGATGCCGTCGCGATTGAAGCCGTGGGCGAGCTGGTTGACGTTAGAGCCGATCTTGCCCAGTTCGCCCAAGAGCCGGGCAAGCTCCTGCCGCTCGATGGGTGGCCGACGTGCCGCCCGAGGACCGGGATCGCCAAGCGCCAGGCTGCGCAGGAAGGAGCCGATCTTCAGCCCGGCCTCGCTTGCGCGGCCCAAGATGGCGGCGTATTCCTCCTCGGTGCACCGAACGGCGACGAACTTCCCGCGCGCGTCCTTGACACGCTTCCGACCGCGCCACGGCGCCGGTCTCTTCGCGCGTGCAACAGGCGCATCAACCATCGCCGCGCGCCTCCTGCACGCGGGTCGGGGCCGGGAGGGCGAAGCCCTGTCCGGGCCGGGGATGCAACGGGGCCGGAGGCCCCTTGCCAAGCGTGATTGTTAAACGCTGGCCGAAGGCCGGGCGTTTAACATCACATGGCTTGCAACAACTTCTAACACGACGGCATTCAGAAAGACTTAAGAATTGGTCCGATCAACGCAAGACTTTCAGAAAACAATTTTCGAACCCGCTCCGAGCTGGATCGCAAGAAATAAAATACCGTCTCGATTTTCTGCGCTATCGATAGTTGGGACAATTCTCGGACTGCGCATAAAATGCTAGGAAATTTCCTTGCGCGCAATTTTCGTGCGCCGCGGCGCGCTGGAGCCGCGCGAATGGCGCCTCCGGGCTCACTTCGAGTCCGGCGGGTCGGTAAGCAGAAATCTGGCGGGATCGGAAAGAGCGTACGCGTAGGCCTCCACGCTATCGCAAGCGAGCCAGCCGTCCTTGTGCTCGGGTACCGGCACGATGATTTGGGCCCAAGGCGCATCTCGGGCAACTTCCTCTCGACTGCCGGCAATGAAGAGCGAGGCTTTCATGAGTTTGCTTGTGGTTCGGTCCAGCCGTCCTTGCCAGCACATTCAAAGTAAGGAAACGACCGAAATTCCAAGAGTGTAGCGTTGCACCGCCGAGTCGGGGAAGCCGTTCGGCGGACGAGGCCCCATGGGATGGCCGCGCATTTACCGACGAAATATTGTTGCGCGATTTACGAGCCGTTGCGCTTGGCGATGAGCCCGAGCAAGGTCGGCTCAAGATAGCGCCCGGCGGCGGTGCGTTCGGCGGCCGGGCGGATGTCGTCTTTCAGCTCGAACAACGCAAGCTGCCGCGCTTGCGAAGCTTTCCAGGCTTCAAGCTGCCGGCGGCGCAGTTCGCAAATCTCGGTCCAGCTGTAGGCGTGACCGCCGATCAGGATGGTGTCGGGTTTCGCCATGGCGAGCCTCGATGCGGGGAGCGAAAGGGCCGCCCTTGCGGAGCGGCCCTGACGGTTACGCGGCTTCGTCAACCGCGGGCGCCTCGGCTTCTTCGGCCTTCGGCTTGCGGAGGACGATCTGCGCGCCGGGGATCAGCGGCAGATAGTCGAGCTTCAAGGAGAAGCCGTCGCCGTCTTCGTGCGCCCAGGCGGCCCCGATGGCGCGCCAGAACTTCTGCTTGCCTTCCTTCGTCACGGCATAGACGCGGTGGCTGGGAAGATTGCCTGTCTGCTTGGTCATGATGTGTCCTTTCGTCGTTTAAGCGGAAGCAGCACCATTGCGGCTTCGTGGGGTTTCCTTCGCCCGCGCGGAGAAGCGGCGCGTTCAAAGGCTGCCCCGAAGGGGCACCGCGAAGCGGCGCGGAGCTGCAGGAACGCCCGCGAAAGCGGGCGGACGAAGCGAGCGGCCTTGAACGCGGCGCGCGCGCGGGCAAAACCCCACGAACTAGAAGCCGCGGTGCTCTCACGCTGATCGAAAGGACAGAAACCAAGCGGCAACCATTCGCAACGCCTGCGGCAAAGCCGGATAAGGCGGCAAGCAGTTCACCCCCATCAGGGGCAACGGCGCCGGACGCACAGGCTCATGTGAAAGCGAGACTGGTGCTGATTGTCGGCTAAAGCTCGTCGCCCGCCTTCAGGCCGAGCAAGGTCGGCTTGCGGTAACGGCCCCTACCGTGTTCCGCGTCGGGGCGGCAAATCGTCCTTAAGCTCGGACAGGGTGAGCTGGCGCGCTTGCTCGGCGCCAAGCATCAAGCTGGGAAGGGCGCAATTGGACGAGGCGCTTCCAGCGAAAAGCTTGGCCTTCGACGAACGGGGGCGGCAGGTCCCCATTCTTCGATCTAACAAAACGGCGTATCAACCGGAGCGTAGCGAAGGGCATTCGCCAGCCCCTCGACGGTTAAACGGGCACCCGCAGGAGCGCCAACATAGTGCCGGTCGCGCGCTCGCGCGCGAACGGGGCGCGGGACCGAGTGCCCCCGTCGAAGGGTTCAATATTTTCGCGCGGAATCCTGGCACAGGATCCAAGGGGGGCCCGGCAAGCTTTGCCGAAGCGGAGCGGTGGCGACCGGTCACAGCCCGGTCCGTCGCAGAAGCGAGCTGGCAAACGCCGACAGGATGGACCTTTTAACAGGGGCAGCCGGCAAAGGCAGTATCGACTTGGTTGCGACGATTAGTCGCCGCCCAACAAAATCGAAAAGGACGCGCGGTGGTAACGTCGCGTCCCGCGCCTTGTGTCGCGTATTCCAACTTTAGGGAAAAATGCAAAAGATGATCTAACGGGCCGCACCTCGAATATTCAGAAGCATGTGGCGTCTGCCGCGCTACGTGCTGGCGCGGCAGCAAAGTTTATCGCCTTGAAGCCGGCAAGGAAAACGTGGTGCGGAAGCGAACGACCTTTCCTGACCGACAAAAATGCGTCGAGGCGTTAATGCAGCCTTCTCGATCGCTGCGCGCCCGCTTGTCCTTTGACTTAATGGCTCGGCCGTTCGCCGCCCTCGCGCTGACGCGGCCAGCCTCGGGCCGAACTTGCGGTGCGGCACCGGTGGGCTTCCACGGGGGCAACCTTGCAGAATGTGCTCGGCGTTCTTCACTGGTTAACATGCCCGTGGTGGTCGTCCAATCATATAGACCGCTGTGGTCATGTGTTTGATGCTAAAATACAAGTCTACGCCTTCCGTTGATATTGAAAATTCGATCGGCGCTTTAGATATTATTTAGATTACAAAGTAAACTCTTATTTTTACATTCTTATTCGTGCTTGAGCTTGGCAGGACTTTTTGATACTATGCTTCATATTGTGCGGAGTTTTTCATGATAAACGATACATCGCAACCGAGCTCAGATAAAGCTCGCAAAGAGCGAAAGGTTACGTTGCTAGGCGGACAGTCAGCCTCAAAAGCTGCTGTTGACGAGATATTTTGCCGAGTGAGAGCAGCCGCTGGGGAATGGCCAGGAAGATATGCCATCGAATCTTTGGCGGATATCGTGCTTCGCATGGACGATTCTGATTCCATCACTGATCCATTGCAAGCGAGGGTGCTTTATGAGCACCAGCTGATTACCACTCCAGAAGTCCCTATTAGAAGAAATCAGATAACAGGCGGTGTTGATGGACTTACAGCTTCAGTGGTGAGCAGCAGCGTTCGTTGGGAACGTGGCGATACACGCATCGTTCGTCCGTACCAAGACGGTCCACAGTAGATTTTAAAACGCTATTACGACAATTGGCCAGACAGGGCCAAGTTTGTCAGTTGGAACGATTCCTCGTTGCGCCTCAGCGAGGTTTGACAACCATCGGTAAAACGTATTGAATGAAGACCATTTTCCGAAGTCGTGAGGTGCGCGACAATGCCTCGCGGATTGAACGGCCTGGAAGAGGTCGAGGGGTTTCGTGCGTTCCTAGTCAATCTATGGGATGGGGTCGTCGACTCAAGCCTTGATTCAGGGCTTGCCGCTGAATACTTGGACGCTATTATTGCCAGGTGCATGGCGGGCGACCTCGGGTCGTTACGCTTTCGCCAATCGCTGCGGCAGCTGATGTTGCGCACCGTGTTTGCTGCGGTCGCTCGGTTTCAATGTCGACGTGCCATTTCCGGCGACACCGACCAACTTCTTGCGACATTTAGAGGCCTTGACAACCTAGTGGACGTCATCGAAGCGCATGCTGGTTTAAAGGATAAATTGATTAAGGCCGGAGGCGCGCCATCAGTTTGCTTTAATAGTAGCGACTCATCACCGGACGTGACAGCCGATCAATGCCAACTGCTGGCTGAGTCAATCAATGATGTTTGTGCCGTAACAGATGAATTTTTTCTTGCGAAAGACGCATCGTCCGATGGTCGCAAGCGGCTTGTGTGGTTCACTGATGTAGAAAATTTGGTTGCTCATCTAGGCCAGCTCCCGCACTCTGGCGATAACACCTACGCTTGCAATATAAGAAATTGGCTTGGATTGGGTGATGTGCATCATGGCGAACACGTATTTGGATTCGTCTCTACTGTCAAAGACGTATGTGCTGCGAAGCTGGCTCGCCCTACAGTATTTGATGGGATTGATCACCGTTGGTTCAAACATTTGCGCGCGTTGGCTTCTTACAGCGACAGCGCCGGTCGCGCGTTGAACCTCGATCGCCTGGGTACGGAAGTTGGTCCGTTCGACGGCGGATGGGAGGCGGTCACGCCCGGGCCGAAGTTCCGTGATCAATTCAAGTGTATTTACATTGGTAGAATTAACCGACCGACTGTCGAGTATGATGAAGAGGCAGTGCTCGGCGCCATATTGAAGAGCGCTTCGAGCATTCGGACGTATGCCGATGTCGTGGCCGCGCTGCAGGCAAAAATTCCATGAATAGCCTGAGTGAGTTTATCCAAGTTGCCGATTCCTGGGGACGCCGGGATTATGTTGAGTGGCTGGATACGGGCCTGCTAGAGTTAGCGGAGCCGTCCGACGACGGGCTGCCCTTTCACCCGCTATTCCTGTTGCCGACATTGGAACCTCTTGGGCAACTTCATCAAATGATAAAGCGGATGCCTGGCCGGATACGCGGAGCGATCTACCCCGCTTTGCGGGATTTGCTCTCGTCCTTGACGCCAGAGCGGCCAGCGCGGTACTGCGATCTAGCATGGCGATTAGCCGCCGGGTTACGTCCACCAGGGGGGCTCACTGAACAAGCTCGCCATCTGCTTGCATTTCCGTCAGTCGATATACAAGAGCCCGCGTGGCTCGAATGCGTCAGGTCAGTTCTCCGCGCCGTGTTTGGGTATGCGAAGACCCAGGAGATCGCAGAATTCGTTGACGATTTTCGAGTTTCGCGTCATTGGCAGTATGAATTTGCCTGGACGTATGGGCAATACTTGGTGCAGCGAAATCCAAGGCAATGGCTTCAATTCATCAAGGATTTCGAAAATGACCTGTCTAATGACCGTCAGACCACGCCTATCGGGTATCGACGACGCCTCAGAACGCTCGCCAACGCTGTGGGTGCCGATTGCTTGGCCGAGCAGTTCTTAGCAATGCAAATGTCGGGGGCGCCGCGTTTCCTCCTTAGGGACCTGACTGGTGAACCCGAACCCATCGTTATCGTAAAGAATCTAGGCACGCTTCTGGAGATCCAAGTTGGCGAGACAATAGCGGAATGCCCGCCTTACATGCAATACGACGAGATTGGAAAAGTTTCCGAAGAGACTATTCAGCTAATCACCACGCGGTTCCGATCTAACGACGAAGCGTCCCAGTTAATGTCCGACTTTGCTGACCGAATGTCAGACAAGCTTGCGGCGGCGCAACGTGATCAGGAGGCGAGAACGTGGCATTGACGCCTCAGGGAGCCACCGCACTCTATCGAGATGATGCCAAGCGGCTTCGCTCCGCCATGCAAACCAACCTTGACGACAGCAAGTTCGCGAAGGATGGCGGGCGTATTGTCTATATCGTGGATGCCAACATAGTTCTGCTCTTCATACGACCGACAAAAAATATTCATCACTTAGGACCATTTCAACGTTGGCTTGAAGAGCCGGTTTTGGTGACCAACGCGACCTTGATGGCCGAATTTGTGTTTTCGGGGCGATTGCCGGGTCAAAGGGACCCCATATATATGTCAAAACCGCACTTTGAGGAAGTCATTTACAACTCCCAGAAGATTGAGGACGAGGTTGCTAAGAGCATTGCCGAGACCTCTGCCTCTTCCATGCCGTCGTTCGATGTCGAGCAACTAATTGAATTGCTGAGAGACTCATCGGTGCCGCCGGAAAGGAAGGTTGAGGCTATCGCCAAGCAGCTCCCGCCAGAAATTAAGCGGCTCGTTGATGAGGAGGGCGGGTGGGGTGCAGCAGTTCAAATTAAGCGGCTCTTTCAACAACCGCAGTTGGTACGCCGCGTCGACACTGCGAACTGGTTTCACGGTGAATTTGAACCCAACCCCTCTAAAATACAAGAGTGGTGCAATCGATTGCTGCCCTTTAGGAAGAATGGGCCCGCTATCTCGAAAGCTGGAAAGGCTAACCCGCACGATGGCAAGGCATCTGCCTCGGTGATTAAGCTTATCAACGATGCGTCAACGCTGGCTACCTTAGAATTGCTGAGCCGAAGTATTCCTGAGCAGCAGGAGAAGATTCGTTTTCTCCTGATTACAGCTGATGGTACAATCAGACAGGCCGTCGAAGAATTTGTCAAATCACCAGCAGGGAGGGACATTGGCGATTTTACGCGTCATGTGCGCGAATTTTCTCCTCTCCTAAATCTTTCTGCCATAGCGGAGCCCAACGCCGAACGCTTCAAGGAACGCCAGGACATTTTTGAGAGGATTACGGCTGCACTTGATGAGCTTCTCCCTGATACGCACGAAGGAGGCTTCGCGCTGCAGGGAACGCTTCACCGGCGGCGTGGCCAGATCTCCGAAGACGAAGTCTTCACGAAGGTGAGCATGCTTCGGCAATACTGGTCAGAATCAGCAGCAGTGGCGGCCAGTCTCGCGCTACCTCTGATGAAACCACGGCATGGTGCTTATTTTAACGCATTGGCCGAAGCGTTGCGGGACGGAGCAGTTATTGGCGACGTATTGGGTCGCCTTTTTAGCATATTTACCGACGTTCGGCAGCTCCACGCCCAAATGACGTTCCAAGCGAGCATAATAGGCGCCCGCAAAGCCGCTCAGGCACACGCTCGGATAAATCAGACAAAACTGCGCCCTCGCGCACCGGTGATGCTGATCGACGTCGATTTTAGGCAATTCACCGGAAACGAGACAGATGAGGCGTATTTCGGAAAAGTGGCCCGCGGGGAAATTCCTGACTATCCGTCCATAAACTATGCCAGCGACCAAATCGGGTTCACACATCTCTTTCATGCTTGGCTGTTGATAGTCGTTGAACTTTGGCGAGAAGCGCACGCGCACTCTGGACTGGCACTCTACGCTTACCAACGTGACGATCCATCTTCTTCGATCTTGGACGAGGCTCTGTATTGTCGCGCATTGACGTACCGCTTTACGATGGAATCGCCGCGAGACTATAGGAGCGGCGTGGATTTATTGGAGCAGGCGCTCACTAGGATTCATGGTCAGCGCGACCCGCTAAGCCAAGCTCGGCGCGCGCGGGCACGCTCTGAGCGAGCGGCGCTTCGGCTGTCTGCTCTTCAGCGTGCCGATTTTACGCAGAGATGTTTGACCTCGCGCAGTAGCGAGATTCTTTTCGACCGCGAGACCCCTTCCATACTTGACGATAGTCAAATGCAAACAGAGTTTCAACTCGCAATAGGTGATCTCAGAGCGGTAGAGCGCGATTGGGTCGAAGGTTATGACCCTTATGTGGAACCCCACCTCAAAGTTTTTTCCCACCAACTGAAGCTTCAACTATACTCGAACATCGCAGGCGCGTGGATACTGCGCGATGAGCTGTCGAACAGGATGATCTTGACGCCGGTTGGACCGAGCAGAGCGGAAGATTTGATGCAACTTAACCAGGTCATCAACGAGGATGCCGGTCAGTACAGCTCAGAGGACCGCGTTGCGATTTTGAATCAGGCGCTGTTGGAATTCGAAGAGGCGCTTGGTGACGTCCGGGAGGAAGCGAGGCAGCGTGCAATCTTGATAATAGAGAAGGCCATTCAGGCGATGGAAAAGAGCGGTGACCCGGTGAACCGTATTGATCTTTTAGAGTGTAAATTTCAACTCGATCGTTTGAGAGAAGCATCCGCGGTGATTTGATTTGAATCCGGTGTTGACGTGGCGGGCTGGTCAACGGCAGTTGCACTCTCCCAGAGAGACGTAATTTGCCGATTATAGGAGTAGAATAACCCGTTGGGCTTTTTTTCTAGCTTAAATCCGGGGCATTGGTCACCCGATGACGAATAACAGTTGAGTTCAATAAGCAAAAATCCATCTCCATCGCTGCGATCAATCGCGATGCAGCCGAACGTGGGGATGATATCGAATAGACGTAGGGCAACCTTCCCGGTCGATGCGTACTTGCTGGCAAAGGCCAAAACAGTCTTAAAGGAACCAGCTAGGTTGTCGGTTAAGTCGCCCGCGCTAAGACTCTCATTCAAAAGTTGAGCAGATGGCCCGGGAAGATTGAAGATAAGAAATCGAATTGCGCAACCCCGCGCGATTGCTTCCTCTAAATACATTCGGTATTCATTAATAATCGAGTATAGGCCAAGGCCGACGAACATCAACTCGGTGCGAGCTCCGCGAATTAAGTCCGGAAGCTTTATGCGATCAGCCTTTCTTGTGCGGCTTTCGTAAATTTCGACTATTCCAAGTCGCTTGGCGTCAGCGTCGATGACCTCCGCGAGTTCGGCCTTTACTTGGTCTAAAAGCTCGCGGCGAAGCAGATGCTCGTAGACGAATCCGACGATGCCAGCCGATGCGCCGGCTATGCCAATCTCGGTCACAAAGAGTCTGGTCCAGTGACCTTCTGGGGTCAAGGATTGAGCGAGAGCAATTATAATGAATCCGCCAAGCATGATTGTGAGGCTGAGTGACCATGTGAACCGGGTCAGAAGCGACGATTTCTGCATAGCAGATTCCTTGGTGCTCACTTAATTACACCCGTCGATGGCAAAGATTGAGCATATACCTATTCGCCATAGCTGCACAACAAACCGCTGCCGGTTAGCTCGGGTGCTCTAGATGCTGTAATCGTACGGCAAAAGTCGATGGGAAGTATCGCCTTGCCGCTTGGTGCGGAAGAAGTGCTACGTCGCAGACGTGTCACTTTCCGCGATTGCTTTTTGGATTTCCGATGGCGGGGGAGTTGGAACACGTTCGTAATATTGTACAAAAGCGACGCGGCGACCCTCCAGCACTAGCCGACGGTGCGACTTTTCCTTTGCACGTCGATCGCCGTACGAAAGAGATCGAAGCCAGTGATTCTGGGTGAGATTGACCTTCGAATCCTGGAAATCGCTAAAAACCAGATATAGCAAGCTGCCATCGGAGGCAAAATAGCTATCGCGAACCCAACCTTCTATGACCGTTGCGCCGTCGCCGGGATCGGTCTCGCCTTTCTTACCCTGTGAAAAGGACTGCGCTAGCACTGCGTAGGCGTAAATTGTATCGAGATCGGAAAGGCCGACGAGCATCAGCATCCAGCGGTGTTTGACGAAAAAGCTCCACTTCCATCTTCGTACCGCCAGGCCAAGATTCAAGCCTAAAAGGCCGCCTATTCCAGCCGATATACAGAAATAGGTCAAAGACCAGAAGACGACATCGGTTCCTAGCGCGCTTGGGCCAAGTTTATTAGATGTGTCAAGATTGCCAAATACGAGAAACTCGTTGACAAGGTTTGCGGGGTTCAGGTTGCTTGTCGGAAGCGCAGCAAACACCCAATGTACGACGAGCGAGACCGCGACAACATAAGCAAGCTCCGCCGGAGTACCGCGAAAGACAATTTCCCGAATGGTCTTATCGGAAATATTGACGCCGGCAACAAACGCAAAACCCGGCATCATCAAGAATATCGTCGCAATGGTCGCGAGGACGATCGTCATATTTTTGTTTCCTAGCGCCGAATTAAGTGGACGACTCTAGGATGGTGAGGCTGAAGGAGGAGGAACTGGCTTCTTATGAATGGCCTCGCGGATGGCACTAACGATTACCTTTGCGTTCTCGCCCTTATGGTCCACTAAGACCTGCCGTACCAATGCGACATCACCTCCCGCAAGCTGGGTCAGTAACCTGAGCGATTCCTCGGCTTGATCGGTCATAAGCTGCATCTATCGACCCTCTTCGCGCGAGTCGCGCGAGCGGTTTTGCCGACTGGATGCATTTCGACGATTGCTCATTTTGGTTTCCGGCCGGGAGGGAGTGGTAGAGGTGGCTGATCTGGAGGGGGATACCGTTCGATGCCTGCGAGAATTAAACGCCCCGCCGCCTCGGAGACCGAGCGTAGGCGTTCAGTGTCTTTGATGCCTTCAAGCCTGCTGTGCGCGCTCACTGGGAGCGTGACTGAAATTCGAACCGTACGGCGCGAATGACCTTGCGCGGGTCTCTTTGTCCTCTTGGCCATTGACCGGTTAAGCCGAATCAGCCTTGCACAACCTGCATCACTGTGCAGCACAATGCAGCAACCTTGTAAAGGGAAAGTTGCAGCGCAAAAGCAGCAACCGCTCCATCATGTCAAGGCTCAGCAAGGTCCGGTAATGGCCGGGGAATCCACGGCAGCCTCATAAGTTTGAGCCATGGCGTCTGCCCCTCGGGGTGATTTGCCGCAAGGGACAAACCGCGATTGGGCGCGCTCGCCAAGCGGCGCGCGAACCGAACCGCTAAGCGGTTCGGAAGATAGGGGGCCCAGCGGCCTCCGTAACCATGAAAGTGCTAGTTCGCTGTCTCGGCCTTTGTGAGATAGTTCTGAGACCGGAGCGCGCGGCTTCTGCCGTCTGAGACCGCGCTCGCGGATTGTCTCATGCCGCGCCCGCGCGTCTTCCCCTCGAAGCGGCGATGCCTCCGCATGACATTGATCGCGGCCGCGTCCAGCGTGTTCTTGATGCGCACCGCCTAGAATTTCGCTGGCGTTCGCAGGCGCCCTCGCTTTCCTGAAGCAACATCGCTTCATTCGCTGCGCCGCGAGCCAGCAATGCCCGCCCGCGCGCCTCATCAATCCGGCTACCGTTGATACGCGTTTTTCCTCTACGCCATCCTCACCAACTTGGTCCTTCCTTCGGCCATTAAGCGCCGTTCTTCGGCTTGATGGGCGCAAGCGCTGACCCCGGATCAACTCCGGGGCAGGCGCGCTCCTCCTCTTCGTTGCGGCCATAGGTGCACCCGCCTCCTTCCGTCGCCGGGGCCTCCCGGAAGGCCGCGATTGGCGCGGCCGGAACGCTGGAGGAAACCATTCGCGTACTGACGATAACCGAACTGATGCGCCTGACGCGGGTCGAGCTTTGCCGGCTCGCCGCGCGGATCGCGAACGAACTGCCGTCCTTTCCGGAAGGCTCGGTCGAGCGCGCGAACGCGGAAGCGAGCCTGCGCAACATCAGGTTCGTGCTGGCGCGGCGAGACTTCTCGCCGTGACCGGCAGCCGCGCCGCGCCTGCACCGCAGGCGCGGACTCGGCTGCCGATCGAGCAACAACGACCAGGAGGTCGAAAAAACGGCGACACGCGGTCGGCTAAACAAGCAACGGGTCAAGAGCGCGCTTCAGCGCGCAGAATTTTTGAATAAGCAAACCCGAAAAGGGCGGCCTCGGCCGCGAAGAAATCGCCGAGGGTGCGCTTCAGCGCACATTTCGTTCCTCGGCGGGAAAGAACACTGCACACCGTTGGTTGAAAAGGGAAGATGAGGCTTAAGGTCCGAGCAGCCAGCTCCCTGCACCTCTTCAACGCGCCATCGGCGCATTGGGAGCGGGTGAGCCCTTCGCGTCGGTGCATCGAAGCTCGATGCGAAGCATCCGGCCCTCAGGCTCAATTGGGAATCGTGCGGCCTCTTGCTCTCGACTTTGCGGCTTTGTCCTTCGCTGTCCGCGTTCACGCGGCCAGTCTCGGCAGCGACCTGCGGCGCGGCAATAATCGGCTCCCATCTGGGCAAGCCTTGGAGAATGCGCTCGGTATTCTCGACCAGGCTCACGAGCCGCAACAGTTCTCGATCATTTGGACGGATCGTATTGCAACTGAGGAGAACGAGGCGGCCCTTGTGATCCGCCGCGGGAAAAATAGTTGCGCGGCTACTTGAAGTTAGTAAGGTTGCCAGCGAGCGATAGATTGGGTGGCGCGACCGACGCGCCTGATGAGGGGTTACGTGGCGCGCGGTGTAAAAAAGCTTCCCGAACTCATTCTCGGGTGGGTGGTTGATGACGCTTGGCAGCCTATCTACTGGTCGGTTCCGGGTCGGTCATCTGGATTTCAGACCAACGCGGACTTGATAGTCGCGGACACCGAGAATGCCGGCTACCACACGTTGATCATCGCACAATCGGGTTCGGGTAAGTCCTTTTTTTTAGGGCGATTACTCGAAGAGGTCCTGCTTCGAACGAAATGTCGCGTTGTGATCTTCGATCCCAATTCGGACTTCCGAAAATTCTCGGAAATGGAGCCTTGGACGAGGTGGGGAAAGCCGAAAACGGTTGCGTACCCACATGAGAAGAAACGGCGCCCATTCGCCGAGCGCTGGAAGAGTGTCAAACAGAAAATGCGCGTTTACGTTAGCGCGCACGAGCAGGGCGTCGGACTCACGCCGATTCAGCTCGACTGGCTGGATTTCTCGATCGACTGGTTTACGGATGACACCGATCCTGCATTTCAGAGCGAGATGCGCCACTGCCATTCCTTCGTCCGCGACTTTTCTGCGCTTTGCCTGTCTGCGAAGACGTTCGCATGGCGCAACGAGCAGGCGCGCACTCGCACTATGCTGGAAGACGCGCGCGGCTTTGTTCGTCGCACCGCCGGCATGGAACGATTGGCGGTCCTTGAGGAACTGAAGAAGCTCTTTTCTTCGAGTGCGGAAGATTCGACGTACAACACGGAAGAATGCGAAACGCACTTCAAGTCATCAGAAGAGTTCGACGGCTGGCTTCTTCCCAGGCTCAAGCGAGCCGCCCAGCGGCGCGTCAATGTCTCTCAGGAGGTGGAGCGCGCGTACTTCAGCATCGCTGAAGAAGAAAGGCATTCCGAAATTTTCTCGAATATCGTGCCCCCAAAGAAAGAGTCGCCAGTTCGGGTGCATGTGATCGATCTGCCGTCGATCCGAGACCGATCGCACCGGATGATGGCGGTCAGCCGATTCTTGGAGGAGGAAATGGAGTTCGCACGTGCCAATTGGCAGCAGGCGATGGCGCTCCCCAGGAACGAGCCCGACAGGCGGGTGCCGACGTTTATTGTGGTTGACGAGGCGCACAACCTGCTAGGGCAGCAGCCTGACGGGCGGGCGGCGACGCGATTGCGCGATCAATTTCGAACGGTCGCTGCGGAGGGGCGGAAGTTCGGCGTCTTCCTCGTGCTGGTCTCCCAGCGCCCCGACAAGCTTGATCCTATGGTAATCTCCGAATGCGAAAATCGAGCCATCATGCGGCTAAATTCGGAAGCGCTGGTCCTAAAGACGGCCGAGCTTCTCGGTCTCAGTAATGCGGCCTGCAAGCTTTTGGTCGACTCTCAGCCGCTGAAAACCGGCCGCGCGCTCCTCTGCGGCCCTTGGGCAAAAACCGCTAAAGCCGAAACCGTCCGCATGTACGGCGCCATGCGGCGGACGCTCGAAGGCGGAAAGAATCTCGACAAGAGATACTGGACGCGGCCATACCCCCTGAAGGAGCGCAAGAAGATCCCTTAGCGCAGCCCGACCCTTCGCGATTGCGCGAAAAGCCGGCGCCAGAGGGTATTGATCCGCATTGTCACGCCGCTCAGTTGGTCGATAAGCTTTATGGTGCGATCAATCTCGTCATTCACTTCTGGCGCCTTACGCGCTCCGACCGTCGTGTTTGGCTGATCGACGTCGGCCAGCGCGTCAATGCACGCGTCTCGCTCGTCAAACTCCGCCACCGGATTGGCAAGCGCCTGCAGCAGCGGCGATACGAGCATCGCGTTGATGTCATCAAGACGCCATGTAGCAATGTAATAAAGACAGAAGTACTCAGCCGCGACTATGTGGCGGCGGCCACGGGCGGCGTCCAGCATCGGATCGCCGGAGAGCGGCTCGTCGCCGATGCTTGGCGACGACGCGCCGGTCCTGGCGGCAGTCTCAAGCAGCATGGCGCGCGCAAAATGGTCGAGTCCATTGCGCAACTCATCTACGGCGTGAAAGGGAACCGCGCTCTTGCGAACCCGACTCGACCACCCGAAGCGTGGCGCGAAGCCCTTCGCATAGTCTTCCTCAAGCGTCTCGCGCCAGACCCCCTCAACGTCCCCCACGCCGGGCATTTCTCCCAATCCATAATTCGCAAGTCCGACGCGACGAACGCGCGGAAGCAGCCAATCCGACCTCGTGAAAGATGTTTGGACGCGACGGCTTCCCTAGCCGTTCTTTTGCCCAGGCAGAGCCGGCCGCGGCGGCTTGGTTCGGGGGTAGCGAGGGCCGGAATTTGGAGGAAGCTTCTCGTGGTTGAGGGCGGTGGGCCAACTGAAGAGCGCACGGCGGTCGATGGGCGGAACGATCCCCTCCCTCTCCATGCTGTCTTCCTGTGCCTTCATTTGGGCGACGGTGTCGAAGTTCCTTTTCATGCCAGCAGCTCCCCAGGATAAAAGACTCGCAAGCGCTGACCCCGCACTCGGGGGACAACGCGCGCGCTAAAGAATAGTTCGGACCGCCAAGCGGCGTTGCAGATTCTCAGGGCTGGAACTTGTGCAGCTGACACGGCCAAAATCTCCGGGAACCATTCTCGTTTGGTTGCGATTGACATTAACCTTCGTCGCGTCGGTGCCGGGGCCGCCAATGTTCTAGGGAATCTGGGGGCGTGGCGTGAGTTGTAACCCGAATTTGTTCCATTTGGCCATAGGCAATATGCGCCGCCGCGCACAGATTTTGCTCTGCGTAATCGTCAGTAGCCTGAGCGAGTCTGACACCAGCTGGGGTGCGGTCGAGGTCGGACGGTAACATGAGCGCCCCATAAGAGGTCTGTTCCAGTAGCACGTAGCAGTTGCCCTTCCTGACTGCAACCGTCGAATGCATTTTAATCTGACTCAGCTTCGATGAACGGAGACTTAAAGCCGGTTTCTCGTTTCCATTCAATCGGTTAACCCTATGACCCTTTCGCCCACATTTGGTGGGCGACGCCCTGATTCCAAGTACGATCACGCGATCGTGTTGTCGGATAGGCCTTTCGGCCGCCCTCAAGGTTCCGATTGGAGTCTGAGGTCGCAGTCCGTGTCGGCCTCGCCGTGGCGCTCCGGCAGGGCCGTTGGGAGGCGCTTGGTGGATGAAGTCTGGCCTCGCACAAGCTGGCTATCTGCGCGTTGTTTCGGATCCGGTATAAACGGGGCCGTAAATCGATCTTGACGCCTTAGCCGGCGGTAATCGGTTCCCATCCCGGCAACCCGTGGAGAATCTGCTCGGCATTCTTGACCGGGTTAACGTGCCCGCAGTCGTCCTCGGTATGACGGAAGCAATAGGTCGAACGGCGGCTCCCGCACTGGAGCATGTTCTTGCGCGGTGCTCAAGAATGACAAAGATCATCGGGCCCTGAGATCAGCGCATGCGAGGACCACGCTACGTGGAACAAAACGTGTCTCCGGCAGGAAGCGGTTAGCGAAGCAAGGAACGCACCCGATCCAGAGCGCCATCGGCACACGGGTGCGGATCGATCCCGCTCGAACGGCGCATCGAAGCTCGACGCGATGAATTCCGGTTCTCTTGGGATCGATGGTAACACTGCTAAATGAATTTTCTGCACCCATTCAAGAGCGCCATCGGCGCATGGGCGCCAATCGATCCGCCGGCACGGGCGCATCGAAGCTCGATGCGTTCATTTCTGTCCGTCCTGGACCGAGCCTGAATTACGTTTGAGGGCCCTCGGCTTGGGGGCGCGGGCGGCCCCTGCCTCGGCATCGATGCTGTCGCTTTCGGCCAGAATCCTGGGCGCGGTGGCAATCGGCTCCCATCCCGGCAACCCCTGGAGAATCTGCTCGGCATTCTTAACCGGCGTGATGTGGCCGTAGTGCTCCTCGATCATCTTGACTGACGTGCCCATCTGACTGGCGAGGAAATACACATCGACCCCTTCCGAAAGCCGGAAGGTCGCATAGGTGTGGCGGAAGCAGTAGGTCGAGCGCCGGCTGCCGGTCGCGCTGACGCGAAGATTGGATTCCCCAAGCAAGGTTTCGATCGGGACGCGGTAGAGCGTACCGGCGCGCTTGCCTTTGAAGGTCGTGAACACGAAATCGTCCGGCCCGGTCGCCTTGGCGATGGCGCGAATGCGTTCCAGGTAATCGGCCACGTTGCTTGCCGCGACCAGGCTGCGGTACTTCTTCTTGCCGCGCACGCTGAGGACGACGAACTTGCGCCCCTGCTTGTCGGTCCTGATCGAGACATTGCGCCACAGCAGATTCTTCGCTTCGGTCGGCCGCATGCCGGTGTTCGACATGATCAGCACGAAATTGTAGGCGATCGTGCGATACCAGATTTGGATGGGTGTTTGCGCCTTCTTGATCCATCCCCGCGCGAAGGTATGGAGCTTGCGGTACTCCTCGGGCGTGAACTCCTCGCGCCGCACCTTATCGAGGGAAATCTTGCCCCTGAAGACGTGGCTTTCGGGAATATGCCGCTTGCCGGCGGCAAAGCGCATGATCGACCGGAAGACCTCCATTTCGGTGCGGATCGAGGCGTGGCTCACGCGCTCGGGGCGCTGCTTGGGCTCCTTTCCCTGCGCCTTAAGTTCATCCCGCTCGCGCTCGACCTTCTCGCGCCAGGTCTTTTGCCGCCAGGCCGGGTAGTTCAGCCACCGGTCTTGTCCGACCAGGGTAATCTGGATGGGACCGATATAGGGGTTGAGCTGCGCCTGAATCACGGACTTGACGACCCTGACGCGGTGGGGGGCGATCTCCCCAGCCTCAAGCCGCCTCTCCTGAAACTCGACGTACTCCTTGGCGACTTCGCTGAAGGGGTGATTGAATACGGGCACATCGTGCTTGACGCGGAAGCGCACATCCGCGTCCTGGTCGAAGGCCTTCTCCTTCGCCGCGTCGATGTCCGCGGTTTTGAGGGAAACCGACTTATAGCGATCCGCGTTGGGGAGCTTGACGCGGCAGTACCAGTTGCGATGCTTCACGTCCGCGCGACGGAAGATGATGAGCCCCGGCTTTAGCTCCTGCACGTCGATAAGGAAGGCCATGGGACACCGCTACCTGTGCAGAATCTGTGAATCTTTTTCCGCTAAGCCCTTGATCTGGCACGATCTGAGTAGGGGCTGTGCATGAATTATGATATAGGAATTGACAGTAATGTCAAACACTTAGTAAAAAGACATCTCCCTTTCGCGGGAATGAGCGGCGGTGCTGAAGCGCGGGCTGACGGCTGCGCGCTTAGGCCCTATGGTCAAAGCAAATCCGCCGCGGCATCGTCCGCTGCACACAAGAGCCTTGCTATGGGAGAACACGACATGCTCCGCCGCTGCAAAATTCTGGCGACGCTCGCGCTGGCCGCGCTCGCTTTGCCCGGGGTGGCCGCTGCTGACGACTTTCCGTCGCGGCCGATCCGGGCGATCGCCTCGCAGGGCCCCGGCGGCTTGAGCGACCTGTTCATGCGCGCCATTGCCGACGCGATGGGCGCCGCGCATCTCGGCACCGTCGTGGTCGAGGACCGGGTCGGCGCCGAAGGCACCATCGGCGCCAAGGCCTGCGCCGAGGCCGCGCCCGACGGCTACACCATCTGCATCCTTCCCGGCGAGACGCTCATCATCAATCCGGTCATCCATCCCGAGGCGAACTTCGATCCGTTCAAGGCGCTGGCGCCGATTACGATGCCTTATCACCTGACCCAGGTCTTTGCGGTGAACGCCTCGCTCAACGTGAAAAACTTCGCCGAGCTTGCGGCGCTCGCTCGCGCCAAACCGAAGACGCTCAACTACATGGCGCCGTCGCTGTCGAAGGTCGCCTTCATGGAGGCGTTCAACAAAAAGAACGGCACCGACATCGTGCGCGTGCCGTTCAAGGGCGGCGGCGACGCGGTCAACAGCATGCTGACCGGCACCACGCAGATCGCGATCTTCGGCATCGGCAACCTGGTATCGTTCATCCGCGCCGGCAAGATCGTCGGGCTGGCGATCGACGGCGACACGCGCTCGCCGCTCGCGCCCGACATCCCGACCTTCAAGGAGGCCGGCTACACCGAGCACATCGCCGCGACCTTCTTCGGCATCTACGCGCCCGCCGGCACGCCGAAGCCGATCATCGACAAGCTCAACAAGTCGATCGCCGCGGTCGGCAGCAAGCCCGAGTTCGTGCAGAAATATCTGTTGAGCCGCGGGCTCGCGCCGGTGTTCGATTCGCCCGACGACTTCGCCAAGCAATTGGTCGCCGAGCGCGCCGAAGGCCTCGCCGAGGTGAAAGCGTCGGGACTTTATCCGGACGTGAAGTGAGACGCACTCCATGTCATCATCCGCGCAAGCGGATGATCCAGTAATCACCGATTTGTCAGTGGTTACTGGATGCTCCGCTTTCGCGGAGCATGACAGAGTAGGTGCATCCGCAGTCATCAGCATCGGAGGTGGGGTCCGGTTTTAGGAGCGCCGCCGGGCCCCACGCCGCGCGCCTGCGGCGCGCGACCCTCCCCCTGCAGGGGAGGGTGAGCGGCATCATTCTCGCGGCGCGTTTTTTGTTTGCGCCCGAGTCTTGGCAAGCCACTGCACGAAAGCTGCCCCAACAAAAATAAGGGGGGCGGAGCGCCGAGAGGCGCGTAGTCAACCTCCGCACCAGCACTTCGGATGAGCACATCCGAACCCGCTAGCCGGTGCGGCGCGCGCCACGGATGTTTCGCGTTACCGCGGGCATCCGCTTGCGGGCGCGCTCGCCTTTCGGCGCTCCGTCGCGGCACTCGCCGAGGTTTTGAGGCCTCAGCTCAGCTTCGGGCTGCGCTTCCCGGTAATTTGGAGCAGCTTGCGCTACGCCAAACCCCTTTATTAGCGAGCTCCTCGCGCACCGGCCGTAGTGCCGGAGAGGCAGGGTCCGAAACCGCCCGAGTGCAGTCTGCGAAACCGCGCGCGGGCACCGCGCTCGCTCCACCTTCAGGATCGCATCCGGAATGTGCCCCTAGATGAGCGAGCGGCGCCGGCTTTTATTCCTCGGCGCGCCTTTGTCAAGCGCGAGCGACTGAGCCTTGATTCTGCGGCGCTTTTTGCGTCGGCGGATTTGGCCGCAGAACCGTTTTCGCGCAATGATTCCTGCGATTCAACGAATCTCTGAGCACAAACAATTGCTTGACTACATTTTGACTCGCTCTCGGTGCCCGAAATTGCGTGGCACGGACTGCACCCTTTGCCCAGTCTCGTAGCGAAGCCCGGGCTACGGTCGCTTGCTCACGGATGCGCGGTCAGGCGGCCCGCTATGGTTTCGCAGTCGTGCAATTCCTGGCTGAGCGCGTCTTCGGCTGCCGTACCAGACAGCACGGCGGCGGGTTGGCCGTAACGCTGTATCGCGGCGGCAACGAAATCGAAGTTCTTGTCGAAACGCAGCGCCACGAAGCCGGAGGGCGTGAACCGCACGATGATATAACCGCTGCCGTCGGTGAGCCGGTTGAAGACGTGAACGACGTCCATCGACCTCGTTCGCACCGGGGGCAGCTCGTGGACTTGCACGGTCTTTTGGACGATGCCCAACGGCGCGGCGATAGGACCGCCGAACGGTATATCGACGCCTTCCGCATCAAGATCTGTAAAGATTTTTTGCAGCGCCGCTGCGTATTCCGAAGTTTCGCCGGCGGCTGCCGCTAAGCCCATGTATCCGAGCAAGGCAATGGCGATCACCAGATTGGCCGAAACACCGAAGCCGATTTGGCGTAGTTTGTTCATCGCAACTGCCCCACCGATTGCCGTACCATGTCGAATTGGCCCCCGATGCTGCCGCGGATAATTCCATGTCCGCTCGCAGGGCGCAATCTTTGATGCATCGCGTCTTCGCTTAACGATTGCGTTCGGCGGACCTGAGCGAGCTTTGCGGTGCTGATTAGCTCGCCGCTTCGCGCAATCCGGGCGGCGTTTACTATGCTCGCTCAAATTCCCAAGAACCGCGACTTTATGTCCTGGTTCTCCCACAACTCGCCGGGCGGCGCCGAATAGACCACGCGGCCTTTGCTCATGACGTGGACGAAATCGACGAGCTTGAGCGCCAGCGCGGCGTTCTGCTCGACCAGCAGGATCGACAGGCCTTCCTGCTTGAGCTTGGCAATCGCCTCCCACAGGCCCTGGATGATGATCGGCGCCAGCCCCTCGGACGGCTCGTCCATGATCAAACAATCGGGATTGGTCATCAGGCCGCGGCCGATGGCGAGCATCTGCTGCTCGCCGCCCGACAGCGTCTTGGCGCGCTGGCGCCGGCGTTCGCGCAAACGCGGAAACAGCGCAAACACCCGATCGAGGCTCCAGCCGTGACGTTCCGGGCTGTGCTCGGCGACCAAGAGATTGTCCTCGACCGACAGCGTCGGAAACACGCGGCGGCCCTGCGGCACCAAACCCATGCCGCTGCGCACGATGGCGAACGACGATTGGCCGGTGATGTCCGCGCCCTTGAAAGTGATCTTGCCGCGCCGCGGCGACACGAAGCCGACGATGGAGTTGACGAGCGTGGTCTTGCCGACGCCATTGCGGCCAAGCAGGCCGAGAATCTGGCCCTGCTCGAGCGTCAGCGATAGCCCCTGCAACACATAGGCGTCGCCGTAGTAAGTATGAATATCCTCGACGTTCAGAATGGCCATCGCGCGCCGCCTGTTACTTCACTCATTCGTCGTCCCCGCGAAAGCGGGGACCCATAACCACGTCGTGCCAAATTTCCTCGACAGTGATTATGGATTCCCGCTTTCGCGGGAATGACGGAGAACTCTATCCGGTCCCCAGATAAATTTCCTGCACCTTGGCGCTGGAGCGGATGCGGTCGGCCGGCCCGCTTTCCAGAACTTCGCCGAAATGCAGCACCGAAATATGGTTGGCGACATCGAATACGATGTCCATGTCGTGCTCGATGAGCAATATCGCCATTCTGGCATCGAGCTTTTGCAGGAACCGCGCCATCTCGGCCGACTCGCCCGACGACAGGCCGGCAGCCGGCTCGTCGAGCAACAGAATGTCCGGATCGCTGGCGATGCCGAGCACGATCTCGAGCTGGCGCTGTTCGCCGTGCGACAGGTGGCGCACCTCGATGTCCTTGCGATCGAGAAACGCCGCGCGCTCGAGGAGCGCGAAAGCCTTGTCGTAGACGTCGCGATACGAGGACAGAAAGCGCCACATCACGAATTTCGACGCCCGCCGGCCCTCGATCGCCAGCAGCACATTGTCGAGCACGCAGAGCTTGGGAAACAGGCTGGTGACCTGAAAGGTGCGCGCCATGCCGAACGCGGTGCGCCGGTGGCTCGGCCACGATGTCACATCGCGCCCGAACATCAACACTTGCCCGGAGCTCGCCGGCAAAATGCCGCTGATCAGATTGAACAATGTGGTCTTGCCGGCGCCGTTCGGCCCGATGATGGCTTTGCGGTCGCCGGGCATGATGGTCAGCGACACGCCGCGCACCGCGCGCAGCCCGCCGAAACTCTTCGACAGGTCGCGCAGTTCGAGCACCGGGTCGGGGCGTTGCATGCGCGGTTCTCGTTTCACAACAGCGCTTCCGTTCGAACTGGATCACTCTGGTCTCGTCATGCGCGGGCTTGACCCGCGCATCCATGCTGACCAGCCGGTGATTGATGCCCACCGGCAAAGTTACATGAGTTGGACTGCCGCATGGATTGCCGGGTCAAGCCCGGCAATGACGATTTGGGGCACGCTACTCGCAGTATTTGCACGGCGGGAAGTCGCGGCTGTAGACGGGCTGCTTGAGGAACGCGTCCTTGCCGTAAGTCCAGAATTGGCTGACGTTCGGATAGGTCCTGATGACCACGTTCCAGAGCTCGGGCTTGTCGTAACCGAACAGCTTGGTCTTCTCGACCTTCTTGATGTAGATGTTCTGCACCGGATTGCGCATGTCGTCGAAGCTGACCGGGCCGCGCGGCGTATCGACGTGCAGCGCCTGCAGCTTGGCCAGGAACGCTTCCGGCCCGGGCCATTGGCCGCCGGTCTGTTTCATCACGTCGTCGATCATCATCGCGGTCGAATAGTTGGTTTCCGAGAAATACGACGGCACCTTGCCGTACTTGGCGCGGAACGCCTTGACGAACGCCGCGTTGGCCGGCGTCTGCAGCGCCGCCGAATATTGCAGCGCCGAGACGTCGCCGACCGCCTCGTCGCCCATGAACGGCAGCGCCGCTTCGTCATAGCTCACGGTGCCGCCGAGGATCGGCTTGGTGAAGCCGGAATCGCGCAGCTGCTTGGGGAACTGCAGCGCCATCGGCCCGACCATCAGCGAAAACACCGCGTCGGCGTCGGCCTTGATGGTCGGGATATAGGGCCCGAAATCCTTGGTGCCGATCGGCGGCCAGATTTTCTGAATGATCTGGCCGCCGCAATCCTCGAACGTCTTCTGAAAGCCGCCGACCGACTCGTAGCCGAAGGCGTAATCGGCGCCGATGGTGACGACTTTCTTGTAGCCCTTGTCGCAGGCCCATTGGCCGAACGGATGATCGGGCTGCGAGGACGACCAGCCGGTGCGGATGAAGTACGGATATTTGCCGAGCTGCCGCTGGGTCAGATCGTCGGCGGCGGCGACCGAGGAAATGTACACCGTCTTCAGCTCGGTCGAGACCGGCGCCAACGCATAGCCCTCGGTGGCGAGCACGCCGCCGATGATCATCTGCACGTGGTCCTGGAGAATGAGCTTGCGCGCCTTGGTCACGGCGAGGTCGGGCTTGGCCTGGCTGTCCTCGATGATCGGCACGACCTTGGTGCCGGCGAACGTGCTGTTGGTCTGGTCGAGATACATCTTGAAGCCGTTGGTCATGTCGGCGCCGACCTGGGCGAAGATCCCGGTCACCGGCGCGATGACGCCGATGCGCAGCTCCTGTTGCGCCGCCGCCGGCAGCGGCCGCAGCACCAGCGCGGCAGCGGCTGCACACACGAACAGAGCCGTTCGGCTCGCCAACTTCTCTGGCAATTTGTTCGTCATGGTTATTACTCCCTCTCTGTTTCTCGATCGCCATTTCTCGCGTCTTTATCCGGCGCCGCGTGCCGGCGCCGGCATGACCACGCCCTTGTCGGCGGCACCGGACGCCGTGCGCCATTCGCGCAGGCGCTGCGGCACGCTCATCAGTCCGCCGGGCAGATAAAGGATGACCAGAACATAGATGCCGCCGAGCACATACTGCCACCAATGCACCAGCGTGCTCAGATATTCGCGCACGAATGTGACAAGAGCGGCGCCGATGACGCCGCCGATCAAGGTCCCGGCGCCGCCCAGCACCACCATCAAGAGCGCATCGACCGAGGTGGTCAGCACCACGTCGTCGGTGCCGACGATGCCGGCAGTGTGCGCCCACAGCACGCCGGCCAGCCCGCCGAACGCGCCGGCGACGATGAACGCCAGATATTTGTGCAGCCAGGTATTGTAGCCGAGCACCTTCATGCGCAGCTCGCGCTCGCGGATGCCGGTCAGGCTGCGGCCGAACGGCGAGTGAACGAGCGTATACAGCACGATGAGCGACAGCGCGAACAGCACGAACACGACGTAGAAGAACGTCGCCTCGTCGGCGAGGTCGATGCCGAATTTCGGCCGCTGCGACAGATTGATGCCGTTGTCGCCGCCGGTCAGCGAGTTCCAGCGGTAGGCGAGCCCCCACACGCACTGGCCGAGCGCCAGCGTGATCATCAGAAAATAGACGCCGCTGGCGCGCATCGCCAGCAGTCCGAACAGCGCGGCAAGGAGCGCGCTGCCGAGCATGGCGAGCACGAGCACGAGCCAGAAATCCCAGCCCAACCCGATGTGATAGCGCGTCGCCAGGATCGCGGTGAGATAAGCGCCGATGCCGAGATAGGCCGCCTGCCCCATCGAGGCGAGGCCGGTGAAGCCGAGCAACAGATCGACGCTCATCACCAGAATGGAAAACGCGAACGCGCGCGTTGCCAGCAGTATGATGAACGAGTTGGTGTGCGGAACGATCAGCGCGGCCGCCGCCAGCACGGCGGCAACGGCGAGAATTTTGATCCGCGCGGCGCTCATGGTCATTCCCGCCCGAACAGTCCGGTCGGCCGCACCGCGAGAATAAGCGCCATTGGCGCGTACAGCGTGAAGTACGAGACTTCGGGAAACAGCGCTTTGCCGAAATTATCGGCGAGCCCGACGATGAGCGCGCCAATCGCGGCGCCGCCGAGACTGCCCATGCCGCCGATGATCACCACCGCGAACGCGATCGGCAGCATCTCGAAATCGAGCCCGGGATAAACGCCGAGGAACGCGCCGCCGATGACGCCACCGACCGCCGCCAACAGCGCGCCGAGCGCGAAGATCAAGGTCGAAATCAGCGACGTGTTGATGCCGACGCCGCGCGCCATCTGGGCGTCGTCGACGGTGGCGCGGATGGTGGCGCCGAGCCGGGTCTTTTCCATCGTCAGCCATAGCGCCAGCCCGATCACGAGCGCGACGCCGATCATGAACATCCGGTACACCGGCAGGTGCAACCCGCCGACCACGATGCTGCGGCTCAATGCGGCGGGCGGATTGATGTCGAACGGATTGCCGGTCCAGATGTCGAGCGCCGCCTGCTGAAACAAAAAGGCGAAGCCGACCGTCAACAACACCTGGCGGAGCGGATCGAAGCCGAGCGGGCGCAGGAACAGCCGCTCCATCACCAGGCCGAGGAGCGCGATGGCGAGAGCGGCGGCCGGGATCGCCAGGACCCAGGAGCCGGTGCTCCAGATCACCGAGAGCGCCACGTAGCCGCCGAGCAGAAAATACGAACCATGCGCCAGGTTGACGATGCGCATGACGCCGAAAATCAGCGACAGTCCGCTGCCGACCAGGAACAGGAGCGCGCCGTAGGACAGGCCGTTGAAGGTTTGGATCAGCCAAAACTGCGCATTCACGATGCCCTGCCCCTTCGCCGGCGCCGGCGCATGAAGCTTAGCTCAGCCGCACCGGCCGTGACCATGGCCGCGATGCCGCATTTGCCACCTCTCCCCGCGTGCGGGGAGAGGTCGCCGCGCGAAGCGCGGCGGGTGAGGGGGCGCCGCAGCGAGTCTGAGCGACGCAAAAGATTCTGAGGCGGCAAGGCTGAGCGCAACCAACGATTCTCAGGCAAGCGGCACCGCCCCCTCACCCCGACCCTCTCCCCGCACGCGGGAGGGAGTGCGCTGTGCCAGCGCTGGCGACGATCTGCACGAACCGCGCCGCGGCAATCAGCGGTTGTTGCTGTGACGTAAAGCACACGTGCCGGCGCCGGCGGCATGGCACCGATCGGCATCCGGGATTTTCCCCGGCAACCCTGAACCCTCGGAAGGAAACCCATCATGCCTGGCTCAACCAAACTCGTCGGCGGGTTGAACGGTGCGATCGGCTGCACCTTCGTGCCCTCCAGCAATCAGCTCGTCCTGGTCGAATACGACACCGGCAAGCTCGACACGCTCAGTCTTGCGACGTCGGCGCTCAAGACGCTCGGCACCGGCTACAACCAGCCGGAAAGCGTGGTCGTCGCCGCCGACGGCAGCACCGCCTACGTCCGGCAACCTGTTGGCCGTCAATCTCGGCAATGCCGCGCGCTCGCAAGCCCGCGTCATCGTCGGCGGCCTCAACACGCCGCAGCAGATCGCGCTCGACGAGGCGCACGCTTGCGCCTACGTGGTCGAATACGCCAATCCGGGCCGGCTCCTGCGCATCGAGCTGACCAGCGGCATCACCAAGGTCATCACCAATACGCTCGAATTCGCCATCGGCATCGCCATCACCAGCGATCTGTCGACCGCCTATGTGAGCGAACAGGCCGGGCGCATCAGGAAGGTCGCGCTCGGCACCGGCGCGGTGTCGAACTTCGTCACCGGCCTGACCAATCCGTTCTTCCTGACCTGGCTCAACAGCTCGCAGCAGGCGCTGTTCGTGCCCGAGCGCGACCCGGCCAACCGCATCTCTGTCATCAAAGTGAGCGGCGGCGCGCCGGCGATCGTGGTCAGTCCGACCGCGTTTCGGCCATCCTCGGTCGCCATGGCGCAAGCAGGCAAGTTGTTGATCGCCTGCGACGCCGAGCTCGACGACTGCAACCTGATGCCGGCTAGCGCCGGCGAGCTGTTCCTCGGCATCGGCTTCGTCCCGGTCCTTCCCGGCCCGACCAACGGTATCACCGCCGCCGGACTGGCCAACACCAGTACGCCTGCCTTTGCCGGCTACTTCTATCAGGTCGACAACGTCCCATTCGGCGGCACGCTGCCGATCATGATCGACCACGCGCACGCCTATGGCATGGGCGCGCGTTTTTATTGCGTGAAAGTCAACGGCGTGGCCGGCAAGGATGTCTGGGCCGACCTGAAGCTCGACACGTCGACCGGCGAGTTCGTGACCACCACCATGTCGCCGGCCACCATCGGCTCGACGCCCGGCTGCTATCCGGTGCGCGCGCCGGGCGAAGTCTGGCTCAACGCCAATCTCGGCGACCTCTTGAGCACCACGGCGTTGCCTTACGGGCAGGCCACTATCGAGATCGAGTTCGTCAATGCCAGTGGTGGGGCGGTTGCGACCAGCAATAGCGCCAAGCCGCTGATCGACAACGCCCCGTGCGTCGCCGTGCTGGCCGAGCCGACGCTGCTCGGCAACGCCGCCAGCCCGGTTTGCGGCTTCCTGCCGTACACCAAGCCGCCGACGGCGGCGCCGGTCACCATCGCCTACACGGCGTCGCAGCCGCACAACCACGCCACTTACAGTTTGGAGGTGTGGAAGGGTCTCCTCGGCACCACCGCGGTCTACGGCGCGTCAGGCAATGTGCCGTCGCCCGCGACCTTCACGGTGCCGCTGAACACCTTGCTGGGCACGTGCACCGTCGCCGGCTGTGCAGCAGACCTCTACGTCGCCGCCAGCGCGATCAACGGCTGGGATCGGCAGAGCCAATACGACGCCTCGGCGCAGGAAGCCTTCGCGCTCGCTCCGAACTAAGCCGAAGTCGATCCGCCGGCGCGTTTCGCGCAAAGCAAACGCGCCGGCGGCCGACGTTTCAGCACGGCCACGACCCGTAGCCCGGATTGCGCAACGCGCTATCCGGACCTCGCAGGGAAGGCCTCACTCCCTAAGCGGATCGCACGGCCGAGCGGAACAACTCTTGCGGGTCCGGCACAGACCAGGCAAATTAGATGCTAATGCACTAGGGCTATAAGGGGGGTCACGATGAGCGATTGCTTTCAGATTTATGGACCTTTTGAAATTGAGAATAAGCAAAAGATAGTCGACAGGGAACATCAAAATATACTGGGACAATTGTGTCGACAAGGAGCACTATGAGTTGTCAATGGCCAAAGGCTTATATCTTTTCTCCCTCAGGAATGCGGAAAATTACAATCCGCAGTATGTAGGAATGACTGAGCGAGATTTTAGAACTGAGGTTTTCAATGACCGAAACACGGTCATGATATTTAAGCATTTTCTAGAGGAAAGAGGCGTGCTGTGCTTGCATCTGCTAGCAAAGCCAAAACAAACGCAGAGAGGGTTCTCAATAAATATCAGCGACAAAGAACTGTTCTGGCTTGAAGATTACATTCAGCAAACTTGCCGAATAAAAAATCCGTACCTGCTGAACATAGGCAAAAGCAAATTCCTCCTCAAGACCGCCATACAAGGCATAACGGATAGTACCGCGAGCAGAGGGGCAAACGTCACGACGTTTAGGAATGCACTGGGTATAGATTAATAGAATACATCAATCCACCTTCGCGCCGGAGAATTTGACGGCCTTGGCCCACTTCTCAGTGTCGGCAGCGACGAAGGCGTCTAGCTCGCGCGGGCTCATGATCATTGGTTCGGCACCCAGCTCGCGAATGCGCTCCGCGATTGCCGCCTCGGCGAGGCTCGCGTTCACGGCTTTGTTGAGGACTTCGATCGCGTCAGCCGGCGTTGCCTTCGGCGCGCCGAGGCCGAACCACGCGCTCGCCTCGTAGCCAGGGACGACGGAGGCCAGCGGCGGAATTCCCGGCAAGACCGGCGATGCGTGCAAGCTGGTGACCGCGAGCGCCCGCAGGCGCCCATCGCGGATAAAACCATTCGACAGACCCACGTTGGCGAACATGAGCTGCGTGCGGCCAGCCGCCAGGTCGGCAAGCGCCGCCGCCCCGCCGCGGTAAGGCACGTGCACCATCGACACGCCGACCATCATCTGGAACAGCTCGCCAGCCAGATGCGGGGTCGTGCCGTTGCCGGCAGACGCCATATTGATTTTGCCGGGATTGGCTTTGGCGTAGCTGATGAATTCCGCAACACTTTCGGCCGCGAACGCGGGATTGGTCAGCATCACGAGCGGGCTTTGCATGATGCCGGCCACCATCGCGATGTCGCGGATGAAATCGAATGGCAAATTCCTGTAGAGGCTCGCATTGATCGCGTTATATGAACCCGCGAGGACCAACATTCCGCCGTCGGGCGGCGCTTTGACGACGGCTTCGGCGGCGAGATTGCCGCTGGCGCCCGGGCGGTAATCGACGACAACCGGTTGACCGAGCCTTTGCCGCAGTGGCTCTGCGATCAGCCGCGCGCCAATATCGACCACGCCCCCCGGCGGCACACCCACTACGATGTGGACGGGACGCGAAGGAAAAGTATCCGCTCCGACAATAGGTGGCACGATAGGCAATGCCGCAGCCGCGGCCGAAAGCAACAAAAACTTGCGGCGAAGGAGATTCATGCGGGCCTGTTAAATTAGCAGGACGCGATCGATATCAATCCACCTTCGCGCCGGAGAATTTGACGGCCGCGGCCCAGCGCTGCGTGTCGGCGGCGACGAAGGCGTCAAGCTTGCGCGGACTCATGATCATCGGCTCGGCGCCCAGGTCGCGAATGCGGTTTGCGATGGCGGACTCGGCGAGGCTCGCGTTCACGGCTTTGTTGAGCGCAGCGATCGTGTCTGCCGGCGTCGCCTTCGGCGCGCCGAGGCCGTACCACGAGGTTACCTCGTAGCCGGGAACGACCGAGGCCAGTGGAGGAATTCCCGGCAAGGCCGGCGATGCGTTCGAGCTGGTGACCGCGAGCGCCCGCAGGCGGCCGTCGCGGATGAAGCCGATCGCGCTAGCCATGTTGGCGAAGATGAGCTGCGTGCGGCCGGCCACCAGATCGGCTAACGCTGGGGCATCGCCGCGGTAGGGTACGTGAACCATCGATACGCCGGCCATCATCTGGAGCAACGCGCCCGCCAGATGCGGGGCCGAGCCGTTCCCGGCGGATGCCATATTGACCTTGTCGGGATTAGCCTTGGCATAGTCGATCAATTCCATGACGCTATTGGCCGCGAACGATGGATTGGTCACCATCACGAGCGGCCCTTGCATGATGCCGGCCACCATCGCGATGTCGCGGATGAGATTGAAAGGCAAATTCTTGTAGAGCGTCGCATTGATCGCGGCATTTGAAGCCGCCAGGAGCAACGTGCCGCCGTCGGGCCGCGCCTTGACCACGGCTTCGGCGGCGACATTGCCGCTGGCGCCCGGGCGGTTGTCGACGACGACGGATCGGCCCAACCTTTGCTGCAGCGACGCCCCGATCAGCCGCGCCGAAATATCCCCGACGCCACCCGGCGCGAAACCCACCACGATGTGGACGGTCTCCGGAACCAGCGCATCCGCTCTTGCCGGAGGAGGCATTAACGGCAATGCCGCGGCGCCGACCGAAAGCGACAGAAATTTGCGGCGAAGGAGCTTCATGGCGCTACACCCAAAGCGACCAGTTTCGGGAAACCTTTTTGCCTCGCGTTCCCGATAGGAGGCGGAGCGGCGCCGCTGCGGCTATTTCGCAGCGCGTGACGCTGCATGTGCTGAATCAGCAATTTAGTCGATGGCGCCGGATTGCTGCCATAGACGAAAGCGATCGAGGTGTGAGGCATGGGATCGGCTGCGATGTCGCGGAAGATAACGTCGGAGACGTTCATCGTTTTCACGCTCTCCGGAACGACGGCGATGCCGTCGCCGACGGCGACGTAGCTCAGCACCGCGATGAAATCGTCGTGGCGCTGAACCACGCGCGGTTTGAAATTGCCGATGGAGGCGATGGCTTCGGTATAGCCCAAGAAACCCAGGTCAAGCTCGGGTGGGGTGCTGACGAACGCCTCGCCCGCCAGCATCGCGGGGCTGATGGCCTTTTGCCGCGCCAGCGGATGCTTGCTGGGCAGCGCCAGCGCCATGGCCTGGCGATAGATCGCGAAGCCGCGGACGCCCGACGGATATTTGTGCGGTGCGCGCGTAAAGCCGGCGTCCAACTCCTTACGCACGATGCCGGCGATCTGCGCCATCGGCGACAGCTTGTCGATCGTGACCTTGATCGCCGGATGGGCTTGCTTGAACGGACTGATCCAGGTTTGCAGCAAGCCCGCGGCGGACAGCGAGGCCAAGAAGCCGAGTTGAAGACGGCCCAGCTCGCCGCGTCCGGCCTGGCGGGCGACTGCCGCCGCCTCTTCGGCGTCGCGCAGCGTGGTGCGCGCGCCGGCCAGAAAGCGCTGGCCCGCGTCGGTGACGACGGTTCTTCTGTTGCTCTTGCGCTCGAACAGCTTCACGCCGAGATCGCGTTCGAGTTTCTTGATCTGATGGGTGAGCGTCGGCGGCGTGATGCCAAGGCGCTCGGCCGCGCGCGCGAAATACTGCTCCTCGGCGAGCGCCACGAAATAGGCGAACAGACGATTTTCGATGTAGCGCATCTGAAAAGGCCCCATCTAATCGAGTTGCGACTCACCACTTGTTGACAGAATTGCGACTACCATCTTAGATTACGAACAAGAAAACCACAAACAAAAACTTGTGTACGATGACGATAACGCGATGACGATAATGCGATGACGGTAAAACGTCCCAGCGCGATCGATCGGCAAATCGCCGCCCGCGTGCGGATGCGGCGATTGCTGCTCGACATGCCGCAAGAGAAGCTCGCCGCCGGGCTCGGCATTTCGTTTCAGCAGGTGCAGAAATACGAGAAAGGCAATAACCGGATCGGCGCCGGCCGGTTGCAGCAGCTCGCCGAAATCCTCCGCGTGCCGGTCAGCTTCTTCTTCGAGGACTTTCGCACACCCGGCAGAAGGCAGGCGCCGCTGCCATCGTACGTATCGGATTTCCTGACGAGTGCCGACGGGCTGGCGTTGACCAAAGCGTTCATGAGCATCCGCGATGCGCAACAGCGCCGTTGCATCGTCATCCTGGCCGAGGCGATGGCGCGCTGAAATGGCCGATCCGCACGCGGCAAGCTCGAAGCAGAAGCTTGTGCGCCGCATCGTCGAGCACTTGGAGGCGGCGGCCAGCGCCGCGCGGGCGGCACAGACGCATGCCGAGGCGGGCGACGCCGATCAGGCCCTGGCGATGCTCGGCAACGTCGAGCCGCCACTCTACGAGGCGACGACCCTGCTCAACGCGGCAAGCATTCTGCGCGACAATCATGCGCGCTAGGGTCAAAACTCATTAATCTTTCTGCCCCGACAATACGGCACTGATTCGTATTGGGGAAGGAAGATGAGCAGGAATCTATTCTGGCTGAGCGATGACCAGTGGGCGCGGATTG
>Ga0335081_10000137_pt1 | contig 146364 bp, 149 predicted proteins | sample Lox_Sample_35_FD_206713 | JGI IMG/M metagenome (GOLD analysis project Ga0335081, IMG submission 206713) | Soil microbial communities from Loxahatchee National Wildlife Refuge, Florida, United States - Lox_Sample_3.5 | ecosystem: Environmental > Terrestrial > Soil > Wetlands | place: USA... | reverse complement strand
CCGCGGTCTCGTGACCTTGGGGTCAAATCGGTCTCACCGCCGCGGGCGGGCGGTTGCTCGATACAACCGCCCGCCACCGCGGCCTATAACTGAAATTGCAGACACAAGGGGGCGCCGCAGCGAGTCTGAGCGGGGCGGCTGTATTCTAGATAGCGAGGTTGAGTGACACGAATGATTCTCAGGCAAGCGGCACCGCCCCCTCACCCCGACCCTCTCCCCGCACGCGGGGAGAGGGAGGCGCGAGCGTTGAGGCCTGCGCCCCCTCCACCATCCTCCCCTGCTTGCGCGGTGGAGGAAAGAAAAGGGCGCGCCTTTATTCCCTGCGCTGGCGGCATTTATTTTCTCCGCACCGGCTTGGCGGCCGCTTTACTGCCGTTCGGCCGCCATACTATCTTTGCTCGATTTCGACGCATCAGGCGATCAACGGGAGGATACACATGAACATGCACCGGCTGCCGACGGACGTCATCGGACTGTCCAAGGTCATGCCGCCGCTGTCGCGCCGCGGTTTCATGTCGAGTTCGGCGGCAGCCGCCGCGGGCTACACGCTCGCCACCGGACCGGTGCGCGCCGACGCGATCGTGACCGATAACAAGGGGCTGAAAGCCGGCATGACCAAGATCAAGGTCGCCGACGGCGAGATGTCCGCCTACTATGCGCGGCCCGAAGGCGTCGCCCACCCGCCGATCATCCTGGTCGCCATGGAGATTTTCGGGCTGCACGAATGGATCAAGGACGTGACGCGGCGGATGGCTCACCTCGGCGCGCTCGCGGTCGCGCCCAATTATTATTTCCGCGACGAGACCAACGGCGTCGACCTTACCAAGATCGAGGAGGTCCCCAAACTGCTGCCGATCGTCAACACCAAGAAGGACACCGAGCTCAACTCCGATCTCGACGCCACCGTCGCCTGGGCGAAGTCGCAAGGCGGCGACGGCAACCGGCTCGGCATCATGGGGTTCTGCCGCGGCGGCCGCACCGTGTGGCATTATTCGGCGCACAATCCGGACCTGAAAGCCGGCGTCGCCTTCTACGGCACGCTGATCGACAAGAACGACGCGGCGCCGAAGAGCTCGATCGAGCTCGCTCCCGATGTCAAGGAGCCGGTGCTCGGCCTCTACGGCGCCGACGACGCCGGCATCAAGCTCGATCAGGTCGCGCAGATGGAAGAAGCGCTCAAGGCCGCAAACAAGACTTTCGAGTTTGTCGTCTATTCGGGCGCACCGCACGGTTTCTTTGCCGACTACCGGGCCAGTTACCGCAAGGACGCCGCGGCGGATGCCTTGAACCAGTTGACCCGCTGGTTCAAGAAATACGGCGTGCTAAGCTGACGCAAAAGCGCGATCGCAATCGGGCGCGGCGCTTTGAACAAGGCGCCGCGCCCTCGTCTTTAGGCGCCACCATGCCGGCCTTCATCTGCGCCACCTGCGGCACCCAATTTGCGCCCTCGGCAAGCGAGCCGCCGCGCTGCCCGATCTGCGACGAGCCGCGGCAGTTCGTGCCGCCTTCGGGCCAGGCCTGGACCACCCATGAGGCGCTGGCGCGCCGCCATTGCAATTGCTTCCGCCAGCACGAGCCGGGCCTGATCGGCATCGGCACCGTGCCGGCCTTCGCCATCGGCCAGCGCGCGCTGCTGCTTATGACCGACGAGGGCAACGTGCTGTGGGACTGCATCTCGCTCGTCGACGAGGCGACCGTTGCGCTCGTCAAAGGGCTGGGCGGTTTGATCGGCATCGCCATCTCGCATCCGCATTATTATTCGTCGATGGTGGAATGGGCGCATGCCTTCGATGCGCCGATCCATCTGCATGCCGGCGATCGCGAGTGGGTGATGCGCGGCGATCCGGCGATCAAATTCTGGGACGGCGATACGCTGCCGCTTGTGCGCGGGGTCACGCTGATCCGCTGCGGCGGTCATTTTGCCGGCGGCACCGTGCTGCACTGGGCGAAAGGCGCGGGCGGCCGCGGTGCGCTCCTTTCCGGCGACATCGTGCAGGTCATTCCCGACCGCAAGTTCGTCACCTTCATGCGCAGCTATCCGAACATGATCCCGCTGTCGGCGCCCGCGGTCGAGCGCATCGGCGCGATGCTGGAGCCGTTTGCGTTCGACGTGATCCACGGCGCCTGGTTCGACCGCACCATTCCGCACGGCGGCAAGGACGTCGTCAAACGCTCGGTCGCGCGCTATGTCGCTGCGGTGCGCGGCGACGGCTCCGCAGAATTACGCTGAAAAGAGAGGACTTACCGAATGGCCCGCATCGCCGAAGTCAAGCGCGAGCAATTGAACCCGCGGCAGCAAAAGCTGCACGACGACTTTTTGCGTTCGCGCCCGCGCAAGACGCTGACCGGGCCGTTCGCCGTGCTCATTCACAGCCCCGACATCGCCGAACCGGCCGATCGGCTGGTGAACTTCTATCGCGGCACGCCAAAACTCGGCCGGCGGCTGATCGAACTCATCATCCTCTTGGTGGTGCGCGACGCCACCGCGCAATACGCCTGGTCGGTGCACGAGCCGCACGCGCTCGAATACGGGCTGACGCAGGACGTGATCGACGCCATCCGCGCCCGCCGGCGGCCGGACTTCAAGAAGGACGACGAGAAGCTGATCTACGATTTCGTCACCGAGCTCTTGGCCAAAAAAACCGTGAGCGCCGAGACGTTCGAACGCGCCAAGGCGGCGTTCGGGGTCGACGGCGTCATCGAAGCGGTCACCTGCGCCGGCCTCTACGGCATGATCGGCTTTGTGCTCAACGTCTTCGACATCCCGCCGCAGCCCGGCAAGCCGCTGACGTAGTCGGTGAACAAGAACGCTCAGTCGACCATGCCGACGACGTAAAGAATGATGCCGGCGAGCAGCAAGGCGTATTGCGGCAGCATCGTCGCCTTGAGCCGCGCGCTGCGCCGGCCGAACAAATGGAAAGCCGGCGCCACCTCGAAGTTCGATTGGCCGGGCCGGCGCGCCTCGGCAACGAGCGGAACGAGCGCCAAGGTGGCGACGCCGAACATGATCGAGGCCGTGAGGCAACCCATCGCGCCAAAGCGCAAGCCGTCGCTCGAGAACTCGACCCCCGAGGCGACCCAGGCGAGCAACGCGATCGTGATGATCGTCGTGAAGAGGCTCGCCTGATGGACGAACTCCAAAGCTTTCGTCTGCGCGTCGGTGGCCGTGTTCATGTCAGCGCCTCCTGCAAGGACTCACCTACCGGCCGCAATACTTTCGGCTGCAAATCTGCTACACTATCGGCTCGGAGGTTCGCCATGATCGCCGACCGCAGACATTTTGTGAGCCTGCTTCTCGCCGGGCTCGGCTCGCCCGCCCTGGCGCAAACTCGGTCTCTGAAAGGTGCAGCCATGAGCCCCGTCACCGCTTACGCCTTTTCGTTCGCCGGCCTGCAAGGCGATTCGATCAAGCTTGCGGATTATGCCGGCAAGCCGATCATGGTCGTCAACACCGCTTCGCTGTGCGGTTACACGCCGCAATATAGCGGGCTCGAGCAGCTGTTCACCCGCTTCCATGGGCGCGGCTTGCAGCTCATCGGCGTGCCATCGAACGATTTCGGCGGCCAGGAGCCGGGCGGCGCGCCTGAGATTTCGGCAACCGCCAACAAGGAATACGGCGTCACCTTCCCGCTCACCGCCAAGGCCGACGTGGTCGGGCCAAAGGCTCATCCGTTCTACAAGTGGGCTGCCACCGAACGGCCGCGCGAAACGCCGAAATGGAATTTCCACAAATATCTGGTCGGCCGGGACGGCCACATTGCGGCGGCGTTTGCCTCCGAGGTCGAGCCATTGGATGTGCGGGTGGTCGAGGCGATTGGCAGGGAGCTCGGCGGCTAACGCTAAACAGCCGGTACCGCGGCATCGTCGCGCAGAATTTTGCGCCCGCGCGCGGTGAGCACGACGGCGCGGCCATTGTCGTTGTCGATGCGCACCAGGCCGTCGATGATCGCGTCCTCCCACACCGACAGCCGCGGACAGGTGCTGCGCCAGGCCTCCATGGTTTCCGGATAGGTGCGCGGCCGGTCCGCCACCCAGGCAAGAAATTGCAGCATGATCAAACTGGCCGGCTCGGCCATGGCCGTGCTCCGACATGCGCGGCGCGACATTACGGCTGCGGCTTGCCGGGCGCAAATGACTTCGCCGCTTAAGCTCGCTATCGTGGCGCCATGATCGGGCCGCGCCGCGTCGAAGGCTTTGTCATCGTTTCGAGCGACGGCATGATCGCCGACGCCAATGGCGTCATGCCGCCGTCGATTCAGAACGCCGCCGACCAGAAAGTTTTTCAGGACGCGCTCGACCGCGTCGCCGTGGTGGTGCATGGCCGTCATTCGTACGAAGGCGGGCCGCGCGCCGCGCGGCGCAAGCGCCTCGTGGTGACGCGGCAGATCGCCGCGATTGCGCCGGACCCGGCGCACCCCAATTCGCTGTTGTGGAATCCGGATGGCGCCACGATCGAACAGGCGATCGCGGCGCTTGGCGCGCCGCCCGGTGTGATCGCGCCGATCGGCGGCACCGAGGTGTTCAGCATGTTTCTGCCGCTCTACGACGCTTTTCACCTGTCCCACGCCACGCGCGCCAAAATTCCCGGCGGCCGGCCGGTTTTCGCCGGCGCCGGGCCGGATCAGACGCCCGAGGACGTGCTGGCGCGGCATGGCCTCAAACCCGGCCCGCGCCGCGACCTCGATGCGGCGGCCGGCGTCACGCTGGTCATATGGGAGCGCTCGTCATGAGCCTGCGCCCGTCAGGCGGCCAGTGGCGCACCGCGCCGGTCGCCGCGCTCGATTACGAGATCGCCCAGGAGCAGGCCGGTGCGCTTGGCCGGCTCGGCCGGGCGCTGGAAGCAGCGCTCGCCGCCCTGTCCGATCATGACAGCAGAAGCGGCGAACGCGATGCCGCCCGCGCCCAGCTCGTGCAGGATGCGAGTGACGCGTTGTGGTATTTCATGGTTCAGCGCGAGGCCTGCGGATTGCGCGATCCGCGGCCGGTGCTCCGCCATTACGGCGTGCCAACCGAAGTGTATGCCCGGATGGGCGCATTCGGCCGCCGCTGAGCGACGCTTCAGTCACGATCCGTTAACGTCCGGAGCGCGCCAAGCCGTGCGGCAGGGCAAGGATTTGTTCACCGTTCCGGCGCCATTGTCATTGCAAGTTCAATGGCGTGCAGCGTCTAGAAGTCTCATGCGTACCCTGCCCCTGCTCGACGAACTCGAGACCGCGCTCGCCTCCGGCAGCAATACCCGCCGCATCGAAATGCTCACCCGCGTCACCGACCTGTTCGTCGGCGGCGCGCCGGTTTATTCCGAGACCCAGATCGGCCTGTTCGACGACGTGATGGTGCGGCTCGTCCAAACCATCGAGGCCAAGGCGCGCGCCCGGCTCTCGCACCGGCTGGCGCCGATCGCCAACGCGCCGGCCAGCACCGTCTCCATGCTGGCGTTCGACGACGATATCGAGGTCGCGTACCCGGTGCTCAGCCAATCGGAACGCCTCGGCGAGCGCGAACTGGTCGCCAATGCGGCGAACAAGAGCCAGCAGCATCTCGCTGCCATCGCCCAGCGCAAATCGCTGAGCGAGGCGGTGACCGACGTGCTGGTCGAACGCGGCGACCGCGACGTGGTGCATTCGGTGGTGAAGAACGCCGGCGCGCGGTTTTCCGACGCCGGCTTCCGCATGCTGGTCAAACGTTCGACCGGCGATGATGCTCTCGCCACCGAGGTCGGCCGCCGCGCCGATATTCCGCGGCCGCATTTTCTGATGCTGCTGGAGAAGGCGTCGAGCGCGGTGCGGGCGCGGCTCGCCGCGGAAAATCCGCTGGCTGCCGCCGCGGTCGAGGGCGTGGTGGCCGAGGTCGCCGGCGGCATCCGTGCCGAAGTCCGCAACGCCTCGCCGGATTTTGCCGCCGCGCAGGCCGAGGTGGAGCGGCAGAACCGCATCCGCCGCATCGGCGAGGCTGAGATTTACCACTACGCGCGCGAGCGCAAGTTCGAAGAGACCGCGATCGCGCTGTCGCTGTTGTGCGAGACGCCGATCGACGTGGTCGAGCGGGCGCTGCTCGATCCCGGCGCCGAGATCGTGCTGATCCTCGCCAAGGTCGCGGACCTGTCCTCGACCACGACCAAGGCCATTTTACTGCTGCGTGCCGCCGACCGCGGCATGTCGGCCAACGATCTCGACCAGGCGCTGATGAGCTTCAACCGCCTGCAGCCCGAGACCGCGCGGCGCGTGCTCGGCTTTTTCCGCACGCGCGTAAAAAAGCCGGCGCAGCCGATGGTCCCGCCGGCCGTCGCCGTCAACGGCTGATCAGCGCCGCCTTCGAGCGCCTGCGCCCGGAGACCTCAGTAGCCGCAATAGCTCGGATAGAGCGGCTGCGACCAGGCGCCGTTCGGATAACGGTAGTAGCAGGCGCCGCGGTACCAGTAATAACCATTCGGCCGCGCCTGTGCCTCGGCGGCTATGACCGCGCCCGTGGTGCCGCCGACGACGGCACCGGCGACAGCACCGCGACGGCCGCCCAATGCACCGCCGACAATACCGCCTAGCACGCCGCCGACGATGGCGCCGCCGACCGGCGCGGCCGGATCCGGCGGCGGCGGCGCGTACTGCGCCGCGGCCTGCTCAGGCGCCAGCGCCGTGAGTGCCATCAAACTTGCCCCAACCAAACCCGCAGCAAAGGATCGCTTCATATGGGTTCTCCCTTCCCTCGCCTCCGTGCGCCCCAGCGGAGCCGTGCCTTGCCGAAAACGGCCTACCGGCCGCAATGACCGAATTGGATGATGAATGCAAGCGGTGGCCAAAATGTGAAGCGTCAGCGGCATCGTGACCAAATCGAGCCCGTCAGCCGGCAAGGCGCGGCAACAGCCGCAGCGCGTTTTCGGAATCGATCGCGGCTCGTTCGGCGACGCTGAAACGGTAGGCGGCGAGCCCGTCGGCGGCCTCGCTCGCCTCGCGGAACGGAAAATCCGAGCCGAACATGATCTGCGCGACCGGCACGAGCTTGAGCAAGGCCGCGAACTGGCCCGGCTCGTTGCCCTGGGCGATTTCGTAAAAGTATTTGCGCACCACCGGCTCGACGCCGTCCGGCATGCGCGGATCCTTCCTCACCTGCTGCTCGCGGATGAAGCGGCCGATCAGGAACGGCAAGGTGCCGCCGCTGTGCGACCAGATGAATCTGACGTCCGGGCAGCGGAACGCAGTGCCGGCCTTGCCGAAGATGAGGCTCGCGATGGTGCGCGTGGTGTCGGTAGCGAACTCGATCGAGCTCGGGCCGACGCCAACGGCGAGGTGGCTGCAGCAGGCCGGATTGAGCGGATGCGTATAGACCACGGCGCGGCGGCGGCTGAGCTCCTCGAACACCGGCACGAAGGCGGCGTCACCGAGATACTTGTCGCCGTAGCTGGTGAACAAGCCGATGCCGTCGGCCTTGAGCACATCGAGCGCGTACTCGATCTCGCGCAGGCTGCCGTCGGCATCGGGCAACGGAATGGCGGCGAACAGGCCGAAGCGGCCCGGATTGTCGTTGCGCAATTGCGCGCCGGCCTCGTTGCAGGCGCGCGCCAGCGCCCGATCCGCGGCGACGTCGCCGAACCAGACGCCGGGGGGCACCAGCGACAGCACAGCTTTGGTCACGCCGGCCTTCGCCATGTCGTCGAGCGTAGCTTGCACCGTCCATGGCGGCACCCGGCCGCCGTGCTTGGCCACCGCGTCGGCGTGGACCTTCGGGACGTAGTGGTGATGCACGTCGATCCGCGCCGCGGGCGCCGCTGTCTCGGCACGCGCCGGCTTCGTCAAAGCGGTGGCCGACGCGCCGAGGCCGAGCGCAGCGAGACCGCCGGCGAGAAACTTGCGCCGCGCGGGCTCATGCCGCAGCGCCGCCGGCCGGCAGCAGGCGCAGGCGCGGAAAAGCCTGTGCGATGCGGACTTCTGAAGTGTTGCGGTGCTTGCTCCGAACGCGGCGCTCATTCCCCTCTCCTCGATTTTTCTGTTCGACCTTCGCCCGGCCGCGAGCTTAGCGGCGAGCCGCCGCAGAGCAAGCGTCATGCCGACCACGCTCTCGGCCTCGCGGCGATGCGCCGCGAACCGCGCCACCAAAAAAATGCGGAACGAGAGGAAGCTTTAATTGTTTTTCCGCAGAATCTGCTTGACTCCCCGCGCTCAGCATTTATGTGGGGAACTTGCCGCTGTTGATCAGTTCGCGCTTGAACCAGATCAGTGGCGGCTTTGCTTTCGCGGTGCCGGCTTGCCGGCATCTCAGGTTCTCATCTCTGGTTGGGGAGGACGGCATGAGCCAACGCGCCCTCTTGCGATCGGTGAAGGGCTTGGGGATTCCAAGCACCGCCCGAAAGGAAGACAGCAAGGTCAAGCTGAAAGTCGCGGCGCCGCTGCCGGCGGAGCCGGCAGACCAGCCCAGCGACCATTTCGCAGTCCGCAACGGCGTGCGTTGCGCCGGCGTGCACCTGATCGTCGATCTGCGCGGCGCCGCGCGGCTCGACGACATCGACCACATCGAGGCGACGCTGCGGCGCTGCGTTGCCGCCGCCCGCGCCACGCTGCTGCACATCCACCTGCACCACTTCCAGCCGAGCGGCGTGTCCGGCGTGGCGGTGCTGGCCGAGAGCCACATCTCGATCCACACCTGGCCGGAAGCCGGCTATGCGGCGCTCGACGTGTTCATGTGCGGCTCGGCCAACCCCGACGCCTGCATTCCGGTGCTGCGCGAGGCGTTCTCGGCCAAAGAGGTGGTGGTCGACGAGCTGTTGCGCGGCAAGCAGGCCTGAGCGGCCGCGGCATCGAGCATTGACGGAAGAAGCGGCCGGGACCAATCCCGGCCGTTTGTCTATGGCCAACGGGAGGCTGTCATGGCGGAAGAACGCTGGATCCCAGAGACGCTGTTCGACGATCTCGGCTTCCGCATGACCTTCAAGGTCAAGAAGGTGCTCTACGAGATGCAGACCGAGCACCAGCACCTGGTGCTGTTCGAGCAGCCGTTTTTCGGCAAGATGCTGATGCTCGACGGCGCCACCCAGATCACCAAGAAGGACGAGTTCATCTACCAGGAGATGATGTCGCATGTGCCGCTGTTCGCCCACGGCAAGGCGCGCGACGTGCTGATCATCGGCGGCGGCGACTGCGGCATCGCCGAGGAGGTGCTCAAGCACACCACGGTGCGGCGCCTCACCCAGGTGGAGATCGATCCCGCGGTGATCGAATTCGCCAAGGAGCACTTTCCCGAATTCACCAAGCCGGTGTTCGCCGACAAGCGCTTCGAGAGCGTGATCGACGACGGCATGAAGTACGTCGCCCGCACCGACCGGCGCTTCGACGCCATCATCGTCGATTCCACCGACCCGCAGGGCCCCGGCAAGGTGCTGTTCAGCGCCAAGTTCTATGCCGGCGCCAAGCGCTGCCTGAACAAGGGCGGCGTGCTGGTCACCCAGAACGGCGTGCCGATCTTCCAGCCATCCGAGCTGACATCCAGCATCGGCAAGTTCCGCAAGCTGTTCGCGGATGGCGCCTGCTACGTCGCCGCGATCCCGACCTATGTGGGCGGCCACATGGCGATGGGCTGGGCCACCGACAATAAGAACCTGCGCCGCACGCCGGTGAAAACGATTGCGGCCCGCTACCGCGGCGCCGGCAGTTTTGCGACGCGATACTGGTCGCCCGAAGTGCACGTCGCCGCATTCGCGCTGCCCAGGTTCATTGCCGAGGCGGTGGCGAAGGCCGGGTGATAAAGGGGCCGGACGACGTAAAGCGCTGGTGGTAAGCTCACCCGCCAGCGATTATCGGGGTCAGTCATGAGTTTCTTTCCGGCCACAGACCCGGTCCCCGGCGACGCCCAGTCGTGCTCGGCCGTCGCGCACGTAATCGTGCCGCGTTCGGTCGATCTCGGCACCTTCCAGGTCCATCGCGCATTGCCGTCGGCGCAAAGCCGCATGGTCGGGCCGTTCATTTTCTTCGATCATTTCGGCCCGGCGGTGTTCAGCGCCGGCAACGGCATCGACGTGCGGCCGCATCCGCATATCGGCCTTGCCACCGTTACCTATCTGTTCGACGGCGAGATCGTGCACCGCGACAGCCTCGGCACCGCGATGCCGATACATCCCGGCGCGGTGAACTTGATGACCGCCGGCAGCGGCATCGTGCACTCCGAGCGCACCGCCCCGGAACGCCGCGGCGGCGGCGAAAAGCTGCACGGGCTGCAATTATGGGTCGCCCTGCCAGCCAAGGACGAAGAGACGGCGCCGGCTTTCGCCCACACGGCGGCGAAGGATATCCCCGAGCTTCGCGAAAATGGTTTGACCTTGCGCGTCATCGCCGGCGCGTTTGCCGGCTTGCGCTCGCCGGTCGCGACCTTGTGGGACACGCTGTTCGTCGAAGCGCGGCTCGAAGCCGGCACCGCGTTGCCGCTGGAGGCCTCGCACGAAGAGCGCGCGGCCTACGTGATCACGGGCGAGATCGACATCAGCGGCATCGCGTTCGGCCCGGAAAAGCTCCTGGTGCTGCGGCCCGGCGACCGCGTCGCGGTGCGCGCCACGCGCGATACGCATCTCATCGTGGTCGGCGGCGCCGCCATGGATGGGCCGCGGCACATCTGGTGGAATTTCGTCTCTTCGCGCAAGGACCGCATCGAAGCCGCCAAGGCGCAGTGGCAGGCCGGCCGCTTCCCGCTCGTGCCCGGCGACACCACCGAGTTCATTCCGCTGCCGGAACGCTGAGCGGTGCGAGCGCTGTCACGCCGCGAGCGCCGCATTGATGCGCTCGCGACGTGACAGATCGCGCAGGCGATGCCCCGTCGCGGCGGGAATGCTAAGGCGCGGCGGCGGAGAAGCTCGCGAAAATATTGGCTAGCGTCGGCGCGGTGGTTGGCGGCAAAGTAGAGACCGCCTGCTGCAATATGCCGTCGGTGATCTCAAAGCCGAGCACTCGATAGCTTTCGAACTGCGATTCCGTGAACCACTGGTCGGCCGTCGGCTGATGTGGAAAGTCAGGATTCGCCAAGGCATAACCACGCAGCCCCGCGCTTTCGACACCGTGATATCCTGCCTTTATGTAAAGGATGATCCCATTCTTTTTAGCGCCGTCCGCAGCCTGGTAGCCGATCTCGGCAATCGCATGATAAGGCCGACCCGGGCCGACATCGGTGCCGTCCTTGGGCCGTGGCTTGAGGTTCTCCAAATTCCTGAAGCTGACGGTTACGCCGAGGTCGATCGCAATTTTGCGCACGGCGTTAGCTAGGTCTTCAAACCCAAAATCCGGATCACAGCCGGCATCGCTTACCACGATATATCGACACCTCCTGCGCACCATCTCATAGAGCCCGAGATTTTCGAAATGGCCACCGTCGGAGAGGTAGACATAGGGCCGGTTGTCCGTCGTGCGACCTAGCGCCTCCTCGACCAAGGGCTGAATGGCGAATCGCGGCCCCTCGTGACTGAATGTCGTATCTCCAGCAGTCCCCGGATTCCCAAGCCACCAACCAAGCCGTACGTTGAACATGGTCATAAGAAACGCGATCCCGGGCGAGGAGTGGTAACCCATGTTCGGGCTGGCGGCCGCTCCTGATATAGCCATCGCGGTACCGAGCGATATCCCCTTTGGACTGCCATAGACGCCGCTGTCGCGATAGCCAGCGTAATCGCCGCCGCTGTGCAGAGCGCTGACGGTGAAAGGCTCCGCTTTGCGCTCCTGCCAGGACAGATGTGCCGACGAAACCACGTTGAGTGCGATGTTAATGACGTGAAATGGCCGCCAGTTGCCTTTTTCAGGCGCCCGCCACAGGTCGGTCATTCGACGGTTATCGCCCTCATCGAAGCCGGTGAACAGGTCCTGCGCTCTTGTCCTTGAGGCGCCGAGGAAGGCGCGTACGAGCCTGTTGCGATAGATCGCATGCAGGGAGAACCGATTTATGTTCACGTAGTGTGAAGCCACCGCAGCGACAGCTCCCGCCACGACGAGAGCGGCACCAAGCAGAAGGAATCGTTCTGCCCAGGAGAATGTATTCAATTTCTCGGGAGGAACATCAATCATTCGCCCGCCGAATAACAGAGAGTCGAAACCCGACGAAATGAAAATTACAAGGGTGGCGACGAAGAGAAGCGCCACAATCTGCAATACCAACGTGATCAGATAGGACACCGTGCCCTTGGCCTCACCCTGGGCGGGAAGGAGCCGACTCGTTCCAAATAACGCGGTCACTAAGCCGGATATCACCGTGACCGCCGGTGCCACCGAGGCGATCCTGGGAATGAGATCCTTCCCGGCCAGGGTAGTTGCGATAGCGCCAAAGCACACTAAAAACAGCAATATCAGCCAAATGACTGCGACGGACACCAACCATCCGGCTGCGCGGCCGAACCACTCGCGATCGGCCTCCGACTCGGGTTCGTAGCTGGCCAAACCGACAAACACCGTCTGGGCTAAAACCTCCGAGAGCAGAACCCAAGGAATAAGAAACACAAGGTGCAAGTAGTAAACCGGTAAGTGGGCGACGCCTTCGTCGGGAATTATCAGGTAAACATACAGCCCCAGAGCCACCAGAGTTCCGTAGACTGCGCCAGACGCCGTCCACATTCGTCGATCGCTGGCGCTGGGTCGTCGCGGATTCCCGATTTTCCAGCTCACCCAATAAAGCAGCGCGCCGATTGCCGCACCAACGGCCTCATAAGCGATCAGCGGATATCTAGCTATGTTGAGGTTTGATCCGGGGGCCTTGGCCAACCCATGTTCCGTACAGAGCGAAAGAAGTGACAGGAATGGATTAGGATGTTCATTACACTCAAGTAACAAATTTCCCGCGAGGTCGGAAGCGAGCCATTGCACCAACAAAACGGCAGACAACATCGACCAAAGCAACGGTCCCCGAAGGTATTTCGCCTCGTCAACTCCCTGATCCGCGACCGACCGGCGGCTTGGCCGGTAACGCGTCATCAGCGCCAACGCCCATACAAGGCAGAGGGCCCCTGCTATGCCGCACAATAATTCCAGGGCCATCTTGACGTAAACGATTGCATCTCCAGTCGCAGAACCCGGCACCCAGCCTGGAGCGGTGCCCCACGCCACGATCCAGATCGACAACAACCCGAACAACTTCAAGAGCAGCACTCCGGCGCAAATCGGCGAGATCAGGACCAACCAGTTGAGCAGCAGATTGCGCAATGCCAAATTGACCGCAGCCCAGGTGTCGGCCGAGGTAATCCCCACGCTGGGCGTCAGATAATTGCTGTAGGAGCGGAGCCATGACAGCTGGCTCGGCTCATTATCCGGGCCCTCCGGCCGGCCAACCAGTCGCTGCCAGATTTGGCTGAACGGTTGTTCAGTCCGCCACGCGGAAAGCCAGCTGCCGATATAGCCGCCACCCGACACGGTCGACAAATAATGAAACTGCGCAAGCAGCGACTCGGCTGCTCGCGTCTCTGCCGGTGGGACAGCGCCGGCGGCAGTGGACCGCGGGTGAGCAGCGAAAGCCTGTATCACGCCCAGCGCAAAAGCCGCGCTGCGAATTCCTCCACCAGACAGGCAAAGCGCGGCCGATTCAAGCTCGTTCAGCTTGACAAAGAGCGCGTCGTCCTCTGGCCCGGGACCGTGACCATGAATAGCCTGTGCTTCAGCGCAAAGTACTTCGGCAGTTCCTAAAGCTGCCATTGCGACCCCCTCCGTCCCGGACACCGAACAACTCACGGTAGGCAATGTGTCGCAATTTCTCCTCCATCGCAAGACGGAACTCTTCGCGCGCCTGAACCATGGCGGTCCGATCGGTGCCGCCGGACAAAGAATAAAAATCAACCAAAGAAAACGAGCCAATCGGCGGTCGAGAGGACCGGCCTCGGCAACCTCGCGAGGCCGGCGATTTCCATCAAGCGGCGCGTTTGAGCGACCGCATCCAGGCCTCGACCTCGCGCGCGGCTTCGGCTTTGGCAAACCCATAGCGGGCCCGCAGCCGGTCGATCAACTCATCGCGACGGCCGCCAATGCGGGTGACATCCTCGTCGGTCAACTTGATCCAGTTGTCCCGGACCTTGTCCTTGAAGATCATCCAATCGAGTTGAATGCGGTCCCAGTTCATCGTCGTCTCCGTGGTTGAGGAAAGCACATACGACGCCTCTTCACGCGCCGCGACGAAGCTACTGATGACAGCCGCCTGATGCGGCTCTTGTTCGACCACATCGCGGTCATTCGGCGAGCAAATTTGGGCCGATGAAGCGCGCCTTTTGGGCAATGCGCTTGACGGGCGCCCTGCCCCGACCGATGACACGATATGGCCGCATTTTCCCCGCCGCCCGATGTCGCGCAGCTTGCGCAGGCGATCCGCGCCGGCGACCGCACCATGCTGTCGCGTGCCATCACGCTCGTCGAAAGCAAGCGCGCCGATCATCGCCGCGCCGCCGCGGCGCTGACGCAGGCGCTGTTGCCTGCCACCGGCAAGGCGGTGCGCGTCGGCATTACTGGCGCGCCCGGCGTCGGCAAATCGACCTTGATCGATGCGCTCGGTTCGCTGCTCACGCGCGGCGGCCGCAAGGTGGCGGTGCTGGCGGTCGATCCGTCGTCGCGCCGCACCGGCGGCTCGATCCTTGCCGACAAGACGCGCATGGCACATCTCGCCAATGACGCCAACGCCTTTATCCGGCCCTCGCCCGCGTCCGGCACGCTCGGCGGCGTTGCGGCCAAGACGCGCGAGACCCTGCTGCTGTGCGAAGCGGCCGGCTATAACGTCGTACTGGTCGAAACCGTCGGCGTCGGCCAGTCGGAGCTTGCGGTCGCCGACATGACCGATTTCTTTCTGGTGCTGGTGCTGCCCGGCGCCGGCGACGAATTGCAGGCCCTCAAGAAGGGCGTCGTCGAGCTCGCCGACATGATTGCGGTCAACAAGGCGGACGGCGACAACGCGGCGCGCGCCAAGGCGGCTGCAGCCGAATACGAAGCGGCGCTGCACATCCTGTCGCATCCGTCGCCGAACTGGACGCCGCCCGTGGTCACCTGCTCGGCGCGCAAGGGCGACGGCATCGAGGCGCTGTGGACGAAAATCCTCGCTCATCGCGAGCGCCTGACGCGCTCTGGCGAGCTTGCCACGCGCCGCGGCGAACAGCAGGTCAAGTGGATGTGGTCCATGCTCGAGGAGCGGCTGTTCGCGCCGCTGCGCTCCGACCGCACGCTCAAGGCCGAGCTGCCGCGCATCGAAGCCGAAGTCGCCGCCGGCCGCTTGGCGGCGGCCGAAGCGGCCGAACGGCTCGCCGCCATGCTCGAACGCTGAACAGAAAAACATGCGCGTGCTCATCATCGGCTTCGGGCCGTTTCCGCGGGCGCCGTTCAATCCGAGCGCGCTGGTCGCCAAAGCGCTCGCCTGCAGGCGGCGTCCGGCATTGGCCGGCCTCAAGCGCGAAGCGCACGTGTTCGCCACCGAGTATGCCTGCATCGACCGCGAGCTGCCGCGGCTGTTCGCGCAGCGGCCGGACATCGTCTTGATGTTCGGCCTCGCCGGGCGAGCCCGGGAGCTGCGCATCGAGACGCGGGCGCGCAATGCGATGTCGCCGCTCTTGCCCGATGCCGGCAGATGCCGACCGCAGCACGGCACGATCGAATTTGGCGGGCCGCCGGCGCGCCGCGGCCTTGCCCCGTTTGCCCGCCTTGCCGCGGCCGCACGCAGCCGCGCGGTGCAGGTGCGCGTGTCGCGCGACGCGGGGACTTATCTCTGCAATTACGCGTACTGGAGCGCCCTGGCCGCCTCGCCGCGCAGCCGCCCGTTGGTTCTGTTCGTGCATATTCCGCTCGTGCCTACGACGGCTCGGCCACGGCGAAGGCGTAGACATCGGTCGCTGTCGCTCCAACAAATTATCGGCGCCGGCGAAAGCCTGCTGATTGCGCTCGCTGCTGCAGCAAGGCGTTAACGCTATCGGCGAATACGGCACCTGTATCGGAGCGGGACAGGCTCGTGGCATGGCGCTTGATACCCATCTCTTCCGAGCAGGAGCCTGGCCATGGCCGTCGATCGCCGCCGCTTGTTTGCCGCCTTCGCCGGCGTCGCCGGCGGCGCAATGGCAGCGGCGCCCACTCTGGCGCGCGCTGCGCAACAGACCGGCCCCCTGCCGCAAGCCGCCTCGGGCAGTGTGATCGAAAGCGTCGCGCTCGGACTTCGGCCCAATGCCGCGGAAGACCAGACGAAGGCATTGCAGCACGCAATCGACTACGCCGCCGCGACGCGCGCCGTACTGCAACTCACGCCGGGCCGCTACCGCACCGGCGAACTGAAGCTGCCGCCCCATGCGGCGATCGCCGGAGTAGCCGGAGCGACCCACATCACGCTCGCCGTGGGCGCAAGCCTCATCTCGGCAAGCGGCGGCGAATATGTCCGCCTCAGCGGCCTTATTTTGGACGGCGCCGAGATATCGCTGCCGCCGCAGCGCGGCTTGATCCATGTTGCGCATGTCCAATCGCTGCGCATCGTCGATTGCGAGATCGTCAATTGCGGCGGCAACGGCATCACGCTCGAGGCCGCGCAGGGCGAAGTCTCCGGCAACACCATCAGCGCCGCCGATGCGGCGATCTTCTCATTGGATGCGCAAGCTCTGAAAATTTCCGGCAATCATGTGCGCAGCGCCGGCAACAACGGCATCCTGGTCTGGCGCAGCGCGCCGGGCGATGACGGCACGCAGGTGGTCGACAACCGCATCGAAAATATCGCCAACAAGGCCGGCGGCTCGGGCCAGTATGGCAATGCCGTCAACGTCTTCCGCGCCGACAACGTGATCGTGCGCGGCAACCGCATCGGCAATGCGGCATTCTCGGCGGTGCGCGGCAACACCGCCTCGAACTTGCAGATCGTCGGCAACACCTGCACGGCGCTGGGCGAAGTCGCGCTCTACGCCGAATACGGTTTCGAAGGCGCACTGATCGCCAACAACGTCGTCGACGGCGCCGCACTCGGTATCGCGGTGACAAACTTCAACCGCGGCGGCCGGCTCGCCGTCGTGCAGGGCAATCTCATTCGCAATGTTGTCGCCCAGCGTCCCGCCGGCACTGATCCGAACGATCCTTCCGGCATCGGCATTGGCGTTGAGGCCGATACGGCGGTCAGCGGCAACGTGATCGAGAACGCCACGCATGCCGGCATTGCCGCCGGCTGGGGACCGTATCTGCGCGACGTCGCCATCAGCGCCAACATCGTGCGCGGCGCGGACTACGGCATCGCCGTCTCGGTGGCGCCCGGCGCCGGCACGGGCGTGATCGCCGACAACCTCATCAGCGGCGCGCGGCGCGGCGCCATCGTCGGCATGGAATGGCACAAGCCGGTGACCGGCGACCTCGCAACCGACGGCGCCGCGCGCTACGCCCAGCTGTCGATTTCAGGCAACCGCGTGCGTTGAAACACCCGCGAGATACATGTCGCCGTTCCCGGGTTTCGCCACGCTCACCCGGGCTACAACGCTTCAGTGACCCGCAACGCGCCGACTTCGATGCCGTTCCAGTTGCGCAAGGTCGGGCGCACGAAGCGCGCGAGCGCCGCGCGCTCAGCGTCATCAAGCGGCAGGAAGCGGCCGATGATCGATGCCATCACAGTCTCGGCGGCGCGGCCGGCGCCGTCGTCGCATTTGATCGCGATGCCGAGTCCCTGCTCCGGTAACGCGCCGCAGAACATGCCCTCGGCGCCGGTTTTGACAAAAACCCGCTTGCCGAGAAGCTTCATGATCTCGGTGCAGAAGCGGCCGGTGCCGGCGACGTGCCACGGCTTTGCCGCACAAGCAGCGCGAAGCCGCGCTGCAGCGTCGGCTCGAGCGCGCGGCAGCCCATTTCCGGTGCCGAATTTGGCGAAGGCATGGGCAAGCGCACGCAGCGGGATCGCCCAGGTCGGAACCGAGCAGCCGTCGACCGCGACTTGCTCCGGGCCGAGCGCCACGCCGGTCAGGTCTTCGAGCACGCAGCGCACGGCGTTTTGCACCGGATGATCGGGCCGCCAGTAGCCGTCATGGTCGACGCCCATCGCGCAGGCGAGGCACAAAAACCCGGCGTGTTTTCCGGAGCAGTTGTTGTGCAGCGCCGACGGCAGATCGGTCTTCGCCAGCGCAAACGCCGCCGCTTGATTGATCGGCCAATGCGCGCCGCAGGCCAGCGCCGATGCATCGAGACCCGCCTTGCCGAGCATGCCCGCAACGCCGGCGACGTGCCCCTCTTCGCCGCTGTGCGACGCGCAGGCGAGCGCCAGCTCCGCGTCGGCCAAACCGAAACGATCCGCCGCACCGGATTCGACGAGCGGCAGCGCCTGCAGCGCCTTGATGGCGGAGCGCGGAAAGACCGGCGTCGCCACGTCGCCGACGGCGAGGAGGGCCGCGCCGCCGGCATCGATGATGGCCACCGCGCCGCGATGCCGGCTTTCAACGCGCCCCGCGCGTAAAACTTCAACCAGGACCGGATTACTCATCGCTCCGACCGCGCCAAGCGCGGCGCAGATTCAGCCGCGCAACGCGGCGCCGGCCCACAGTTTTGGAGCGGTGCGCGCATATTGCGACGGCCGTGGCACCTCGGCGCCGAGCCTCTGCGCGGCGTGCCAGGCCCAATGCGGATCGTCGAGAAAGGCGCGGGCCATCGCCACCATGTCGGCTTTGCCCTCCTCGATAATGCCCTCGGCCTGCTTGGCGTTGACGATCATGCCGACGACGCGCACCGGCAGGCCGCTCTCATGCCGCACACGCTCGGCGAACGGCACGTTGAAGCCCGGTTCGTTCGACCAGCGGCTGTCGGGCGTGATGTTGCCCGACGAGATGTCGACATAATCGAGGCCGGCCACCTTGAGCGCCTTGCCCATCGCCACCGCGTCGTCCCCATTCAGTCCGCCCTCGACCCAATCGGTGCCGGTGATGCGCGCGCCGAGCGGCACGCCGAGCGGCACCGCGGCGCGCACCGAGCGCACCACATCGAGCGGGAAACGCATGCGGCCCTCGAACGAGCCGCCGAATTCGTCATTGCGCTTGTTCGACAGCGGCGAGGCGAAGCTGTGCAGCAGGTAGCCGTGGGCGAAGTGCAGCTCGATGGCGTCAAAACCGATGCGCAGCGCGCGCTTGGCCGCGTCGGTGAACGATGCGGTGACGTGGGCCATGTCCGCTTCGGTCATCGCGCTTGGAGTGTGCCAGCCGGGACCGAACGGCACGGCCGAAGGCGCGATGGTCGGCCAGGCATCCTCGCCCGCGGACAGCGCCTTGGCGCCCTCCCAGGGGCGCTGCGACGACGCTTTGCGGCCGGCGTGCGCGAGCTGGATCGCCAGCTTTGCCGTGCCGATGCGGCGGCAATGCGCGATCACGCGCCCGAGCGCCGCCTCGCACTCATCCGAATAAAGCCCGAGACAGCCGTGGGTGATGCGGCCGCGGCGCTCCACGTGCGTCGCCTCGATCACCAGCAAGCCGGCGCCGGAATTGGCCAACATGCCGAGATGGGTGACGTGCCAGTCGGTCGCGACGCCGTCGGCGGCGCTGTATTGGCACATCGGCGCGACGACGATGCGGTTCGGAAGCTCGAGGTCGGCAAGGCGAATGGGCGAGAACAGGGCGCTCGTCATGGCTGCTCATTACTCACGTTGCTTTTTTGCAGGGGGCGGCAGGGTTGCGTGGCCGAGCCTGATACAAGCTGCGATCAGACAGTGCAAACCTGTGGATAACACGTCATGCGCAAGGCTGCCTTACGCGTCCTTTTCCGGCCGTCGGCGAGGCGGCCAATGACCTGGAAAGGGCCTCAGCGCGGCGGCCGAGTCAAGCGTCCTTGGGAGCCCATCCGGGCGATCAGGCCGCCTCGGCTTCGAGCTCCGGCTCCGATCCGGCGACCTCCGCGAATCGCTGGCAGGCGAGTTCGAGCTCCCATAATTCGTCTGCAAGATTGCCTTTGGTGTAATAGCGCTGCCAGCGGCCGCTGTCGCGAAGCTCGATCAGATGCGCCCTGCGACGCTCCGCCAAGGCGAGCCATTTGCGCGCGATACTGTCGTACGGGCCTTGCTGCCGTGCCGACATGAAGGAGCCGAGAATGCCCTTTGAGTCGCAATTTGGGCATTTTCAGACCGTTGTTTGATTCGAGCAATAAAAATACCTGTGGCGGCGCTGTCGTTATTAGATTGACAAGCGCCGTGTGGATAAGTGCGGGAAAACAACAAAAACGGCGCGGCTGATTCGTGGCCCGTGGCGCCGCCGTTACGGCTTAACGGCGACGATCCCCTCGATCTCGACCGAGATTTGATTCGGCAGCATGACGTTGCCGACCGCGGAGCGGGCGTGCCGGCCGGCATCGCCGAACACTTCGACGAACAGATCCGAGCAGCCGTTGATCACCTTCGGCGAGTCGTTGAAGTCCGGCGTCGCATTGACCATGCCGAGCAGCTTGACGATGTAATCGACGCGGTCGAGCGAGCCGAGCGCGTCGCGCATGGCAGCGAGCAGGCCGAGCCCGACGAACCGGGCGCGCCGATAGCCTTCCTCGACGCTGATGCCGGCGCCGAGCTTGCCGGTGAGGCTGTTGCCGTTCTCATCGCGCGGGCCTTGGCCGGCTAGAAACAACAGATTGCCGGCGAGCCGATACGGCAAGTAATTGGCAACCGGCTTCGGCAGCTTCGGCAGCACCAGGCCCAACTCTTTCAACCGCGCTTCCGCACTCATGAGGCACTCCTTCTTTCGATTTCAGTTTCTCGTTTGTGATTCGATTGTCAAAGCTTGACGCCCAACGCGTTTGCCAATTCGCCGACGATGCCGCGGCGGAATACCAGCACGCAGGCGACGAAGATGACGCCCTGAATGACCAGCACCCATTGGCCGAACTGCGCCAGGTAATTTTCCATGGCGACGATCAGGAACGCGCCGACGACCGGGCCGAACACGGTGCCGAGCCCGCCGACCAAGGTCATCAGCACGACTTCGCCGGACATGGTCCAATAAACGTCGGTCAGCGACGCCAACTGGAACACCAGCGCCTTGAGCGCGCCGGCGAGGCCCGCCAAGGTCGCCGAGAGTACGAAGGCGCACAGCTTGTAGCGATCGGTCTTATAGCCGAGCGAGACCGCGCGCGGCTCGTTTTCGCGGATCGCCTTGAGCACCTCGCCGAACGGCGAATTGATGATGCGGTAGATGAAGACAAAGCCGGCGAGCACCATGACGAGAATGAAAACGTACATGGTCATTTCGTGCGACAGGTCGAACACGCCGAACAAACGGCCGCGCGGCACGTCCTGGATGCCGTCCTCGCCGCCGGTGAACGGCGCGCGCAGTGCGACGAAATACATCATCTGCGCCAGCGCCAGCGTGATCATGGCGAAGTAGATGCCCTGGCGGCGGATGGCGATGCCGCCGGCGATGAGGCCGAGCACGGCGCCGCTTAAAGTGCCGCACAACACCGCGGCCTCCGGCGGAAAGCCCCAAACCTTGGCGGCATGCGCCGACAGATAGCTCGCCCAGCCGAAGAACAGCGCGTGACCGAACGAGAGCAAGCCGACATAGCCGATCAACAGATTGAAGGCGCAGGCAAACAGCGCAAAGCACAGCGCCTGCATCAGAAACACCGGATAGACCACGAACGGCGCCGCGACGAGCAGCGCGACCATCAGCGCGAATGCGACGGTGAGGCTGCGCTCGCCGTCGCGGCGCGTCTCGACGAGCGGAGGATCGGCGAGCGCCGCCATCACACGGTCCTGCCGAACAGGCCGGCCGGTCTGATCAACAGCACGATCGCCATGATGACGAAAATCACCGTGCTGGATGCTTCGGGGAAGAACACCTTGGTCAAGCCCTCGATCACACCGAGCGCGAACCCGGTGAGGATGGCGCCGAGAATCGAACCCATGCCGCCGATCACCACGACCGCGAACACGACGATGATCAGATCGGAGCCCATCTGCGGCGAGACGTTGTAGATCGGCGCCGCCATCACGCCGGCGAGCGCCGCAAGCCCGACGCCGAAGCCGTAGGTCAGCGTCACCATGCGCGGCACGTTGATGCCGAAGGCCCGAACCAGCGTCGGGTTTTCGGTCGCGGCGCGCAGATACGAGCCGAGCCGCGTGCGCTCGATGGCGAACCAGGTGGCGAAGCAGACGACGAGCGAGAATGCGATCACCCAGGCGCGGTAGTTCGGCAGGAACATGAAGCCGAGATTGCGGCCGCCTTGCAGCAGCTCCGGCACCTGGTAGGGCTTGCCGGAGGAGCCGAACCCATTGCGGAACAGCCCCTCGATGATCAGCGCAAGTCCGAACGTCAGAATGAGGCCGTAGAGGTGGTCGAGCTTGCGAATGTGCTGCAGGAACAGCCGCTCGATCACAATGCCGGTCGCTGCGATCAAGAACGGCACGATCACCAGCGCGACCCAGTAATCGAGGCCGAGGTATTCCAGCATCAGATAGGCGGCGAACGCGCCCATCATGTACTGCGCGCCATGGGTGAAATTGATGATGTTGAGCATGCCGAAGATGACGGCAAGGCCGAGGCTCAACAGCGCGTAGAACGAGCCGTTGATCAGGCCGATCAGAAGCTGGCCGAACAACGCATAGGAGGGAATGCCGAAGATTTCGACCATTGCGACCCGCAGCGCCCGCGCCCGCGCTTGGCCCTCCCCCAATGGGGGAGAGGGCCGGTTTGAGGTGAGCGCTTACTTTGCCGCGGCGCTGACCAGCGGACAATTGTCGTCCTTGAGCGGCCGGAACGCTTCGTTGGCCGGGATCGTGGCGCGCAGCTTGAAATCGTCGCCGGGATATTTCGATTCGGCAGGCGATTTCACCTCGAACAGGTAGGCCGGATGGGTGACCGTGCCGTCGATGCGCACTTGGCCCTTGCCGAACAGCGGATCGTCGGTCGGCATCTCTTTCATCTTCTCGACGACGGCTTTGCCATCGGCGGCGCTGCCGAGCGCGGCGACCGCCTTGAGATAATGCAGGATCGACGAATAGACGCCGGCCACCACCATGGTGGGGAACTTGCCGGGCCGCTCAGCCTGCCAACGCTTGGTCCAGGCCCGGTTGGTGTCGTTCATGTCCCAATACCAGGTCGAGGTGAGGACGAGGCCTTGCGCGGTTTTCAGACCCAGCGCCTGGACATCGGAAATGAACACCAACAAGCCGGCGAAGTGCTGACCGCCGGCGGTGATGCCGAACTCGGCGCCCTGTTTGATCGAGTTGATGGTGTCGCCGCCGGCATTGGCGAGGCCGATGATCTTCGCATGCGACTGCTGCGCCTGCAGCAGGAACGACGAGAAATCGGAATTGTTGAGCGGCACCAGGACGTGGCCCAGCACCTTGCCGCCGTTCGCCGTGACCACCGCGGCGGTGTCGCGTTCGAGCGCATGACCGAACGCATAGTCGGCGGTGATGAAGAACCAGGTGTCGCCGCCGGTCTTCACCAGGGCCTTGCCGGTGCCGTTCGCCAGCATCCACGTGTCGTAGGTCCAGTGCACGCTGTTGGGCGAGCATTTCGGTCCGGTCAGGTCGGACGAAGCAGCGCCGGAGATCAGAAAGACCTTGTTCTTCTCGCGGGTGACGTCGCTCACCGCCAGCGCCACGCTGGACGTCGGAACGTCGACGATGGTGTCGACATGATCGACGTCGAACCATTGGCGGGCGATGTTGGAGCCGACATCCGGCTTGTTCTGATGGTCGGCGCTGACGATGTCGACCTTCATATTGTGTGCAGCGGGGTTGAAATCCTGCACCGCCATCTTGGCCGCGACGATCGAGCCGGGGCCGCTGATGTCGGCATAAAGACTCGACATGTCGCTGAGCACGCCGATCTTGACGTTGATCGGGTTCTGCGCCTGCGCCGCCGTGCCCAGCACGGTGAGCGCGAACGCCAAACTGCCTGCGAGACGCATTATGCAACCTCCCTCTCTGTGGGCCTTTAGCTATTGGCCTTTGGGCCCTTCACTCTTGCTATATCAGACTCCCAGATATTCGTGCAGCTTCCCCATATTGGCCGAAAGCGCGGCAGTCGGGAAATGGTCCACGATCCGGCCATGTTCCATCACATAGTAGCGGTCGGCAATAGTCGCGGCGAAATTAAAGTTCTGCTCGACCAACAGTATGGTGAATCCCTGCGCCTTGAGCGCGCCGATGGTTCGGCCGATCTGCTGAATGATGACGGGGGCGAGCCCCTCGGTCGGCTCATCGAGCAGCAACAGGCGGGCGCCGGTGCGCAGGATGCGTGCGATCGCCAGCATCTGCTGCTCGCCGCCCGACAGCTTGGTGCCCTGGCTCGCTTGCCGCTCGCGCAAATTCGGGAACAGCTCGAAGATACGATCGAGATCGAGGCCGCCGGGCAGGAGCTGCGGCGGCAGCAACAGATTTTCGCGCACATCGAGGCTGGCGAAAATGCCGCGCTCCTCGGGGCAGATGGCGATGCCGGCACGCGCGATCACGTCGGAGGGGAGCCCGATCAGCTCGCGGCCGTCGAAGCGCACCGAGCCCGTGCGGTGCTCGACCATGCCCATGATGGATTTCAGCGTCGTGGTCTTGCCGGCGCCGTTGCGCCCGAGCAGCGTCACCACCTCGCCGGCGCGCACCTCGAAACTGGCGCCGTGCAAAATATGCGACTCGCCGTACCAGGCTTGCAGATCGGCGACGGTGAGCAGCACAGACGCTTCAGGCATGGCCGGTCCCGAGATAGGCTTCGCGCACCGCCGGATCGGCCGAGACGGTCTTGTAGTCGCCTTCGGCCAAAATTTCGCCGCGGCTGAGCACCGTGATGCGGTCGCACAGAGTGGCGACGACGCTGAGATTGTGCTCCACCATCAATACCGTGCGATGCGCTGCGAGCGAGCGGATCAGTTCGCTGATGCGCTCGATGTCCTCACGGGCCATGCCGGACATCGGCTCGTCGAGCAGCAGCATTTGCGGATCGAGCGCGATGGTGGTCGCGATTTCGAGCGCGCGCTTGCGACCGTACGGCAATTCCACTGCCAGCATGTTCGTGTAGGGGGCAAGCCCGACGTCGGCAAGCAGCGCCCGCGCCCGCTCGTCGAGCGCGCGCAGCACGCGCTTGCTGCGCCAGAAGTCGAACGAGCCGCCGCGCCGGCGCTGCAGCGCGATGCGGACGTTTTCCAGCACGCTGAGATGCGGAAATACCGCCGAAATCTGGAACGAGCGGACCAGCCCGAGCCGCGCCACCTCGGCCGGGCGGAGCGCCGTTATGTCGCGGCCGTCAAAGACGATGCGGCCGCGCGTCGGACTTAAGAACTTGCTGAGCAGGTTGAAGCAGGTAGTCTTGCCGGCGCCGTTGGGGCCGATCATGGCGTGAATAGCGCCGCGCGCGACGCGCAGGTTCACCGAGCGCACCGCGACAAAGCCGGCAAAATCCTTGGTCAGGTCCTCCGTCTGCAGGACCGTATCGCCAGGCACACGTTCCCCCACGCCGACCCATTGTCGGCATTATCGGCCGACCCGTAAAGGGCGCAGCACCGCTCTGCTACTTCAAGCGACCCAAGGCAAAAAGGGGGACCCGCCCGGCGGGGACGAATCCGGGCGGGTCATTTAGATCGGCGCCTGAGGGGGTGTCGGGGGAGCGCCGATAGCGGCTTAGCGGCCACTGCCGATTGGTCGCGGCGGGGTCTCGGGAGGTTCAACGGGGTCGAAGAATTTTTCCGGCTTCGGTTTTGCGTTTCTAAACCGACTGCAGGCCGACCTACACGCCTCCGGTCGGCATGGTCTCCAACAGCGGCTTTTCCTCCAGGCGGACAACCGCCAGGAGAGCAATGGTCAGCGTACCGGCCATGACAAAGAACACTTCGGCGAAGGTCGAGGCCGAGGTGCCGGTCAACACCGGGGCCCCATCGCTATCCGCAGGTACGCCGGCGAGGACAATGGCGCCGAAAACCGCGACCAGGATCGTGCCCATCAGGGTGCGGCCGAAATTCATGGCGCCGACCGCCGCGCCGAGATGCCGGGCGGCGACCGTGTTTTGCAGCGCCACCTGGGTCAGCGGCGCCGTCGGGCCGAAGCCGATGCCGATCAGGAACAGAATGATCTGGAACTTCAGCGGCGTCATGGCCGATACCGAAAGCGCGAGCGCGATCACGGCGGCAATGGCCAGCACCAGACATGCGGTCGGCAACGCCTTGTAGTGCCTGACCCGGCCGATGATCTGGCTTGAGACGCCGGCGCTGGCGTTGAGCGTCACCATAAGGATGACGAGGCTCAGGCCGGAATCGGTCGCCGACCAGCCGAGTACGGTCTGCAGGTACATCGGCAGAAAAATATTGAGGCCGATGATCGAGCCCCAACCGAAGCAATTTGACAGGATGGCAAGCCGCGCCGCCGGATCGGACAGAATCGAAATCGGAATAAGCGGCTCGATCGCGGTCAATAGCCGCACCACGAACGCGGAGCCGAGCAGGACCGCGCAGGCGGCGAGCCCCAAGACCGGCAGCGAAAGCCAAGCGTAGCGCACGCCACCGAGATTGAGCACCAGCATGAACGAGGAGCTTGCGGCCATGATCAGGACGGCGCCGACGACGTCGAGCCGATGCGGCCGGTCGTAACGCGGCAGCCGGCGCAGCACGGTGAGCGACAGCGCGACTGCGACCAGACACAGCGGCACGTTCCATATGAAGATCACCCACCAATACAGATGATCGCAGATCCAACCGCCCAGCGCCGGGCCCAAACCGCCGGCGCTGGTAAAGGCCACGGAGAAATAGGCGTAGTATTTGGCCCGATCCTTGGGCGCGGCGACGTCGCCAAGGATCATCTGCGCCGAGGTGACCAGTCCGCCGCTGCCGCAGCCTTGCACGATGCGGCCGCAGATCAGCATCAGCATGCTTGAGGATGAGGCGCTGATCAGCGAGCCGGTCATGTAGACGCCGAGCGCGATCAATATCGTGACGCGGCGGCCGTGAATGTCGGCGAACTTGCCGTAAAGCGGCGTAAGCGCGGTAGCGGCGATCAAAAACCCGGTGATGAGCCACGGCAAATCATGAACATCGCCGAGCGCGCGACCGATTGTGGGCAGCGAGCTTGCCAGGATGGACTGATCGACCGAACCGATGAACACCGGCAGCATCATGCTGGTGACGATGACCCGCCGCTCGCGATCGCTCAGCGGCTCGACCGTCCTGGTCGAGCTTCGTAACGCATTCGCGGTGGAGGACGCATCGCCGGCAATAACTTCTGCCGCGCGCTGCTCGGGGCGCGGCGCCAGGCTTCCGCCGCCACGGTCGAAGTTCATCAATCGTCACTTGCGCTGCGCGCGGCGCGAAGCGTCCCCGGCCCGATGTTCGACCAAAACTCATACCGGCAATTGCGCTGGCTGTCATTTGCGCGGAAGCAGGCGCGCAAGCGCATCAGCGCATGGCAGAGATGCTTTTGGGTTCCAACAGCGAAGTGGCCCGCTGCCGATCGTGCTCTGCCGAAATCAGCGGAGCAGCACGCTCACTGGCGCAGCGTGTTGGCGACTTTGAAGCTTGCCGCGGTCTTCGACTTGATCTCGTCGAGGCTCACGTCGGGGGCAAGCTCGATCAGCGTCATGCCGCCGCCGTGCTTCTTATCGACGGTGAAAACGCCCAGGTCTGTGATCACCATATCGACCACGCCGGCGCCGGTCAGCGGCAGGCTGCAGCGCTGCAGGAGCTTCGGCTCGTTCTTGGCCGAATGCTCCATCACGACGACAACTTTTTTGACGCCCCCGACCAGGTCCATGGCGCCGCCCATGCCCTTTATCATCTTGCCGGGGATCATCCAGTTGGCAAGGTCGCCGTTCTCCGCCACCTGCATGGCGCCGAGGATGGCGATGTCGATATGGCCGCCGCGGATCATGGCGAACGAATCGGCGGAGCTGAAATAGCTCGTCGTCGGCAGCTCGGTGACGGTCTGTTTGCCGGCATTGATGAGGTCGGCGTCCTCTTCGCCCTCGAACGGGAACGGGCCGGTGCCGAGCATGCCGTTCTCGCTCTGCAGCTGCACGCTCATGCCGGACGGAATGAAGTTCGACACCAGCGTCGGAATGCCGATGCCGAGATTGACGTAAAAACCGTCGCGCAGCTCCTTGGCGGCGCGCGCGGCCATCTGCTCGCGGGTCCAGGGCATTACGGCTTGCCTCCAATCAAACTTCTTCGCCGGTTCCGGCCGGCGCATCGGCCGGCTGCCGCTTGCGCACGGTGCGCTGTTCGATGTGCTTGACCGCGCTCGGCACGTGAATCATCCGCTGCACGTAGATGCCGGGCGTGACGATATGGTCGGGATTGAGATCGCCGGCTTTGACCAGCTGCTCCACTTCGGCGACCGTCACCTTGCCGGCCGTCGCCATCACCGGATTAAAGTTGCGCGCGGTCTTGCGGTAGGCAAGGTTGCCCTCGGTATCGCCGCGATAGGCGTGGATGATCGACAGATCGGCGACCAGCCCGCGCTCCATGACGTAACGATCGCCGTCGAACTCGCGCACGTCCTTGCCTTCGGCGATCGTGGTGCCGACGCCGGTGCGGGTGAAGAACGCCGGGATGCCGGCGCCGCCGGCGCGGATGCGCTCGGCCAACGTACCCTGCGGATTGAACTCGATCTCGAGCTCGTTGGCGAGATATTGCGCGGCGAAGGTTTTGTTTTCGCCCACGTACGAGGCGATCATTTTCTTGATCTGGCGGCTGTCGAGCAGAATGCCGAGCCCTACTCCGTCGATTCCGGCATTGTTGGAAACGACGGTGAGATTCTTCACCCCCGCTTCGCGGATCGCCATGATCAAGGTTTCCGGGATGCCGCACAGGCCGAAGCCGCCGGCCATGATGGTCATGCCATCCTTGAGCAATCCGGCCAACGCCGCGCCCGCGTCGGCATAGACCTTATTCATGACCTCTCCATCCTCGCCCGCCGATGGCCGCTAGCCATAGCCGGGCGGATGGAAAGGTCAACTAGCCGGCGTATCCAGACCGACGCTCTTGAGGACCGGCAGTCCAAAGCTGTGCGGGTAATAGTTCCAGGCGATGAAGCCGATGCCGAACAGAATCGCGGCAATGACGGCGCCGAGAACGCGATTTCTGAAGGCAATGACACTTCCGAGCAATGCGGTGATGAACGCCAACGCAGTCAGCAAGCCGACAAACAGCCAATTCACAGTTGAAAGATCGAGGGCGCCGATCATCGTGTGCTCCTGACGGTCTGGTGAATTAAATCGCCGCTTTCCGCATAGCTTAGCCGAGCCACCCCGCGTGCGCCAGCATGGCGGCGCAGCATTCAAATAGATATAAGGACGAATTGCGGTTCAACCGCGGCCGGTTGTTGCGTTTTCCTATGATCAATCTGCTCATTTTGCTGGCAATGCCCGAAGCGGTGCGCACTCAATATCGCGACCGCTTGGCCGCGCGTTTCCCCGAGATCAATGTCACGCTGGTCGATCATCACTCCAAGGTCGCGCCGCACATCGCCACGGCCGATGCGCTGGTGACCTTCGCGCCCATGCTGTCGGATCACGTCCTGGAGCGGGCGGAGCGGCTCAAATGGGTCCAAGCGCTCGGCACCGGGGTCGACAACCTGACCGACCGCCCTGCACTCCGCCGCGACGTCATTGTCACCAACGTACACGGCATTCACGGTGCGCCGGTCTCCGAGGCGGCGATCGGCGCCATGCTGGCGCTGGCGCGCGATCTGCCGCGCGCCATCCGGCTGCAGGACAAGCATCAATGGCTGCGATGGCCGGCGCAGCTTCTGCATAACAAGACGGCCGGCATTTTCGGCATCGGTGCCATCGCCGAAGCGTTGGCGCCGAAGTGCAAGGCGTTCGGCATGCAGGTGATCGGCGTCAGTTCGGCGCCGCGCGCCGTTACCGGCTTCGACCGCATGCATCACATGCGCGAGCTTGCCGGGCTTTTGCGCGAGATCGATTTTTTCGTACTGCTCACGCCGTTGACCGAGCGGACCCGCAACTGCATCGACGCCAGCGTGTTTGCGGCGATGAAGCCGACCGCTTTTTTCATCAATCTCGCCCGCGGCGGCGTGGTGGACGAGGCGGCACTGGTCGCGGCCTTGCGCGATAAGCGCATCGCCGGCGCGGCGCTCGACGTGTTCACCGAGGAGCCGCTGCCTGTCGACCATCCGTTCTGGGGCATGGACAATGTCATCATCACCACCCATCAGGGTGGCTTCTGCGACGTCTACATCGATCACGCCTGGCCGACGCTCGAAGCCAACATGCGGCGCTTCCTTGCCGGCGACTTCGCCGGCATGATCAACGTCGTGCCGCACTGAGCCGAAAACGTTCCGGAGACCCCAATGGAAAAGCTGTCCGAACGCCTGCAAACGCCGATCTCGACGGCGGAATTGGAGCGCCGCTGGGCCGCGGTGCGCGCCGCCATGGAGCGCGACAAGATCGACGTGCTCTTGATGCAGAACAACGTCGAGCAGATGGGCGGCTACGTCAAATATTTCACCGATCTCACCGCCACCAACGGCTATCCGCTCACCGTGGTGTTTCCGCGCGACGACCTGATGACACTGGTCAGCCAGGGCCCGCTCGGCGGCGAATTCACGCCGGGCGCAAACGGCGACGGCGTGCGCCGCGGCGTCAAGCAATGGCTGACCACGCCGAGCTTTGCCTCCTGTTATTACACCGCGAGCTACGATCCCGAACTGGCGGCACGCGCGCTGGCGCCTTACGCCGGCGGCACGATCGGCCTCGTCGGCACCTATCAGATGTCGTTTGCGGTGGTCGATTACCTGCAGAAGGGACGCTTCTCCAACACGCGGTTCGTCGACGCCACCGATCTCGTCGACCGCATCAAGGTGATCAAGAGCGCCGAGGAGCAGGCGCTGATCCGCCGCGCCGCGGCAATGCAGGACGCCGCCATGCGCGCCGCGTTCGCGGCGGTCGAGCCCGGCCTGCGCGACCGCGACGTGGCGGCGATCGCGCAATGCTACAGCCAGCGCCACGGCAGCGAGCACGGCATCTATCTGTGCGCATCGATGCCGCCGGACAAGCCGTCGCTGTTCGGCCATCGCCATTTCCAGAACCGCGTCATCGCCGACGGCGACACCGTTGCGCTCCTGGTCGAGGATTCCGGCCCCGGCGGCATGTACACCGAGCTTGGCCGCACCTGCGTGCTCGGCAAGGCCTCCGCCGAGCTGCAAGACGAGTTCGCCTTCGCGCTCGAAGCACGGAAATTCAATCTCGGCCTGCTCAAGCCCGGCGCGCCGTGCAAAGAAATATTCGCCGCCTACAACGATTTCATGGCGCGCCACGGCCGGCCGCAGGAAAAGCGCCTGCACTGCCACGGTCAGGGCTACGATCTCGTCGAACGCCCGCTGATCCGCCACGACGAGCCGATGGCGATCACCAAGGACATGAACATCGTCGTACACCCGACCTATATCCGCGGCCACGTGATGTCCTGGGTCTGCGACAATTATCTGATCGGCGCGGACGGCCCGGGGGAGCGGCTGCATCATTTCCCCGAAGTCATCACCGAACTCGGCTGAACTCTGACTGCGCCGAGCCACAACGGCTGTTAACAATGCCGCTTTTCGCCGCGGCATTGCGCGAAAAAATCCGCAATTACGCCAAGGTCAGGTCACGCCTTGCAGGCTTATGGCACGTGACCAGCCATAGAGGCCGCCATGCTGAGCCACCGCATCATTCCAGCAAGCGCGGTGCTGCTCGCCGTCACGATCGGCAGCGCCGCAGCCCAAGAGCAAACCAGAGATCAACCCAGCGCCGGTAAGCCGCTGCAACTTCTGCAATTCGCCCACCAGCAAGCCAGGGTGCCGCTTCACCCGCACGCCAGGGTCGCGGAAAAGCCCGCCAAACACGCAGAAGTCAAACGGCACATCGCGAAGACGATTGTCGCCAAGCACCACAAAATCCTTGCGGTGATCCATTCGCACGCGGTTCGTCCGCCCAAGATGGCCGAGGCGGCGCCAGCGCCCGAACCTGCGCAGCCAACCCCAGCAGCCCCGCCGGCCGCCATTTGGCCGGCCGTCAATGCTGCCGCACCGGCCGCGATCGCCATGCCGGCACAAGCAGCCGCGCCGCAAAACGTGACGACCGAGCAGGTGATCAGCGACGCGCCCAATGACATCGCGGCGAACGGGCAGATCCCGCAGGCGGCCGCTGCCGCCGAGGCGAATGCGCCCGGCCCCGCGGCAGAACATCATGCTGCATTGGCCGAGACACCGGCGCCAGTTCAAAACACCGCATCGGAGCCGGTGGTGCGTGCCATGGTGGCGACACCGGAACCGGCAGAGTCGAATGCACAAAGCCAAGTCGGCAGCGTCTCATGGATGATGCAGGTCCTTGGCGCGCTCGGCGGTGCCGTGGCGGCGGGCGCCGTCGCGTGGTTTTTGATCCTCCGCCGCCGGCCCGAACCGAAGGATGCCGAGTTCTTCTCCGACACGCTGGTACCCGGCGAGTAGCGGCCGGCTTTCTGCCAAAATAGCTTACTCGGCAGCCACGTTGGCGCTGGCGCGTTCGGCGTCCGCTTTGCGCGAGCGGAACAGCTCGAACGCCTGCTTCGGCTTTAGGTTCTTGTGCACCACCGCGGCGACCGCCTCGATCATCGCCGCCGGCGCCTCGGATTGGAAAATGTTGCGGCCCATGTCGACGCCCGAGGCACCCTGCTGCACGGCGTTGTAGGCCATGGTCAGCGCGTCGAGCTCCGGCAGCTTCTTGCCGCCCGCCATCACGATCGGCACCGGGCACGAGGCGGTGATGGTCTCGAAGTCGTCATCGACGTAATAGGTCTTGACGTATTGGGCGCCGAGCTCGGCGATGATGCGGCAGGCGAGCCTAAAATATTTGGCGTCGCGCACCATGGTCTTGCCGACCGCGGTGATGCCCATGACCGGCACGCCGGCGCGCAGGCCGGCATCGACCAAGCGCGTCATGTTGTGCACCGAGCGCGTCTCGTGCTCGCCGCCGATGAACACCTGGATGCCGACACCGGCGGCGTTGAGCCGCACCGCGTCGTCCATGTCCATGGCGATCTGCTCGTCGGACAATTCGTCGCGCAAAATGCTCGGCCCACCGCTCGCCCGCAGCACCATCGGCTTGCCGCACTGCGCCGGAATGACGGTGCGCAAAATGCCGCGGGTGCAGAACAGCGCGTCGCAGGACGGCAACAGCGGCACGATCGACAGATCAATGCGCTCGAGGCCGGTGGTCGGGCCCTGAAAATAGCCGTGGTCGATCGCCAGCATCACGGTGCGGCCGGAGCGGGGATCGAATACCCGCGCCATGCGGTTCTTCATGCCCCAATCGAGCTGGTGGCTGCCTTTGAGATAAAACCCGGGCGTCTGCTGCGGCTGGTCGAGGGCGTAGCGTTCGCCTTCCCTGTCGGCTTCCGGCATCGATGACCTCTCTGTGACGGCACGCGCTGGATGTCTTGCGACGGTCGGGTATGCGCCATCGCCATGGCGCCAGCAAGACGGGAACTTGGGCAGGGCTAGATGTGACGGGACGCCGTCGCACTAGATCTGGAACCTTGGCAAGGTTCGTGTTTTGTTCTATAAGAACATAAAGCGAACATCCACCAGTTTTGCACATGCCGAGGACTCAACCCGCCATCGTTGCTGCGGCGCGCAATCGCGCCGCCGTCATGGAGGAATTGCGCCGCCTGCTGCCCGGCCCGACGGATATTCACAAGGCTTTCGCTTTCGGCCTGCCCGCATTGGATTCTTGCCTCCCCGACGGCGGCCTCGCCTGCGGCGCGCTGCATGAAATCGTCCCCGAGCCGCACGCCACGCCCGCCGCGCTGGGTTTCATCGCGGCGCTGCTGGCGCACATATCGACTCGTCATTGCGAGCGAAGCGAAGCAATCCAGGGGCCGGGTGCACTGAATCCTGGATTGCTTCGTCGCCCCTTCGGGGCTCCTCGCAATGACGTCTACCCTCCCCCACAAAGGAGGACGGAAAAGTTTTTCTTCGTGCTCCCCGCTTACGGTTTTCGCGATCATGGCCGGCTTTACGGCCATGGTCTCTCCGCGCTCGGGCTCGATCCGGAGCGCCTGATCCTGGTCGAAACCGCGCGCCGCAACGATACCCTGTGGGCGATCGAGGAGGCGCTGCGCTCGGGCGCGCCGGCCGCAATCGTCGGCATCATCGACAAGCTCGACCTGAAATTCAGTCAAAGGCTGCATCTCGCCGCCGTCGATTGCGGCCTGCCGCTCTTCTTGTTGCGGCCCGCGCACAATCTGGAATCGAGCGCGGCGGCGACGCGCTGGCGCGTCGGCACCGCGGAGGCCGCACGCGACCGCTTTGGCCTCCTCGTCCGCCCGCGATGGCATCTGAGCCTCGAACGCTGCCGCAATGGCCGGCCCGGCGAATGGAGTGTGGAGTACGATCATGTCGCGCATCGTTTCAGTTTGGCTGCCACGCTGGCCGATTCTGCGCACGCTCGCCGCGCAAACGAAACAACAAAAACAAGCGCAGCAACCGGCGGAAAAACTTATTGCGCCTGATCGGCCATTCGTCCTTGCCGTCGCGGCCGCCGGCGGGCCCCACATCGCCGCTTTGAACGAGGCGGCCGAGGCAGCGGGACTTGCGGTCGGCGAGCCGTTAGCGGATGCGCGGGCGAAGGCCGGCTTCCTCCAGGTACGCGCCGTCGATCCCGCCGCCGACGATGCCGCACTGCGCCGCCTGACATTATGGGCGACGCGCTATACGCCGACCGCTTCACCTTACGACGAGGCGAGCGGCGCCGACGGTTTTTTCCTCGACGTCGAAGGCGCAAGCCATCTGTTCGGCGGCGAGGAAAAACTCGTTGCCGATCTGGGCGCGCGGCTAAAGAACAATTTCGGTCTGCCGGCGCGCATTGCCATCGCCGACACCGCGGGCGCGGCGTGGGCGACCTCGCGCTTTCACGCCCAAAACCCCTGCATCCTGGCGCCGGCGCGACAAGCCGAGGTTTTGGCGCCGCTTCCCATCGAAGCGCTGCGGCTTGCTCCCGACATTTCCGCGACGCTGCGCCGGCTCGGCTTCAAAACCGTCGGCGCGCTGCTCGATAAGCCGCGCGCGCCGTTCGCCGTGCGATTTTCCGCGCAACTGCTCCGCCGTCTCGACCAGGCGCTCGGCCGCATCGACGAGCCGCTCATCCCCGTCACGCCGCCGCCGGTCTACCATTCGCTGCGTTATCTGCTCGAGCCGATCGTCGCGCAGGAGGCCGTCGTTGCGCTGGCAAGCCGCCTCATGCAGACGCTGACGCACGTGCTGGCCCGCGACGACGTCGGCGCCCGCGGCCTGAAGCTTGCGCTCTATCGCGTCGACGGCGCGGTCAAGACGCTCGACATCGCGCTGACGCTGCCGACGCGCAGCGTCGCGCATGTGGCGCGGCTCATTGCGCTCAAGCTCGAGGCCGCCGCGGCGAGCGACGACGCCGGCTTCGGCTTCGAAGCCGTCGGCCTCGCCGTGACCCGCGCCGAACCGATGCCAGCGCGGCAGACGGAATTGACCGCGACGGGGTTTACGGATCGGACCGAGCGCTGCGCCGCCCTCGTCGACAAGCTGGCGCAGCGGCTCGGGCCGCACAGCGTGCGCCGGTTCGAACCCGTCGCCAGCCATATCCCCGAGCGCGCCGAGATGCTCGCTGTGGTCAATGGCGCGACGCTGCAAGGTCCTGCCTCGGAAAGAACGGACGTTGCGGAGGACCAACGCGCGCGCCCGCTGCTGCTGTTGCCCCATGCCGAGCCGGCCGAAGAGGTTTTGGCGCTCGTTCCCGAAGGTCCGCCGCGGCGCTTTCGCTGGCGCGGCGTGACCTACGAGATCGAGCGTTCCGCAGGTCCCGAACGCATCGCCGCCGAATGGTGGCGCACCCCACTTTCGTCCGCTCATTCCCGCAAAAGCGGGAATCCGGAATTGAATCCCCCCCTTCGCGAGGACGAACGGCGTCAGGCGCTTACCCGCGATTATTACCTCGTCGAAGATTCCGGCGGCCACCGTCTCTGGCTGTTTCGCGAAGGACTTTATGGCCGCGAGACCACCGATGCGCGCTGGTTCGTGCATGGGCTGTTTGCGTGACCCGGAAATAAAGAAAAAAGATGAGCGCGTACGCCGAATTGGCCGTCACCACGAATTTTTCCTTCCTGCGCGGGGCGTCGCATGCGGACGAATTGGTCGCCACGGCGGCGGCCCTCAACCTGTTCGCCATCGGCATTGCCGACCGCAATTCTTTTGCCGGCGTGGTGCGCGCTTACGACGAGGCGCGCACGCATAACATCAAGCTTCTCGTCGGCGTGCACTTGGTGACCGTCGACGGTTTCGAGGTGTTGGCCTATCCGACCGACCGGGCGGCCTATGGCCGGCTCTGCCGCCTGCTCACCGCCGGCAATCTCAAAGCCAAGAAAGGCGAATGCCATCTCGCCTTCGAGGAGATCGTCGCCGCCAGCGCCGGCCAGATGCTCATCGCGCTGCCGCCATTCGGCTTTACTTCCGCTCGTCCCCGCGAAAGCGGGGACCGAGTGCTGGATTCCCGCTTGCGCGGAAATGAGCGGAGTGGCGATTTCGTCTCGCGCCTCACCGCCCTCGCCCGCGCCGCGCCGGGCCGCACCTTTGTCGCCGGCATCCATTATCATCGTGGCGACGAGCCGCGCCGGCTCGCTCTGTTGGCCGAGCTCGGCGCCCGTACCGTCGCGCCGCTCGTCGCCGTCAACGACGTGCTCTATCACGCGCCGCAGCGCCGGCCGCTCGCCGACGTGGTCGGCTGCATCCGCGACAAATGCACGCTGGCCGAAGCGGGACTGCGGCTCACCGTCAATGCCGAACGGCATCTCAAACCGCCAGCCGAGATGGCGCGGCTGTTCAAAAACTTTCCCGACGCCATCGATCGCACCATCGCCATCGCCAAAGCCTGCACCTTCAGCCTTGCCGAACTGCAATACGAATATCCCGACGAACCGGTGCCGCCGGGCAAGACGGCGCAGCAGCATCTCGAAGATCTGACCTGGGCGGGCGCCGCCAAACGCTATCCCAAGGATCGCTTTCCGAACGGCGTGCCAAGCGAGGTGCAAGCGCAGCTGAAAAACGAGCTGGCGCTGATCGCAAGGCTCGGCTACGCGCGCTATTTCCTCACCGTTCATGACGTGGTCGCTTACGCGCGCGACGAAAAGAACATCCTTTGCCAAGGCCGCGGCTCGGCGGCCAACAGCGCGGTCTGCTATTGCCTCGGCATCACCGAGGTCAATCCGAACGAAAGCAATCTCTTGTTCGCCCGCTTCATTTCCGAGAATCGCGGCGAGCCGCCCGACATCGACGTCGATTTCGAGCACGAGCGGCGCGAGGAGGTCATTCAGCACATCTACCAGCGCTACGGCCGCGACCGCGCGGCGATCTGCGCCACCGTGGTGCATTACCGCTCGCGCCGCGCCATCCGCGAAGTCGGCAAGGTTTTGGGGCTGACCGAGGACGTTACCGCGGCGCTCGCCAAGACGGTCTGGGGCTCCGGCGAAGGCTTGCCGGACGACCACATTCGCCAGGCCGGCCTCGATCCGAACAATCCGGCGATCCGGCAGGCGGTCGCGCTCGCCGACGAGCTGATCGGTTTTCCCCGCCATCTGTCGCAGCACGTCGGCGGCTTCGTGCTCACCCGCCTGCCGCTCGACGAGACCGTTCCCATCGGCAATGCCGCCATGGACGAGCGCACCTTCATCGAATGGGATAAGGACGACATCGACACGCTCGGCCTGATGAAGGTCGACGTGCTGGCGCTCGGCATGCTGAGCTGCCTGCGTCGCGGCCTCGACCTTCTCAAGGCGCATTACGGCAAGGATTTAACGCTGGCGAGCCTGCCGCCGGACGATCCTGCCGTCTATGCGATGCTGTCGCGCGCCGACTCGATCGGCGTCTTCCAGGTCGAGAGCCGCGCGCAAATGTCGATGCTGCCGCGACTCAAACCGCAATGCTTTTACGACCTCGTCATCGAGGTCGCCATCGTGCGGCCCGGCCCGATCCAGGGCGACATGGTGCACCCCTACCTGCGCCGGCGCGACGAGCTCCGAAACGGCAAAGAGCCTGATTATCCGTCGCCGCATCCGTCGCAAGGCGACCGCGACGAGCTGAAAGACGTGCTCAAGCGCACGCTCGGCGTGCCGCTGTTTCAGGAACAGGCGATGCAGATCGCGATCACCGCGGCGCAGTTCACGCCCGACGAGGCTGACGGGCTGCGCCGCGCCATGGCGACGTTCCGCCACACCGGCAAGGTCCATCTGTTCCGCGACAAGTTCATCAACGGCATGACCGTGCGCGGCTACGACCGCAGCTTCGCCGAACATTGTTTCGGCCAGATCGAAGGCTTCGGCGAATACGGTTTTCCGGAAAGCCACGCCGCGAGCTTTGCGCTGCTGGTCTATGCCTCGGCGTGGCTCAAGTGCCGTTATCCGGACGTGTTCTGCGCCGCCATTCTCAACAGCCAGCCGATGGGGTTTTATCAGCCGGCGCAGCTGGTGCGCGACGCGCGCGCACACGGCATCGAAGTCCGCGAGGTCGACGTCAATTTCAGCCATTGGGATTGCACGCTTGAGCCAACTTCCACCCTATCCTCCCTCGCAAGCGAGGGAGGGATGGCAGGCGGCCATGCGGTGCGCCTCGGCTTCCGTCTTGTCCACGGACTTGCGCAGGACGAGTTGAACAAGCTCATCGCGGCGCGCGGCAACGGCTTCTCCTCGATCGAGCGGCTCGCTGCGGTCGCCGGCGTCTCGCGCTTCACCATCGAGCGGCTGGCGGAAGCCGACGCGTTCCGTTCGCTTAATCTCAACCGGCGCGCCGCGTTGTGGGCGGCGCGGCGGCTCGACATGATCGGCGCCCGCCCGCCGCGGCGCCCGGATGCCACCAATATCAACGCCAACATCAAAGAGGAATTGCCGCTGTTGCGGCCGCATTTGAGCGACGAGCTTTTTCCCGAAGAAACAATCGCGCTTCCCGCCATGCCGCTTTCCGAGCACGTGGTCGAGGATTATGTGGCGACCGGCCTATCGCTCAAAGACCATCCGGTGCGATTTTTCCGCGACCGCCTCGTCGCGCTCGGCGCCCTTTGCAATGCCGAGACAAGAAGCGAGGCGTTGCCGCAGGATGCAACGATCACGGTGGCAGGTCTCGTTCTGGTGCGGCAGCGGCCGGGGACCTCGAAAGGCGTCGTGTTCATGACGCTGGAGGACGAAACCGACATCGCCAACATCATCGTCTGGCCGAAGGTTTTTGAAAAAAATCGCCGCATCGTGATGACCGCGCGCTTTCTTGCCGTGCGCGGCCGCCTGCAGCGCGCCGGCCTCGTGATCCACGTCGTGGCGGAAAGCTTCATCGATCTTTCCGCGGCATTGCCGTGGCTGCGCGACGGCGGCGATCTGTTCGCGCCGAAATTGTCCGGTGGTCCGCTGCCGCAGGAGACTGCACTGCCGCTGCGCAGCCGGGATTTTCACTGAAATCGCAAAGGATCACGCCCGAAGGACTACGCCCAAAGGATCACGCCAATGTGCGGCCGCGCCAAACTTCCCCAAGACGTTTCCGAAATTAAGCTCGATCTCGCCATCGACTGGGACGATATCGGCGATTACCGGCCGCGTTGGAACGCGGCTCCGACCTCGCAGCTTCCCGTCGTAGTGTCGCACCAGGGCCGCCGCACTCTGACCCTGATGCGCTGGGGTCTCGTCCCATCATGGGCCAAAACCATTGCGATCGGGCGCTCCACCTTCAATGCCCGGGCCGAAGACGTGCGGACGCGGCCGGCCTTCCGCGGCGCCTGGACGGCCGGCCGCCGCTGCCTCGTCATCGCCGACGCTTACTACGAGTGGCGCAGTACCGATAAACAGCCGTTTGCTGTGGCGCTCGCCAATCGCGGACCGATGACCTTTGCGGGTTTGTGGGACAGCTGGTGCGATCCCGCAGCAAAGGGTGCCAAGCCGCTCAAATCGTTAGCTATTCTCACGACTTCGGCTAACGAGAAGCTGCTACCCTTGCACCCCCGCATGCCGGTCCTTCTGGCGCCCGCGCACTGGCCGGCCTGGCTCGGCGAGACCGCCACAAGCGAGACCGAATTGTCCGCCATGCTGCGGCCCTATCCTGGCGCGGCCATGAGTGCATGGGCGGTCGACCGCCGGGTCGGCAATGTGCGCAACGACGACCCCGATCTATTGACGCCGCTCAGCGAACCGAACGCACGCGGCGGAGTTACCGATGGAACCCGGGGCGACGCTAACCGCGGCAGCGGGGCCATCTAGGAGCGTCCAGATGGCAGTTGCTTCCGCTGCCGGTGGTCTATATCGTCTAGCGCCTGCCGTAAGCAGGGTTTGTCGGCGGTCTGCGTGTCGTAATGAGGTGCTGGTAGCGGCCCACGACACAGTGTGAGCGCAAAAAGCGATGGACGATTGCGGTAGTTCCTGAGCAACGAAGGCGGGCAAGAGATTCCGTAAAACAATACGGCCCGATGCTGGGCCGGGAGGAAAAGTGTGCGGCCTTCCAGCCTGATCGGCAGCCTTGTACGCAAGCGCGACTTTTACGCCGGCGGATTGATGATCCTGCTCGGCCTCGGCATCGCTCTCAAGGGAGCGACGTACCGCGCCGGGACCCTGATGCACATGGGGCCGGGCTTTTTGCCCACCGCGCTCGGCGTCATCCTCATTCTCATCGGCATCGCGATCGGCGCCACCGCGCTGGCGCCGTCCGATGGCCAGCACGACGAGAGCATCCTGCCGCCCAATCCGCAATGGTGGGCCTGGTTCTGCATCCTCATGAGCCCGGTGGCTTTCATCGTGTTCGGACGCTTCTTCGGCATGGCGCCGGGAACGTTTGCCTGCGTCTTTATCGCGGCGCTGGGCGACCGCAACGCGACGTGGCTTAGCACGATCGTCCTATCAACCGTCGTCACTGTCTTCGGCGTCGGCCTGTTCTCGTACTTTCTCCAGGTCCCGATGCCGATATTCACCTGGGGGGGTGGCCTGTGATCGCAACGGCACTTACGGACCTTTGGCACGGGTTCGGGGTCGCGCTCGAACCGCATAATCTTTGGTGGTGCTTCGTCGGAGTTCTGGTCGGCAACATGGTCGGCGTGCTGCCCGGCATGGGCCCGCTCGCCACCATTTCGATCCTGTTGCCGCTGACCTTCGGCATGAAACCGGTCGGCGCTATCCTGATGCTCGCCGGCGTGATGTACGGCGCGCAATATGGCGGGGCGATCTGCTCGATATTGCTCAACTTGCCCTGCCATCCGCCACATGCGGTGACGTGTCTCGACGGCTTCCCGATGACCAAGCAGGGGCGCGGCGGCGTTGCGCTTGGTCTGACGGTGTTCGCCTCGTTCGTCGGCGCGTCGTGGGGCATCACCGAGATGATCTTCCTGTCGCCGCTCTTGGTCAGAGCGGCGTTGCAATTCGGTCCGGCGGAAGTCTGCTCATTGATGTTGCTCGGCCTATTGGCCGGGTCGACGCTGGCCCGTGGCTCACCGATGAAGGGCGTCGCCATGACCGTGCTCGGCTTGTTCCTGGGCTCGGTGGGTACCGACCTCGAGACCGGCTCGGAGCGCTACACCTTCGGCATGACCGAGCTCGATGACGGCATCGAATTGATCGCGCTGGCGCTCGGTCTGTTCGGCATCGCCGAGTTCATGAGCAGCGTCAATCAGATCGCCCCGATCAACACCAAATATACCAACGTCAGCCTGAAGGACATGCGGCCAAGCAAGGCCGACTTCAAAAAGGCGTTCTTCCCGATGTGGCGCGGCACCATCGTCGGCAGCCTGTGCTCGCTCATTCCAGGCACCGGGCCGACGATCGCCTCGTTCGTGGCCTACGCCACCGAGAAGAAAGTTTCCAAACATCCGGAAAAGTTCGGCACCGGTCTGATCGAAGGCGTTGTCTGTCCCGAAGCGGCGACGCACTCTTCGGTGCAGGGCGATTTCATTCCGACCATGAGTCTCGGCATCCCGGGCGATGCGGTGATGGCGCTGCTGCTCGGCGCCCTGATGATTCAGGGCATCGTCCCGGGACCGCAGCTGATCTCGCAGCACCCGGACATCTTCTGGGGCCTGGTTGCCAGCTTCTGGATCGGCAACATCCTTCTGGTGCTGTTGAACGTTCCGCTCATCGGCATCTGGGTGAAGATGCTGGCGATCCCGTATCGCTTCCTCTATCCGAGCGCGCTGTTCTTCGTCTGCATCGGCGTCTATGCCGCCAACAACGACTTCTTCCAGGTTGGCGAAGTGGTGGTCATCGGCGCCTTCGGTTACATCCTGCTGCGGCTCGGCTTTCATCCCGCGCCGATCCTGCTCGGCTTCGTGCTGGGGCCGCGCTTCGAGGAGAACTTCCGCCGCGCCATGCTGATCGCACGCGGCGACATGACGGTGTTCGTGACGCGGCCGATCAGCGCGGTATTCATCGCGCTCTGCGTGATCCTGATCGGTTCGCAGATCTATATCCGCATGCGCGGTGGCAAGAGCGTCGTTCCGGACGTCACCGACCACGGCGCCGCCGCGCCGCCGATCGCGCCCGATCTTGCGCCGCAGCGCATTCCGGTCGCGCCGGCGGAGTAGTTCGGCAAGTTCATTCCAGCGTTGCTGCGACGGGCGCCCCTGCGGCGCCCGTCGTCGTTTTGCGGACACGCATCACCTCGATCCACCAACCGGCGGAGTGCGGCCTCATTGTGGCTTGCCCGCGACACTGCGTCATCGCGGAAACAATGGGCGCTTAAAGTAGTTCCTTTTCGGCGGGCGAGCGAAGGACCGGGACCCGAAGCATCGGGAAGCAGAACGTGCGACCTGGCACCAGCCCTCTCGGCGGCACATTCTCCTGCGTATTCATCGCGCACTCGGCGACCGCAACCGAACCTGCAAGAGCACGGTTATCCTGGCAACCGTCGTGACTGCATTCGGGGTCGGCCTGTTCTCCTACGTCCTGCAGGTTCCGATGCCGATCCTCACGTGGGGAGGCGCCCTGTGATCGACACGGCACTGACCGATCTCGTCTACGGCTTCGGCGTTGCGCTCGAGCCGCATAACCTGATGTGGTGCTTCGTCGGCGTGCTCGTCGGCAACATGGTCGGCGTGCTCCCGGGCATGGGCCCACTGGCGACCATTTCGATCCTGTTGCCGCTGACCTTCGGCATGAAGGCCGTTCCGGCGATCCTGATGCTTGCCGGCATCCTCTATGGCGGCCAGTACGGCGGCGCGATCTGCTCGATTCTGCTCAATTTGCCCTGTCACCCGCCGCACGCGGTCACATGCCTCGACGGCTTCCCCATGACCAAACAGGGGCGCGGCGGGGTCGCCCTCGGCGTCACGGTCATTGCGTCGTTTATCGGCGCATCGTGGGGCATCACCGAAATGATCTTTCTCTCGCCGCTGTTGGTCAGAGCGGCGCTGCAGTTCGGCCCCGCCGAAGTCTGCTCGCTCATGCTGCTCGGCCTGTTGGCCGGCTCGACCTTGGCGCGCGGCTCGCCGCTCAAAGCCGTCGCCATGACCGTGCTCGGCTTGTTTCTCGGTTCGGTCGGCACCGATCTCGAGACCGGCTCGGAGCGCTTTACCTTCGGCATGACCGAGCTCGACGACGGCGTCGAATTGATCGCGCTCGCGCTCGGCCTGTTCGGCGTCGCCGAGTTCATGAGCAGCGTCAATCAAGTGGCGCCGATCAACACTCGCTATACGAACGTTCGGTTGCGCGACATGCGGCCGACTCTCGCGGATTTGAAGCAGGCATTCTTCCCGATGTGGCGCGGCACCATCGTCGGCAGCCTCTGTTCGCTCATTCCAGGCACCGGACCGACGATCGCCTCGTTCGTCGCCTATGCGAGCGAGAAGAAAATCTCGAAGCATCCGGAAAAGTTCGGCACCGGCATGCTGGAAGGCGTCGTCTGCCCGGAAGCGGCGACGCATTCCTCCATTCAGGGCGACTTCATTCCGACCATGAGTCTGGGCATCCCGGGCGACGCGGTGATGGCGCTGCTGCTCGGCGCGCTGATGATCCAGGGCATCGTCCCCGGCCCGCAGCTGATCTCGCAGCACCCCGACATCTTCTGGGGCTTGGTGGCGAGCTTCTGGATCGGCAACATCATTCTGGTGGTGTTGAACGTGCCGCTGATCGGCCTCTGGGTAAAGCTGCTGGCGATCCCGTATCGCTTCCTCTATCCGAGCGCGATGTTTTTCGTTTGCATCGGCGTGTACGCCGCCAACAACGACTTTTTCCAAGTCGGCGAAGTCGCGGTACTTGGCCTCGTCGGCTTTGTGTTGCTCCGCCTCGGCTTCCACCCGGCGCCGGTCGTGCTTGGCTTCGTGCTCGGGCCGCGGTTCGAGGAAAATTTCCGCCGCGCCATGCTGATCTCCCGCGGCGACATAAGCGTGTTCGTCACCCGGCCGATCAGCGCGGTGTTCGTCGGCATGTGCGTCATCCTGATCGCCGCACAGATCTACGTGCGGATGCGCGGCTCGAAGACCGGCATACCGGACGTCACCGATCACGGCAGTCCCGGGCCGCCGATCTCGCCGGAACTGGCGCCGCAGCGGATTCCCGCGACGCCGGCCGAATAATTCGAAGCCGAACTGCTGCTTCGTTAAGGAGCGCCCGCTGCGCTTGCGCCAGACACGCCGCGCGCCAGCACGCGGCTCAGCCGGTCGGCAAATTGCCGCGGCTCGGCTGGGCGGTCGCCGTCGAGCAGGCGCGCCTCCTCGAACAACAAATGCGCGGCGTCCTCCTTGAAGGCGCGGTCGCTTTCGGCGAGCCCGGCGAGCGCCACGATCAGCTCATGCCGCGGATTGACTTCGAGGATCGGCTTGGCCGCCGACGGCAGCCGGCCCGCGCTTGCCAATATTTTTTCCAGCGCCCGGTCGGGTCCGCCTTCGGGCGCCACCAGGCAGACCGCGCTGTCGGTCAGACGGTCCGAGATGCGCACGTCCGACACGGCGTCGCCGAGAGTCGTTTTCACGAAAGCGATAAAGATTTTGACCGCGGGCGCCGCTTCGGTCTGCGCCTCCGCTTTGGCGTCGGCGCCGCCAATGGTGGCGAGATCCGCGGCACCTTGGGTCACCGATTTGAACGGCTTGCCGTCGAACGAGACGCCCGGCATCACCCAGAACGAGTCGACCGGATCGGGCAGCAGCAGGACCTCGACGCCGCGGGCGCGAAAGCCTTCGAGATGCGGCGAGGATTTGAGCCGCTCCAGATCGTCGCCGGCCAGATAATAGATCGCCGTCTGGTTGGCTTTCATCGCGGCGACATAGTCCTTGAGGCTGCGCCACGGCGAAGCGTCCGTTGCGGCGGTGGTTTTGAACCGCGCCAGCGCCAGCAAGGCGTCGCGGCGCTCGAAATCCTCGTAGATGCCTTCCTTCAGCACCGCGCCAAACGTTTCCCAGATTCTCTGGAAAGCCACCGGCTCCTTGTCGGCAACTCGCTCGAGCTCCGACAGGACGCGGTGGGTGGCGCCCTTGCGGATCGCGGCAAGGAGCGGACTCTCCTGGATCTTTTCACGCGACACGTTGAGCGGCAGGTCGGCGCTATCGACCAGGCCGCGGACGAAGCGCAAGTAGCGCGGCAGAATGTCGGCATCGTCGGTGATGAAGACCCGCTTGACGTAGAGCTTGATGCGGCCTTTGCGGTCGGGATCGAACAAATCGAACGGCCGCGAGCCGGGCACGAAGAACAGCGTCGTGTAGTCCTGGCGGCCCTCGGCGCGGAAATGCACGGTCAGCGCCGGATCATCGAACTGGCCGGCGATGCTGCGGTAGAAATCGGTGTAATCGCCCGGCGTAATTTCGGACTTCGGCTTTGCCCACAGCGCGGCGCCGTCGCTGATCTCGGCCGGCTCGGCCCCGGGTTTTTCGATGAGCGCGATCGGCACCGGCACGTGTCCGGACTGCGCCTTCACCAGCCGTTCGAGCGTGAACCGCTCGGTGTAGGACTTGGCGTCGTCGTTCAGGTGCAGCGTGACGCGCGTGCCGCGACGCATCGCATCGGCCGGCAGTTCGGTGACGGAAAACGTGCCCTGGCCGTCCGACGACCACAGCCAGGTGGCCTCGGTACCGGCGCGGCGCGAAATCACGTCGACGCGGTCGGCGACCATGAAGGCCGAATAAAAGCCGACGCCGAACCGGCCGATCAGCGCATTGTCTTCGGCGTCACTATCGGCCGCCGCGATCCGGTCGATGAACGCCTTGGTGCCCGAGCGCGCGATGGTGCCGAGCGCCTCGACCATTTCGTCGCGCGACATGCCGATGCCGTTGTCCTCGACGGCGAGCGTGCGCTTCTCGGCATCGGCGGCAAGCGTAATGCGCGGCTTCGGATCGTCACCGAGCAGCTTGGGTTCGGCGATCGCCTCGTAGCGCAGCCGCTCGCAGGCATCCGCCGCATTGGCGATCAGCTCGCGCAGGAATACCGATTTGTCCGAATAGACCGAGTGCACCATCAGCTGCAGAAGCTTGGCCACATCGGCCTGGAACGCATGCGCCTCGGATGGGCGGCTGTCCGATCGGCTCTCCTCAGTAACGGTCATGTCGGCTCTCCCCGGCAGTCAGTTTGTTGGTGCGGAGATGGCAAGACGCAACCGCCGTTTCAAGCCCGCCGCATGCGGCCGGAACTAAACCGGTACGCGCACCGTGGCCCGCAAACCGCCCTGCGGCGAATCGCCGAGCGCGATGTCGCCGCCATGCGAGCGCGCGATATCGCGGGCGATGGCGAGACCGAGGCCGGTGCCGCCCTCGTCCTGGTTGCGGGCGTCGTCGAGACGCAGGAAGGGCTTGAACACCTCCTCGCGCAGCTTGGCCGGAATGCCCGGCCCGTCGTCGTCTACCGTCACCGTGAGCCAGCGGTGATCGCGATGGCCGGTGATCGATACGTTGCGGGCAAAGCGCGCCGCGTTGGAGACGAGATTGCCGATGCAGCGTTTGAAGGAAGCGGGCCGCACCGTAACCTGCGGCGGACCGTAACAGGCGACGCTGACATGGTGTCCGTTGCGCTCCATGTCGGTCCTGAGCTCCTCGAGCAGTGCCGCCATGTCGGTCGGAGCCGATTGCTCCCCGGTGTCGCCGCGCGCGAACGACAGGTACGCCTCGAGCATGCGCGCCATCTCGTCGACGTCCCGCTTGATGGCGTCGATCTCGGCACCGTCGCCGAGCAGGGCCAGTTCCAGCTTGAAGCGGGTGAGCACCGTGCGCAGATCGTGCGACACGCCGGCGAGCATGGTGGTGCGCTGCTCCATGGCGCGTTCGATGCGCGCTTTCATTTCGAGAAACGCCGCCGCGGCGCGCCGCACCTCGCGCGCGCCGCGCGGACGGAAGTTCGGCGCTTCGCGGCCCTTGCCGAACGCCTCGGCGGCATCGGCAAGCCGCACGATCGGCCGGATCTGGTTGCGCAGGAACAGGATCGCGACGGTGAGCACGATCAATGAGGTCGCCACCATCCAGGCGAGAAAGATCCAAGAATTCGGGTCATAGACATCGGCGCGGCGGGCAAACACGCGCATCACCGTATCGTCGAGCTTGATGCGGATCTCGACGATGGACGAGCGGCCGACGGTGTCGATCCAGAACGGCAGACCGATCTGTTTGCGGATCTGGTCCGACAGCGCCACGTCGAGATCGGAGAAGAACGGCTTGGGCCCCGGCGGCGGCAGCTGCGTCTCGGGCAGAAAATCCACCACCAGGCCCAGCCGGTCCTGCGCGATGCGGCGCAATTGCGAACGGTCGGCGCCTTGCGGATAGGTCTTATAGACGTCGATGAGGGTCGCGATCTCCTGGGTGACCGCCGTGGCCAGATATCTGGTGACCAAATCCCAGTGCCGCTCCATGAACATGAAGGCGACGACCGACTGCACGATGACCATCGGCAGGATGATGATGAGGAGCGAACGGGCATAAAGCCCGGTGGGCGTCAGCGCCTTGAGCCGGCGGGTGAAGCGCAGCCAGCGCTCGCTGATCGGGCTCGCGACGATGGCAAGCGTGCGGTGCGCGGCCGCCAGCGCCGCCGCGACCTGACCGGCGGCGCTGCGCAAATGCCCGAGGCCCTGGTCGAAACTGCTCATCGGCTGGCTCACATGACCGGCACCAGCCGGTAGCCGACGCCGCGCACCGTCTGCACGATCAGCGGATTGGCCGGATCGTTCTCGATCTTGCGGCGCAGCCTGTTGACCTGAACGTCGACGGTCCGTTCGCTCACCGCCTCGCCGTTGCCGGCGAGCGCCTGCCGCGGCACGGTCTCGCCGAGATTGGCGGCGAGAACCCGCAGCATCTCGCACTCGCGTTCGGTCAGCCGCACCGCCTCGTCGCCGCGGCGCAACTCGCCGGTGGCAAAGTGGAAGACGAATGGACCGAACCGCACCGATTCCTGAGGCTCGGTGCGCGGCGGCCGGGCGCGCTTGAGAATGTTGGCGACGCGCAGCGACAGCTCGCGCGGCTCGAACGGCTTGGCGACATAATCGTCGGCGCCGATTTCGAGCCCCATGATTCGGCTCTCCTTCTCATCGCGCGCCGTCAGCATCAGGATCGGCACCCCGGAGGTGGCGCGGATGGCGCGGGCGAGATCGAAGCCGTTCTCCCCCGGCATCATGATGTCGAGAATGAGCAGATCGAAACTTAGGCCGTCGAGCTTGGCGCGCGCTTCGGCCGCGCTCTCGGCGGTGGACACGCGATAGCCTTCGCGAGCGAGAAAACGCGACAGCAGGACGCGGATGGTGCGGTCGTCGTCGACGACGAGCAGGTGCGGCGCGTCGTCGGCGGGCTTGGCCGGCGCCGCACTGATCATGGGGCGCCGTCGCGGCGGCGCAGGCGGGCGCGATCGGCAAGCGCAATCATGCGCAGCACGCGGTCGCGGTCTTCGGCATCGATCATGCCGGCGAGAAAACGGCGAACCGCCTCGCGGCCGCTAGGCCCCAGTTCGCCCAGCACGCGCGAAATCCGTGTCGTCTGCAAGTCGGCAAGCTGCATCGCCAAAGCCTCGCCGGCCGGCGTGACATAGAGCAGCCGCTGCCGGCGATCGTGATCCCCCTCGCGCTGCACGATGTAACCGTCGTCGATCAATTGCTTGAGCACGCGGCCGAGCGACTGCTTGGTGATCTTCAGCACGTCCAACAGGTCGGCAACCTTCATGCCGGGATTGCGGTTGACGAAATGCAGCACCCGATGGTGGGCCCGGCCAAAGCCGAGCTTGGCCAGCACCTCGTCGGGATCGCCGACGAAATCACGGTAGGCGAAAAACAGAAGCTCGATCAGGTCCCAAGACGGCTCCGCTGCCGGGGCAGGTTGCTCCCCCCGCGTCGCCGGGACATGGTGGCCTGGTCTTGTGGTGAGGCTTACGTCAGCCATTATGTCAGCAGTATTGACATATTTCGGGTTGGTTGTTAACACAAGGACGCGTTATCACGACGGCGTCTCGTCCTTGCAACCCGCGCCCAGCGTTCGCCAACGGGTCAGCCGAGACCATACCGGGAGTTCAGCCCCGACGCAAAAACCGCGCTGCCCTTTGCTCCGCGCCGGAGCGACGGGACTGATGTGGCGGCGTCCGCAAGGGAGGCAGTGACAATGGCCGTGGCCTTCGACCAACGTTCGGACGTGATCTGGTTCGACGGCAAGCTCATTCCCACCGTCGACTGCAAGATCAGTGTGCTGACCCACGGCCTGCACTACGCAAGCTGCGTGTTCGAGGGCGAGCGCGCTTACGAGGGGGAGATTTTCGAGAGCACCGCCCACAGCGAGCGGCTGAAGCACTCGGCGCAGATACTCGACTTCGAAATCCCTTACAGCGTTGCTGAAATTGACGCCGCCAAGCGCCTGGTTCTCGAGAAGAATAATCAAAAGGATGCCTATGTGCGGCCAATCGCCTGGCGCGGCTCGGAAGCGCTCGGCGTCTCGGCGCAGAACAATAAAATCCACTTTGCCATCGCCACGTGGGAATGGCCGAGCTATTTCGACCCGGCGCAGCGGCTCAAGGGCATCCGGCTCGACCTCGCCGAATATCGCCGGCCCGACCCGAAAACGGCGCCCTGCCTCGCCAAGGCCGCGGGCCTCTACATGATCTGCACCATTTCCAAGCATCGCGCCGAAAAGCGCGGCTATGCCGACGCCATGATGCTCGACTGGCTCGGCCGCGTCGCCGAATGCACCGGCGCCAACATCTTTTTCATCAAGGACGGCAAGATCCACACCCCGATCGCCGATTGCTTCCTCGCCGGCATCACCCGGGCGACCGCGATCGCGCTCGCCCGCCGCCGCAATATCGAGGTGATCGAGCGGCGGATCATGCCGGAGGAGCTGTCCGGCTTTTCCGAGTGCTTCATTACCGGCACCGCCGCCGAGATCACCGCGGTCTCGGAAATCGCCGACTGGAAGTTCACGCCCGGCCGCATTACCCAGGCTTTGATGGCCGACTACACGGCCGCAGTGAAGCCGAAAGGCAAGGCGGCGGCAGCCTGAACGCCAGTGGGAGGGCGCGCAAGCTATGCGTAGGGTCCTCCCCATCGTGCTGGCCGGAGCGCTCTGCTGCGCAGCGCAAGCCTCGCCGCTTCGCGCTGCCTCCTTCGAGGATGGCCTCGACGCGTTCAATTCCGGCGATTTCTCCCACGCCTTTTCGATCTGGTGGCGGCTGTCGCGAGCGGGCGATGCGAAGGCGCAGGCCTCGCTCGGGTTTATGTATTACTCCGGCAAGGGCGTGCAGCGCGACGACAAGCAATCGCTGTTCTGGTTTCGCCAGGCTGCCGAGGCCGGACAGCCGACGGCGCAGTTCTTCCTCGGCATGCAATATTTCTACGGCCGCGGCGTGACCCGCGACCTCGCCCAGGCCTATTCGTGGTGCGATATCGCGCTCGCCAACGGCTATTCGCAAAGCCTGTCCTGCCGCGACACCGTGGCGCGCAAGATGACGCCCGAGGACGAGCGCCGGGCTGGCGAACTCACCTCCGAATTTTTCCGTACCCACCCGTTTCGCAATTGATTTCAGTGCGGTTTTCCGGCTGGCGATGCCAGAACCGGCTGTCCAGTTTCGAATCTCTCTACATTCGGCTTGAGTCGCGGTCCGATTTGGCGCAATCTTTCCGCGCAACACGCCAGCAGCACTGCCCGCGAACCGGCCCGCGCTCCTGCCGCGGCTTGTCCGGATCGACGGGATCGAGGAAACCGCTCAGGGAGAAGGCAATGGCAGAAGATTGCCGGATCGCGCATGTCGGCGACGCCCATGCGCACGACGATCATCATGCAGCGAGCGACGGCCCGCTGTCGGAGATCGCGCGGATCAAGGCATCGCGACGGTCTTTCATCAAAGGTGTTATCGCGTCGGGCGCCACGCTCGGCGCCACCGGCTATCTGTTCCGCTCCGGCGCGGCGCAAGCGCGCAGCGTCGGCGCGGTCGAACGGCTGGTCAGCCTCAACGTCAACGGCCAGACCCGGCGCGTCGACGTGCTGCCCCATGAGACGCTGGCCAATACGCTGCGCTACAAGCTCGGCCTGACTGGCACCAAGCTGTCCTGCGATCGCGGCGAATGCGGCGCCTGCACGGTGCTCGCCGACGGCACGCCGGTCTATTCGTGCACGACGCTGACGCACGCGGTCGCCGACAAGAAGATCACCACGATCGAAGGCATCGCCAAGAACGGCGAGCTGCACCCGGTGCAAAAAGCCTTCATTGCGGAAATCGGCCCGCAATGCGGCTTCTGCACCCCGGGCCAGGTGATGTCGGCGGTGGCGCTCCTCGCCGTCAACCCGCATCCGACCATCGAAGAAGCGCGGCGGGCCATGTCCGGAAACCTGTGCCGGTGCGGTTCCTACAACCAGTACCTGGCTGGTGTGATGCGCGTGGCGAAGGGAGGCTGAAATGGCTGATTACAAGCTCGTCGGCAAAAACTTCACTCCGCCGGATCTCGTCGCCAAGGTGACCGGCACCGCCAAGTATTCGGAAGATTTCCAAGCCGAAGGCATGCTGCATGCCAAGATGGTGCTGTCGCCGATGCCGCACGCCCGCGTGCGCAACATCGACACCTCGGCAGCGCTGAAAATGAAGGGCGTCGTCGCCATCATCACGCCCGACGACGTGCCGCAATTTCCGCCGCCGGTCGATCCGATCCTCTATCGCGAGCCGGTCTATGCCGGCGCGCCGATCGTGGCGGTCGCCGCCGAGTCGGAAGAAATCGCCGCGGCCGCGGTCGAAGCGATCAAGGTCGATCTGGAACAGCTCGACCACGTCGTCGATCCGCTCGATTCGCTTTATCCGGGCGGTCCCAATGCGTTCTCCGGCGGCAACGTCGCCAACGTCAAGCTGCCGCTGCAGACCGTGAAGTGGACGGCGCAGGATTTCGCCGGCTACGACCAGGGCAACATGCCGTTGGGCAAGCCGGCAGAGCAATGGCACTACGGCGATCTCGACGCCGGGTTTGCCAAAGCCAAGGTCATCATCGAACGCAGCTTCGAGACCGCGGGCACATCGCACCACTCGATGGAGACCCGCTCCAACATGTCGTACTGGCAGAACGGCAAGTGCTACGTGCACGGGTCCACCCAAAGTCAATCGTTCTTGGTGCCGCAAATCGCGCGCCTGCTCGGCATCAAGCCTGAGGACCTGGTATACATCGCCGAGTACTGCGGCGGCGGCTTCGGCTCCAAGGGCAACGCCTATCCGCTGATCGCGATCTCCGGCCATTTGTCGAAGAAGGCCAACGGCCGGCCGGTCATGCTTCGCGTGTCCCGCGAGGAAGAGTATGCCAACGGCTCCGGCCGCGCCGGCTTCCAGGGCTGGGCCAAGATCGGCTTCGCCGAGACCGGCCGCATCACGGCGCTTGACGTCTTCGTGGTGCAGGATAACGGGCCGAACATCGGCTTCTGGGACTTCCGCAATGCCGGCGAGACCGCGCAGGTCGTCTATCAGCCGGAGGCGATGCGTTGGCGCGGCACCGCGGTGCTGACCAACACGCCGCCGCGCGGTCCGCAACGCGGCCCGGGCGAGAACCAGACGGCGATGACGCTCGAGCCAATGATGGACGAGGCCGCGCGCAAGCTCGGCATCGATCGGCTGGAAATCCGCCGCATCAATGCACCCGACAACGACGGCTTCGAAGGCGAAGACGCCAAGGGCCAATTGACCAGCGCCTACCTCAAAGACGCGCTGGTCAAGGGCGGCGAGCTGTTCAATTGGGAGGAGAAGAAGAAGCTGTCGGGCCAGCGCAACGGCAACAAGGTCATCGGCGTCGGCATCGGCAGCGCATTCCATGCCGGCGGCTCGAACGGCTTCGACGGCATCGTGCGCATCCTGCCGGACGGCAAGCTCTACGTGCATACCGGTGTCGGCAATCTCGGCACCTACTCGTATGCGGCGACGGCGCGCGTTCCGGCCGAGGTGCTCGGCTACGATTGGGACAACGTCGTCATCGTCCGCGGCAGGAGCGACAACCATCTGCCGTGGATGATCGGCCAGTTCGGCTCCAACACCACGTACACCGCCTCGCGCGGCAACTACGTGGCGGCGGTCGATGCCAGGGACAAGCTTCTTGAACTCGCCGCCACCACGCTCGGCGGCAGCGCGGCCGACTACGAGCTGAAAAACGAAAAGGTCGTCCACAAGACGGACGCCTCGAAGTCGATCAGCTTCGCCGACGCCGCCAAGAAGGCGATCGAGCTCGGCGGCAAATACTCCGGCAAGGACTTGCCGCCGGACATCAATCCGCTGACCAAGGCATCGGCGACGGCGCTGGCCGGCTCCGGCCTGATCGGCGTCGCCAAGGACAAGCTGCCCAAGCGCGGCTTGACGCCGGCGCTGGTCGCCGGCTTCTGCATGATCGAGCTCGACCGCGAGACCGGCCAATTCGAGATCAAGGAATATCTCGGCGTGGCCGATTGCGGCACCGTGCTGCATCCGGAGGGCCTAAGGACGCAAATCTTCGGCGGCAGCATGATGGGCTTCGGTCTCGCCACCACCGAGCGCATCGTCTACGACCACCAGCTCGGACTACCGGCCACCGTGCAGTTCGATCAGGCCAAGCCGCAGACCTATCTCGACATGCCGAAGGTGTTCAACTGGGCGGCCGTCGATCGGCCCGACCGCGACAACCCGGTCGGCGTCAAGGGCATCGGCGAGCCGATCATGGGCGCGGCCGCGGCGGCGTTGATCAACGCCATCTCAGATGCGCTCGGCGGCAAGTACTTCCACCGCACGCCGGTGGTCCGCGACATGATCGTCAACGCGCTTGCCGAGCGGCCGCAATCGTACAAGCCGCTGCAAGCCAACACGATGTAACGGGGGAGCCCAGCCATGATGATCAAGGATGTCATTCCGGGCTTCGAACTCTATCGGCCCACCAGCATCGCCGACGCGGTCGCGCTGCTCGACCAGCACAAGGCCGATGTCTGGAAACTCGCCGGCGGCAACGACTCGCTGTCCTGGTTCAAGGACCGCATCAAGCGGCCCAAGGTCGTGGTCGATCTGACCGGCATCGCCGAGATGCGCGGCGTCAAGGAGACGGCGGACGGGATCGAGATCGGCGCGCTGACCACCATCAGCGAGGTCGAGAAGAACCCGATCGTCAACAAGAGCTACAAGCTCCTGGCCGAGGCGGCCGCGAAAGTCGCGAGCCCGCAGATCCGCAACACCGGCACCATCGGCGGCAACGTCTCGCAGGACGCGCGCTGCTGGTATTACCGCTCCGGCCTGCCCTGCTACCGGGCCGGCGGCAACACCTGCTTCTCCGACACGCCGGAGGGGCAGAACCGCGAGCACGCGCTGTTCGATGCCAATCGCTGCGTGGCCGTCACGCAGTCCGACATGGCGCCGACCATGGTCGCGCTCGACGCCAAGATGGTGATCCGCAATGCCAAGGGCGAACGCGTGGTCAAGGCGGAGGATTTCTTCGTCGGCCCGCGCATCGACATCACGCGCCTGACGCAGCTAAAGCCCGAAGACCTCTTGGTGGCGATCCGCATCCCGAAGGAATGGGCCGGCGCACGGTTCTATTTCGAGAAGGTGACGGACCGCTTCACTTGGGACTTCGCGCTGGTCAACGTGGCGGCGGCGCTCAAGACCGACGCCAACGGCACGGTGGCCAACTCGCGCATCGCGCTCGGCGGCGTGGCGGCGACGCCGCGGCGCTGCGGTGTGGCCGAGCAGACCATCAAGGGCCAAAAGGTCGACCAGAGCTTGGCCGAGCTTGCCGGCAAGTCGGAGACGCGCGGCGCCCATCCGCTCAACTACAATGCCTTCAAGATCCCGCTGCTGGCGAGCCTCGTCATGCGCGCCGTGCGGGACGCGCAGGCTTAAACGGCCGCGCCATAAACGTGTCTCCGGCCCGGGCCGCGGTACGCCGAACGACGTTCGGTTGACCGAGCCCGGGCCGGATGCTTTTTGACCGCGCCGCTGTCACGCTCTGCCGTGGTGGCGCGGCGCATCCGGAGTGACAAGGCATGGCGGATTTTTCGGTCGGCATTGTCGGGCTCGATGCGCTCGGCTCGGCGCTGATCCGCCGCCTCGACCAGCAGGGCATCGGCAATACCGCGACCGACCTCAATTCGCGGCTGTTGCAAGCGCATCTCGCCGGCGGCGGCAGCGCCCCGGCCGGCTCGCCCTACGACCTCGCCCAGGTCTGCGATCTCATCCTGCTCGCCGAGACCAGCGACCAGACCGCACGGGAGGCCGTGCTCGGTTCGGTAGGCCTGGTCCATGCGCTGCGGCCCGGCACCATCATCGTCGACATGAGCGACGTCGCGCCGCAAACCGGTCCGGCGCTTGCCCGCGCGCTGCAAAGCAAAGGCGCGATCTGGATCGAGGCGACGCCGATCGGCAGCAGCGCCGATGCGCGCGCCGGCAAGCTCACGCTGCTGACCGCCGGCCCGGCTGAAGCGCTCGACCGCGCCACGCCCGTGCTGCGCGCGCTGGCGGCCAAAATCCTCCGCCTCGGCGAGCTCGGCACCGGCCCGCTCGCCAAAGCGCTCGCCTCATGCTTCGGCGCCCTGTCGATCGCGCTCCACACCGAAATGCTGATCATCGCCAAGCGGGTCGGACTCGACCCGGCCGGCATCCTCGATGCCCTGCCGCTGTTGGCGCCCGGCATGGGATCGGCGCCGGCAGCTTTGTCCGCGCAAGTGCTTACCGGGCGCTATCAATCGGATATTTCCGGCAAGCGCCTGCAGGACGATCTGGCGCGCATCGCGGATGCCGCGCGTGCGGCCGCAACACCGACATTGTTTGTTCCGCTGCTGCAGGCGGCGGCGCTCGCCGCCAGCCATTCACCGCGGACCACCGGCGATTCGTTGGATGTAGCGCGTTGGATGAGCGATAATGCCGGTGTCGAGTTTGGTGCGGACGGCCATCAAGCATCGTAACAGCGAGAGTGAGGCATGGAGCTATTCCGTTATTCGCGATCCATCTATGGCGGCTCCGATCAGCTGATCGGCGCGTCGTGGGATTTGCTGCCGTGGTTCGCCGGTGCGGCGGTGCTTTTCATCATCGTGCACGCCATCCTCAGCGCCCTCGCGAAACGGCGCGGTCATACATCGGCTTGAGCTTCAGGCATTGACCATGGACCAGCGTACCCCCGACCGATGGACGGCAGCCGGCTCCGACCGCGTGCGCCGCCACAGCCTGCTCGATCGCGCCTATCATTGGCTGATGGCGCTCTGCGTCCTCGTGCTGATGGCGACCGCGTTCCTGCCGATCCTCGGCATCAAATTCGAGTGGCTCGATATCCACTGGATGACCGGTGTCGCATTGGCGGCGTTGGTATTGATTCACATCGTGCGCGCGCTGTTCTTTCAGGACTGGCGCAACATGTGGATCGGACCTGCCGATCTGCGTGAGTTGTGGCGCGACATCGCCGGCTTGTTTGGCTCGCGCAAACAGCCGGCGCTCCCGGGCAAATACGACGCGGCGCAGAAGCTCTATCATCTCGGCGTCGCCATCGTCGTTCTCGCCGTGGTCGGCAGCGGCCTGCTCATGCTCCTAAAGATCGATACGCCGTTCTGGCGACGTAATCCCTATTGGTTTTCGGCCGACACCTGGGGCGTGATCTACGTGATCCACGGCTTCGCGGCGATGGCCATCGTCGCGATCGTCATCGTGCATCTGTATTTCGCCCTGATACCGGACTCCTGGTATCTGCTGCGGGCGATGATGCGCGGCTGGATCAGCGGCAAGGAATATGCGCAGCATCACGATCCGGCGCGCTGGAAGGCGTGAGGCGCGGCGCGACCGCCCTCACCTGCCCGCCACACAGGGAAAACGATATGGCATCGACCGAGCCTTACAAGCCGCAAACCGTCGCCGCGGCGATCGACACGATCGAAGCGACCTATGAATTGATGCTGGCCTACGCGGCGCAGGGCCGCCAAGCCGAAGCCGACGATCCGCTCGGCGTGCGCGACGCGCTGCGCCGCGCCGACGCCGCGCTCGGCGTGTTGACGGCGGCGACGCCGGAGCAATTGGGCTCGCCCGGCGGCGCGGTAGCGCAAGCCACCGCCGACATGCTGGCCGTGCTCAAGCGCGATGTCGCTGACGCGCGCGCCGCCATCCGCTTCGTGCTGGCGCAGCGCGCCATCGGTTCGCAGATCATCGACAATCTCAACGCCTCGATTCACATCCGCGCGCTGCTCACCGACATTTTTCTGATCGACGAGGCGTTCGAAAGAGCCGATTTGGAGTAAGGCGGCTACCATGCAAACAATGCGATCGCGGCCCTGCACGTCCTCTGTAGTGCCGGCCTCCTGATGTCCTCGCTCGCACGGTGCATCTGTTCGCCGAAATCCCGGACCAAGCCCCCGGCGGAGCGGGAACGGCCGCAAAGGTCGAACCGGGCAAACCGTCGATGGGCATGTCGATGTGAGGCCTCGTCGATGAGACCATCGCTCGATTGCCGGTACGCAGCGCCGGACACGCCGCGGTACGCCTTCCCACATCCTGCCGAAAAATCTATCATCGCTGTGGTGCACAGCGACCACGCCGGGTCACGCCTGCGCTCCCGCTGGTGCGCAAGATAAAAAGTGACCGGCGCTGACAATTCGGGAGGAACACATGAAGAGCGTCTTCTATGCCGCGCTTCTGGTTGCGGCCTGCCCCCTTTCGGCTTTCGGGCAGAGCGCGAGTGACCTGCTCAACGCCGAGCACACGCCGCAAAGCGTGCTCACCTACGGAATGAGCTACAGCCAGCAGCGCTTTTCGCCGCTCACTCAGATCAACCGCCAGACGGTGAAGCGGCTGGTGCCCGCCTGGTCTTACAGCATGAACAACACTACCGGCGAGGAGTCGCAGCCGCTCGTCTATAACGGCGTGATCTACATCACGAGCCAGAACAAGACGGTGGCGGTCGATGCGCTGACCGGAAAGGAAATCTGGAACACGCCGGTCGACTATGCGCCCGACACCACGCGCGTGGTGTGCTGCGGCATCGTCAACCGCGGCGCTGCGATCTACGAGGGCAAGCTGTTCCGCACTACGCTCGACGCCCGTGTCATCGCGCTCGACATGAAGACCGGCAAACAGATTTGGAGCGTCAAGTCGGGCGACGCCAAAGACGGCATCGCCATGACCAGCGCGCCGCTGATCGCCGACGGCGTGCTGATTACCGGCATGGCCGGCGCCGAATTCGGCAGCCGCGGCTACGTCGAAGCTTACGATCCGAACGACGGCAAGCGGCTGTGGCGGCACTATACCGTGCCGCGGCCCGGCGAGCCCGGCGCCGACAGCTGGCCCGATCACGCCGCCAACGCCAGCGGCGGCAGCTCGTGGACCACCGGCTCGTTCGATCCCGATCTCGATCTCGTGTACTGGGGCATCGGCAATCCGGCACCATGGAATGCGCTGTTGCGCCACGGCGACGATCTCTACACCAACTCGATCCTGGCGCTGCGGCCGAAGACCGGCGAGATGGCGTGGTATCTGCAGATGTCGCCGAACGATCCATTCGATCACGACAACATCACGTCGATCATCCTCGCCGATCTCACCATCAACGGCAAACCCGCCAAGGTGCTGCTGCAGGCCGGCCGCAACGGCTTTTACTACGTCGTCGACCGCAAGAGCGGCCAGCTGATCGCCGCCAATCCTTACGTCAAGGTGACGTGGGCGAGCGGCGTCGACAAGGAAACCGGCCGGCCGGAATGGACCGAAACCACCAAGAAGGCGATCGCCTATACGGAGGAAATCCAGACCTGGCCGCACATCACCGGCGGCACCAACTGGTATCCCTCCTCGTTCGATCCGCGCACCGCCACCGCCTATGTCAACACCACCGACTACGGCATGAAGTACCAGCCGGATCCGGTCGACGAGATAAAAAACTTAAAACCTGGCGACCCGCACCGCGCCGTGAAGATAACGCCGATCTTCAACGCCGACGGCATGCGCGGCCATTTGCGCGCCATCGATCCGCTCACCGGCAAGTCGAAATGGGCCATTCCGTTCAAGAGCCCGAACTGGGCCGGCACGCTGGTCACCGCCGGCGGGCTGGTGTTCACCGGCGAACTGACCGGCGAGTTCATCGCCGTGGACAGCGACACCGGGAAGATTCTCTGGCAGTTCCAGACGCCGTCCGGGATCATCGGCCAGCCGGTGACCTGGGAGCATGACGGCAAGCAATATGTCACCGTCACGAGCGGCACTGGCGGCGTCTACGTCCTCAAGACACCGGACCCGAACCTCGCGCACGTGCCGCCCGGCGGGACGCTGTGGACCTTCAAGCTGATCGACGAATGAGCAGCCCATATCGTGCGTGCAGGCCGCCCCTCGCGGGCGGCCTGCCGTTTCTGCGACACAGCCGGCGCGGGCGCGTCGCGCTCGGCGCTTTGTACCTTCTCGCGGCAGCAATTTCACACGCCCTGGCGCAGGATGAGACTGCCGCCAGAGGCGAGCGGCTCTACGCCAAATACTGCTCGAACTGCCACGGCGACGATCTGCAGAACAATTCCGGCGTCGCCTTCGATCTGCGGCGCCTGAAAGCCGACGAGCACGCGCGCTTCGTCAATTCGGTATTGCACGGCAAAAATGCCATGCCGTCGTGGCAAGGCGTGCTGGCGCCACCGCAGCTCGACGACTTGTGGGCCTACATCCGCGCCCACGCCTATGAACCATGACGCGGTTGCGCTACGCGCGCCAGAACGGCTTTCGAGCCTCGCGGTTGGCGTCGTAGCGCGTCAAGCCGATGTCGCGCAGGCATCGGTCGGAAAGCGCGGCAAGCTCGCGCCGGCCCCGCGCGCGGCGCCGCCACTCGTCGATGAGGGTGCGCAATTCTGCGACCAGCCGGCGCGCCGACGCGCGCGATTCCAAAGGTGCACGGCGGATCGATTGTACGTGCGCCATGATCCTCTCCTGAAAATTGCGTCAAGGATAACGCCCCCCGCGGCACCGATGCCTCGGTTCAGGTCGTCGTGACGTAGAGCGAGGCGATGTCGGCGAGGCTTGGCGCAGCCGCCGCGATGAAAAGCGCTTCGGCGATCAGCACGGCAACGAAAAGCGCGGCCGCAACAAAAAGCTGCGGATCGGCGGATACACGCCGGGCGGTGCCGCGCGCAGCGCGGCGCAATGTGAGCCCCGACGAAGATGATGTTTGGACGGACATTTGATCCTCCACGAACAGCGCGGGCTGCACCGGTTCGCGTAGGCTGACCGCATTGTCGCCCGGAAGTCCGGCGTTCGCGCCTCGAGGCGATGTAGCGCTTTTCATTGTTGTAATAATCGGCCGTAAGATGATATGATATATCACGATGGAAAATATATAAATGGCCGACCTGCGCACGCTGTCGATTTTCGTCAAAGTGGCCGAGCGCAAGAGCTTCGTGCGCGCAGCCGCCGATCTCGGCATCACCCAGTCGGGCGTCAGCAACGCCATCAAACGGCTCGAAGAGCAGACCGGCACGCGGCTGTTTGCGCGCACCACGCGCCGCGTCAGTCTGACCGAGGACGGCACCGCTTTTTTCGAGCGTTGCCGGCAGGCACTGGCCGACATCGAAGAGGCGGAGCTTGTGCTCAGCGAGGCGCGGCTCAAGCCATCGGGCAATCTGCGCGTCGACATGTCGGTCGCGTTCGGCCGGCTGAAAGTTGTGCCGCAGCTTCGCGCTTTTCAGTCCGAGTACCCGGATGTGCGTCTGAGCCTCACCTTCACGGACCGCTACATCGACCTCATCGAAGAAGGCGTCGACGTGGCGGTGCGCTTGGGCGTGCTGCAAGACTCAAGCCTGATCGTCCGCCGCCTGACCACAGCGCAGTACAAACTCGTCGCCACCCCGGGCTATTTCGCCGAACACGGCCGGCCGAAGTCGCTCGACGACTTGGCCAAACACAACTGCCTCGCATTCACCTCGCGCGATACGCGGCTCGCCAGGGACTGGCGCTTTCTGGTCGGCGGCAGCGAAACCACGCTCACGCCACGCGGCAAGATGAGTTTCAGCGACGGCGGTGCGCTGTGCGAGGCGGCTTGCGCCGGCCATGGCCTCGCCCAGTTGCACGACTACTATCTCGACACCGAAATCGCGCGCGGCAAACTCGTGGCGGTCCTCGACAAACTCAAACCAAATCCCGACCCGATCTGGCTGGTCTACCCGCCGACGCGGCACCTGACGCCGAAGGTACGCGCCTTCGTCGACTTCATGACGGCGCAATTCCGCTCGGCGCGGCCATCAAGAGCCGATCCATCAAGGGCCGATATCGAATAAAGCGCACAGCGAAGCCAGCGCGACGTGCGATGCCTTGAACGCTCGGCGCAAACGTCACTTCGCAGCGTCGCGCTGCCGCGGCGGCGCCGACCAGCGCTCGGCGGCGGTGTCATCGGCCGATTTCGCCTGCACCCACGCCGCGCCGCCGGCCGCCTCCACCTGCTTCCAGAACGGCGCCCGGGTTTTCAGGTAGTCCATCAAAAACTCGGCGGCGGCGAACGCCGCCTGGCGATGGCTCGACGCGGTGGCCACTAGCACGATGTCCTCGCCAGGTAAGATGCGGCCGTAGCGGTGAATGACCAGCGCGCCGAGGAGCGGCCAGCGCGCGTACGCTTCCTCGACGTGGCGGGCAATCTCGGCCTCGGCCATACCCGGATAATGTTCGAGAGTGAGCGCGGCGATCGGCGCGCCATTCTCGTCGGCGCGGCAAACGCCCGTAAAAGTCACCACGGCGCCGATGTCCTTGCGTGCGCCGACAAGCTTTGCCACTTCGGCGGCAATCGCAATCGGTTCGCGCTGCAGGCGGATGATCGCATGCACTGGATCCCCGCCGGCGCGGCAATGAGCGGACACGGCCCTATCCTCCCGTCATCGGCGGAAAGAACGCGATCTCGCCGGCGCCCTCGATCCTCGCCTCGGCGCGCGCGTGATTGCGGTCGATCGCGGCGCGGATCACTTTCGGGTTTTCGAAGGCGTAGGCGTACTCGTCGCCCCGGCCGGAGAGCCACGCCATCAGCTCGGCGATGGTGGCAACGCCCGCCGGCGCCTCGATCTCCTCTTCGGCCTTGCCGACACGCTCGCGCACCCAGGCGAAGTAGCGCACCTTGATCTTTTTTGTTTGTCCCGCCGACCCGGTCGTCACGCACTGTCCTCGGTGAGATGGCGCAAGCCCGCCTGCAGGTAATCCCATCCGGTATAGAGCGTCAGCAGCGCCGAAAGCCACAACAGCGTGATGCCGACCTTGGTGACGCCCGGCACCACCGCGTCGCCGGCCTCGCCGGCAATGAGGAAGCCGACGGCGATGAGCTGCAAGGTCGTCTTCCATTTGGCAAGCCGCGTCACCGGCACGCTGACCCGCAGCTCGGCCAGATATTCGCGCAGGCCCGAGACCAGAATTTCGCGGCACAGGATGATCACCGCGGCGCACAGCGCCCAGCCGTGAATGGTGCTCTCGGCCGCCAGCATCAACAGGCAGGACGCCACCAGAAGCTTGTCGGCGATCGGGTCGAGCATGCGGCCGAGCGAGGATTGCTGGGCCCAGATGCGGGCAAAATAGCCGTCGAGGAAATCCGAGATGGCGGCGGCGATGAATACGGCGAGCGCCACCCAGCGCAGCCACAGCCCGCCGTGCAGGATGTTCTGGTAGAACATGCAGCCGACCACGACCGGGACCGCGACGATGCGGCCGTAGGTCAGCACGTTGGGCAGCGCCAGCGGATGGACCCGCAGGCGGCCAGAGGTCGTGGTGGTGGTCGAATTCATGGCCATAAGATAGCGCCGCGGGGCGGCAACCGACAGGGCTTTACCCCGATATCCTCCAACTTAAGCGGCTCCGCCGTGGAAAAACGCGTAAATCCGCCGCGCCGTCTCGGCGCTGATGCCGTCGACCTGCATCAGGTCGGCCACGGCGGCGCGCTCGATCGCCTTGAGCGTGCCGAAGTGATGCAGCAGCGCGCGTTTGCGGCTTGGTCCGATGCCGGAGATCTCCTGCAGGCCACCCTCGCGCAAATCGCGCTTGCGCCGGGCGCGGTGCGAGCCGATCGCAAAGCGGTGCGCCTCGTCGCGCAGCCGTTCGACGAAATACAGGACCGGATCGCGCGGCGGCAGCTTGAACGAGTCCCGCCCCGGAACGAAGAACGTCTCGCGCCCGGCATCGCGGTCCGGGCCCTTGGCGATGGCGACGAGCGGCACGTCGACGCCAAGTGCGCCGATCGTTTCGCGCGCGGCGGTCAATTGTCCTTTGCCGCCATCGATCAGCACCAGATCGGGCCAGGGCGATTCGTCCTGCTCATCGGCGACGCTAGTTCCACTTTCGCTTGATGGCGGCAGATCGATTGGCGACTCGGAGGCGGTTGCGGCTGCAGAATCTGCGGCGTGGCCATTGCCCCCAGGCGCCTGCGTCTGCGGCGCCTCGGCGAGCAAGCGCTTGAAACGGCGGCCCAATACTTCGCGCATCATGGCAAAATCGTCGCCCGGCGACAGCTCGGCCGAGCGGATGTTGAACTTGCGGTATTGGCTTTTGCGAAAGCCTTCCGGGCCGGCGACGATCATGGCGCCGACCGCGTTGCTGCCCTGGATGTGGCTATTGTCGAACACTTCGATGCGGCGCGGCACGCGCGGCAGCCCGAAGGTCACGGCGAGCTGCTGCAACAGCTTCAGCTGCGATGAGGTCTCCGCCAGCTTACGGCCGAGCGCATCGCGCGCATTGGCGAGCGCGTGCTCGACCAAATCCTTCTTCTCGCCGCGCTGCGGCACCAAGATTTCGATCTTGCGGCCGACCCTGGTGCACAGCGCCTCGGCAAGGAGCGCGCGGTCCTCGATGGCGTGCGAGATCAGGATCAGCCGCGGCGGCGGCCGGTCGTCATAGAATTGCGCGAGGAACGCCGAAAGCACCTCGCCCGGTCCGAGCGAGCGGTCGGCCTTTGGAAAATAGGCGCGGTTGCCCCAGTTCTGGCCGGTGCGGAAGAAGAACACTTCGACGCAGGAGAAGCCGCCCTGTTGATGCACGGCAAACACGTCGGCTTCTTCGACGCCGCGCGGATTGACGCCCTGATGCGACTGAATGGCCGAGAGCGCCGCCAAGCGGTCGCGGTACACGGCGGCGCGCTCGAAATCGAGCGCGCTCGAAGCTTTTTCCATCTCGCCGGCGAGTTCGTCCTTCACCGCCTTGCTGCGGCCCGACAGGAACGCATTGGCCTCGCGAACGAGCGCGGTGTATTCGCGATATTCGATCTCTTTGGTGCACGGCCCCGAGCAGCGCTTGATCTGATAGAGCAGGCACGGCCGGCTGCGGCTCTCGAAGAACGGATCGCTGCACGAGCGCAACAGGAACGCGCGCTGCAGCGCGTTGATGGTGCGGTTGACCGCCCACACCGAAGCGAACGGCCCGTAATAATGGCCGGGCCGGGTCCGCGCGCCGCGATGCTTGAGGATTTGCGGCGCCCAGTGATCGGTGGTGATCAGGATATAGGGGAACGATTTGTCGTCGCGCAGCACCACGTTGAAGCGCGGCCGCAGCCGCTTGATGAGGTTAGCCTCGAGCAGCAGCGCTTCGGTCTCGGTGCGGGTGACGACGAACTCGAGCGTGCGCGTGGCGGCGATCATGCGCTCGATCCGGGTATCGAGCCCGGTCGGCCGCGCATAGGCGCTCACCCGCTTCTTGATGTTCTTGGCCTTGCCGACATAGAGCACGTCGCCGCGTGCATCGAGCATGCGGTAGACGCCGGGCCGTGACGGCGCGAGCTTGGCATAATGGATGACGGCGGCGCGGCCCTCGGCAAGCGAGCCCCCCTCGGCGTCGGCCGCCAGTTGTTCGGCATCCGCCAGGTCGGCCTCGGGCAGCGATTGCTCCTCGTCTTCCTCGGCAATGGCGGCCGCCGGCGCGTCCGTCGCCTCGATATCCGCTTCGATAGTTTTCTTCGGCGCGTTCATGGGAGCATTCGTGCTGGCTTAAAACGTATGCGCTCACCTCACGCCCGGCCAGAGATCAAGGGCACGTCCAGTGGCCGCGCCGCGGAACTACTGCGCGTGGGCATCAATTATCGATGCCAAAGCGGGACCGCGACGCGCACGGCGCCACAAATGCGCCGCCATCGAGTAGTATTTCTTTTACCATCCTTTCGGCCGCGTTAAGTCATAATTAGCTATAATATTGACATGCCATAGTCTAATCCCGCCACAAAGCGGTCAAGAATTAGAATAGGCATGTGTCTTTTCAGCACTAGACGCAATAACAACCACGAATACTATCCCGCCACTTTCGAGTGGATGGAGGTCCTCAATGAAAAGGCTAGTTCTTGCGTTGGCCGGTGTTGCGGCCTTGACCGGCTCGGCCGCGGCGGCCGATCTGGGGCCAGCGCCCGCGCCGCCCTATTACAAAGCGCCGGTTTATGCGCCGGTCTATAACTGGAGCGGCTTCTATATCGGCATCAACGGCGGCGGCGCCTGGGGCACCTCCACCTGGACCAGCGCCGGCGGCTTCAATACGTCGGGCGGACTGGTCGGCGGTACCATCGGCTACAATTATCAGATCAACCAAGTGGTGCTGGGCGCCGAAGGCGACATCGACTGGGCCGACATCAGCGGCAGCACCTCTACTGGCGCGATTTGCGCGCTCGGCTGCACCACCAAGGACAGCTGGCTGTCCACCGTGCGCGGCCGCCTCGGCTATGCCGCCGATCGTTTCCTGCCCTACGTGACCGGCGGTCTCGCGCTCGGCGATATTCGCGCCACGCTGCCTGGGCTTGGCAACAGCACCGCGACCAATACCGGCTGGACCGTCGGCGGCGGCATCGAGTTTGCCATTGCCGGCCACTGGACCGCAAAGGCCGAGTATCTCTATGTCGATCTCGGCAATTTCAACTGCAGCGTCGCCTGCGGCGCCGCGACGCAGAACGTGTCGTTCAACGCGAACCTGTTCCGCGGCGGCATCAATTACCGGTTCTGATCGCGCCGGCGCTGCAAGAGATCACGAAACCCCGGGACCGGCGTCCCGGGGTTTTTTGTTGGTTGATGAGTTCAGGTGTCGTTGCGCAGAAAAACAAAGCTGCGCCAACCGCGCAAGTCGGCGGCCGGCCTCATTCGAAATTATCAGGCCGGCTTGGTCGCCGCGAAGGCCGGCACGCGTGCGGCGAAATTGTCGAGCCAGGCGACAAGCCGCGGATGATCGCTCCGCCACCTGCCGGCGAAGCGGAAGTCGCGGTAGCCGAGCGCGCAGGCAAGCGCGATTTGGCCGACGTCGGGCAGCGCCGGCGCGGCTTCGAGCGCTGGCGGCGCGGCTTCGAGCACGCCAAGCGCGCGCGCAACTTTGCCGGCCTGCAGGTCGAGCCATTTCGGCTCGTGCAGCTCCGGCTTGCGGAAACGGCCCTCGTAGACGGTCAGGATGGACGCATCGAGGATGCCGTCGCACAGGGCCTGGAGGCGCAAGCTCGCGAGACGCTTGGCGCCTTGGCGCGGCACGATCTTGCCGCCGCCGGCGCGTTCGTCGAGGTAATCGAGGATGACGCGCGAGTCGTAGATCGCGCTGCCGTCCTCGATGATCAGCACCGGAATTTTGCCGAGTGGATTGGTCTTGCGCAGCGAGTCGTTGGGGTCGGTCGTGTCGGCGCGCTCGAGCGTGATCTCGCTGTCGAGGCCGAGCAGCGCCGCGGCGATCCGCACTTTGCGCACGAACGGTGAAGACGGCGAGAAACGCAGAATCATCATGGCACTGTCGCTGTGGCCGGAATGGACGATGCGTCGCTAGCGGCGAAAGCCGAGAGCGGCTTGCCGCGCGCGGCCGACCTGCTCGCGCGTGGCGCCCTGCGCTTTGACGGGGCAGGCTAACCAGTGACGACGAGATTGACCGCTTTCGGGCCTTTGCCCTTTTTGTCCGGCTCAACGTCGAAGCTGATACGCTGGCCTTCGGCTAGCGACTTCAGTCCCGCGCGCTCGACCGCGGTGATGTGCACGAATACGTCGCGACCGCCGTCGTCCGGCTTGATAAAGCCATAGCCGCGCTCGCCATTGAAGAATTTGACAGTCCCCTGCATCGCCATCGAGCGACTCCCTGCCCCGTGTTGCTTCACCGCCGTCCGCTACGGCACGGCGGTTCGGCCGGACATCCACGCGCGCAAAGAGCATCGGCCCCGACGGCCTCAGTCACTCCGCCGGCCCCCACTGGAGGCGGAACGTCTAAGCCAGCAACGGTACATGGAACAATTAGCGTACTTTGGACCTGTGGAAAAGTGGCAAGAGGGTGATTAGCGCTCGGCCGCAAGCCAATCGATGCGGGGGGCAGGCGCCGCTGCAGCCCGCTCCAGCCTGCGCGCGAGTGCGGGCATGAGGAGGCGCAGGTCCGCTTCGAGCGTGAACGGCGGATTGATCGCAACAAGGCCGGAGCCGGTGAGCCCGGCATCGGCGTCCGGCGCGCGTACGAAGAGCTCGCAGCGCAAAATCTTGGCAACCGAAAGTCGCCGCAACCGGCGCGCCAAGGCGTCGGGCGCCTCTCGGGTCGTGATCGGATACCACGCCAAGTAAATGCCGGTCGGCCATTTGCGGTGGGCGGACGACAGGATCGCGCAAAGGCGCGCGAAGTCGGCCGCTTCCTCGAATGGCGGATCGATGAAGACGAGCCCGCGGCGCTCCTTCGGCGGCACGTAGGCGCCGACCGCAGTCCAGCCGTCGATCGCAAGCGCTTTGGCCCGCGCGTCGCCGCGCAAAGCGGCGTTAAGCTGCGCCGCCGCGCGCGGCTCTATTTCGCAGGCGATCAAGCGGTCCTGCGGCCGCATCAGGTGTCGGACGATCAGCGGCGAACCGGGATAGGTCCGCAAACTCGGCCCCGCGTTGCAGTCCGCAACGGCCTCGATGTAGGGCGCAAGCAGTGCATCGGCGGCGGCGTCCCTGCCACCAAACGGTCGATGCCAAATGCGGCCGATTCCGTCACGCCATTCGCCGCTACGCGTCGCTTCGTCGGCAAGAAGATCGTAACGGCCGGCGCCGGCATGACTGTCGATGACGCGAAACGCCGTCGGCTTTTGCCGCAGATGCGCAACGATGCGTGCCAGAACAGCGTGCTTGTGCACGTCGGCAAAACTGCCGGCATGGAAGGCGTGGCGATAGTTCATTGCGCCGCCGACCATCCATCAGGCCGGCTTTGCCTGCAACAAGGCAACCAACGGCGCGGCCGCTGATCAGCGCCAGGCGCTCCGCAGTCAAACTTAAACGAGCAGGTAACAAACGCCGGGGGCCCGGCCGCAAGGCCGGACCCCTTCACTTTCGCCGACAGGTTACGCGCCGGCCACAAGGCTTTGATCCGCCTAGCCCGAGCCGCCGCCGGGATTGCGCCGCCCAGCATCGGTGGCCGTTGCGTGCGGCGCCGGCATCAGCACCTGCTCGCGCTGGCAGCTATGTTGCACGACTTCAGGACAGGCGCGGAATTTCAGATCTTTCGACAGACACAGCCGGACTTCGGTCAGCCGCGTGGCGTCGCAGGCGATCGCCATATCGCCCGCGGCCAGATCGGGATTGGCTTTGTGGAACGCACTCTCCACCGCGGCCGGCGTTACGGTCAGCGGCTGCTGCGGATTGAGGTATTCGGGCGGAATCTTCACCACGGCGCGCGCTTTGCGCAGCGTGTCGAAATAGGCGCGCGCCGAAAGCCCCGTGCAGGTGCCGTGACGGTCCCATTGGGTGAAGATCAGGCGCGGCTCCGGCATCAGATCGAGCACGCCTGAGATCGTCGGATGGTCGAGGCGGGGCGCCGGCACCTGGCAATATTCCGGAAAGCCGCTCTCGTATTGCGGCCACAGCCCCTGGACGATGAACGCATAGGCGCGCGTGCCGCATTGCATGCTCGGCGCGCGTTCCGGCGACCGCTCCGCCGCGGCCGCGCAGAATGTCGGCGACCACGACAGCGACAGCACGTAGAAATCGAACTGTCCGGGCTGATTTTGCCGCTTATCCTGCGCGAGCCCGATGCCGGCCGTTGCGGCGAAAACACAGAAGGCGAGCACTCCACGGGCAATGAATCGAACCATGACGACCCCCTTGATGACGCAGCTTTTGGTCAAGCGTCGAAAGGGGCATTAGCAGGTCTTTTGGAACAAAGCAAGAACAAAATGGGTCAGCCTTTAGCTGCCGCGAATCGGGACCAGGAGGGGCTGAGTAATCTGCCAACGTCGTCGGCCCGTCTTGCGCATGGGCTTGCGGCACGCCAATACTTTACGGTCGGCCGTAAACGCGTTGGGTCGAGCACCGCTGCGCCGGGCACGCTCGGCGCCCCTCCATACTATGAGCGTTCCGCATGGCCGTTTATCGGCTCTTCAAGAACAAGGCCTTCGAACCGGAAATCATCGCCACCATGACGGCGGCGTATGCGGAGGTGTGCCAAACGCTCGGCGTGAGCGATCGTGACCGGCTGCGCGCGGACGCGATTGCCAAGAAAGTGATCGAGTTTGCCCAGCGCGGCGAACGCGATCCGGCACGCTTGCGCGAACACGTGCTCCACGCGCTGCAGCTGTAGACGCGTCAGGGTTTGGCGGCGCGGCAGGCCGGATTGTAGGCCCATTCGCGATCGAGGCCGACGACACAGAAATTGACGCCCCAACTCATGCCGATCATCCCGGTGTCCTCGGCGATCGAATAATAGATCGCGTGGCGCCGCCCGTCGTTGATCAGCGCCGTGCCGCTGCAGAAGCGGCGCGGAATCGATTGCGCCGCCCACGGCAAAACGGCGTTCTCGCGAATGTCCTCGATGCCGACGATGCGCAGGTCGGAATTCCAGAACCGATGCTCGGTGGTGCCGAAGCGGCCGATGATGCGGTCGAGCGCCGGAGGATAATCGCAGGTCGGAATGACCCGGTCGTAGCGCGGCCCGGACAGCCAAAAATTCTTTTCGAGAAAATTAGCCGCGCGCGCCGGCAAAGCGCTCGCCGCGAACGCCAGCGCCAGGACAAGACACGCGACGCGACCGGACATCTCCCCTACCCCGTCATGCCTGGTGAGCGTGCCGCTGCCGCATGCGAGGGTCAAGGTCGGCGGCGGGCGCCACCAGGCGATTGTCGAGCGCCCGTGGCAAACCGGCAACGCCAATCAAACGCTGCGCCGCCAGCTTTGCCGGCTCTCGCCATCCAATCGAGAATCAGTCTATCCACAGAAATGTTATAGCCGTGGCCGGTTCGTCACAGCTTTCCCTGAGCGGCAACAAGTCCGCGTTGCGGCGGCGTGTTACCAAATTGCCATTCCATGCAAGGCGTTCGGTGCTTAAGCGTTCAACCGGGGACGGAGCGTCGCAACAGTCATGGGCGAGGTGCACCGCCTCGTAAGCGCGGAGCCGGCCTTCGGCCTGCAGGCGGCAGGACGCCTGATGCTGCAGGTCTTTGCGCCCTGGGTGGCTGACCTCGCCTTGCTGGTGGAAAGCGTCGAGCCGATCCGGCCGTCGGGAGCACAGCCGGATTGGCAGCCCGGCGCGGTCGTGCGCATGCCGTTTTCCAAGAAAATCTGCAGCGACGGCAACGTGGTCTGCAGCCAAGCGCTGATGGCGCTCGCCGACACCGCCATGGTGATCGCCTGTTCGGCGGCGTGGAACGGCTACCGGCCGATGAGCATGATCGACCAGACCATGCATTTTCTCCGGCCGGTGAAGTTCGACGTCGTCGCCGATGCCCGCGTGATCCGGATCGGCAACACCACGAGCTTCGGCCGCGTCACGGTGCTCAGCGCCGCCGACAAGCGGCCGGTCGGCATGGTGTCGAGCGCTTATTCGATGCAGTGATTCATCGCTCGCGGCGCCGCGGCTGTGTCCAAGACTCTGTCGCGACGGCGCACCGTACAAATACTTTCCCTCAGCCGCTCGACCCTCTAAACTCTCGCAATGGCGAAGCGGCGGGAGGCTGCGCTGATGCATCGGAAAACCGCAATCGCGCTCGGCGTGGCGCTCGGCATCGTCGGCTGCACGGTCGCATCGCAATCGTTCGCCTATCATACTTTTACCGGGGTCGGCCCGGGCGTCACCGGCAATGATACCGGCGGCATCATTCCGTACACGCCGGAAATCAAACACATCTATCGCGACCTTGCCGCCGGGTACTGTGCACGGTGGGGGCGGCTGTCGCATGTCACCAGCGTGCGGCGCCACTACGGCGATTACATCAGCTTCGTCTGCATCGACAAGCCGTGGATGATTCACTGACGACAGACGACGGACGAGAAAAAGCGAAGCCTATTCGTTCCCCTCACCTGCGATCAGCCCGCCAATCCCCGATCACCGCCTGAACCAGCGCAAGCGCGGCCACCGCGGCGGTATCGGCGCGCAGAATGCGCGGGCCGAGCGCAACGCGCACCACGTTCGGCAGTCGTAGCAACGCCGCGCGCTCGTCGTCGGCAAAGCCGCCTTCGGGCCCAACGAGGACCGCAACCGGCGAACGCGGCGGGACGGCAGCGAGCGCCGCGAGCGGATCGCCGAGCTCGGCGTCCTCATCGCAGAACACGAGATAACGGCCCGATTGATGGTCGGCGAGCACGCGTGAGAGCGGCTCCGCGTCGTCGATCTGCGGCAAGGTGAGAATCCCGCATTGCTCGGCGGCTTCGATGGCGTTGGCCCGCATCCGCGCGACGTTGACCCGCGCGATCTGGCTGTGGCGCGTCAAAACCGGCTGCAAACGCGACGCGCCCATCTCGACCGCCTTCTGCACCATGTAATCGAGCCGCGCGGCTTTCAGTGGCGCAAACAGATAGTGCAGGTCGGCCGGCTGCGTCTGCGCGCGAGTCTTGGCGCCGACGCGGAGCGCCGTGGTGCGCCTTTGCGCCTCGAGTGCCGCCTCCCACTCGCCGTCGCGGCCGTTGAACACCAGAACCCGGCCGCCGGCTTTGAGACGCAGCACATGGGTCAGGTAATGCTGCTGCGCGGCCGCGAGTGGAACCAGAGAGCCGCCTTCAAGCAGCGCCTCGACATGCAGACGCGGGCTGCGGAAATCGTACGGGGCCATGCCCTATCATGGCGCATCTTGCGGCGCCTGTGGGGTTTGGCTGTGAATTAACCCGGCATTAATCGCGATTCCGGAGCTTATAGCTTGCTCGCCCCCGCTATCGGTCTGCCGGCGCAACGCCCTGCCCCCATGTCGCCGGATTTCGAGTGCCTTTAAGGGCACGGCGGAATGGGGCACAATGTGGGAACCGGGGAAACACGATGAAGGAGAGCCTCCTGCGGTCTGTCGCAATCGGCGCGGCTCTTGCCGGACCGATGGCGCTCGCCCTCGCCATCACTATTGCGGCGGCCGGCTCCGCTTCGGCGCAGCAAATGCCGGCGCCCGCGGCGGCGTCGCCATGCGACCAATTCCTGCCGCTCAACGCAACGGCCCGGCAAAAGGGCGAAGCGATTGGGGCGGCGCAAAAGCACCATCCCGACCGCAAGGAAATGTGCACCCTGGTTTCGCAGTTTTTTGTCGCCGAGGCCGCGGTGCTCAAATTCATGGAAACGAACCAGAGTTGGTGCGGCGTTCCGCCCGAGGCGATCAAGGCCGCCCAGACCAGCCACGCAAAGACCCTGAAGTTCAAGGAAATGCTTTGCGCGCCGGCGCCGCAGCCGAAAATCCCGACGCTGAGCGATGCCATCGGCACGCCGAAGCTCGATACCGGCAAGAACACCAAGACCGGCCACGGCACTCTCGACACGCTCATGGGTAATCCGCTCGCCCAATGAGCCCTCCGACCGGCCCGGTTGCGGACTCCACCGGCAATTGGGTCGATACGCTGGCGCCGGCCTGGCTGCGCCCGTATCTGCGGCTCGCCCGGCTCGATCGGCCGATCGGCTCCTGGCTTTTGCTGCTGCCATGCTGGTGGTCGTCGGCGCTCGCCGCCGTGGCTGCCCACGCTCGCGCGCCGAGCATCGCCCATCTCGTCCTGTTCTTCATCGGCGCCTTTGCCATGCGCGGCGCCGGCTGCACCTGGAACGACATCGTCGACCGCGATCTCGACGCCAGCGTCGAGCGCACGCGCTCGCGGCCGATCCCGTCGGGCCAGGTCAGCGTCGGCCAGGCCGCGCTCTTCCTCGTTCTGCAGGCGCTGATCGGCTTGGCGGTGCTGCTGTCGTTCAACGGCTTCACGGTCGGACTCGGCATCGCTTCGCTTGCCATCGTCGCCGTCTATCCGTTCATGAAGCGCATCACCTATTGGCCGCAAATCGGGCTCGGCCTGGCGTTTTCCTGGGGCGCGCTGATGGGATGGGCGGCTGCTTTCGGCAACCTCGCCGCGCCGGCGCTGCTGCTCTATGCCGGCTCGATCTCCTGGGTGATCGGCTACGACACGATCTATGCCCATCAGGATCGCGAGGACGACGCGCTGATCGGCATCAAATCGACGGCGTTGTTGTTCGGCCCGCGCACCAAGCCCATGCTCGCATTATTCTACACGGGCGCCGTCATCCTGATCGGCGCTGCGGGATTCTTGGCCGGCGCCGGCTGGCCGTTCGCCCTCGGCCTTGCCGCCTTCGCCGCACATCTTTGCTGGCAGATCGCACGGCTCGATATCGGCAATCCCGACAATTGCCTCGCGGTGTTCAAATCCGATCGCGACGCCGGCCTGATCCTGTTCGCCGGCTTGCTGCTCGATGCCGGCCTGCGCGGCGTTGCATGATGGCCGATCTCGGTCTTTGATCGGATCGTCATGACACTATGGCCGCGTATCGCATTCGCTGGATTGCTGACGCTGTGGTCGATTGACGCCGCGCGTGGCGAGCCGCTGACGCTGCGCTACGCGCAGGCCTATTCGGCCGCGCACAGCATTTTTTCGCTGCCCATCACGGTGGCGCAGCGCGAGGGACTGTTCTACCGCGAGGGATTGAACGTCAGCGTCATCATCCCGGTCCCCGGCGGCTCCGACAAGATGATCGACGCGCTCAACGACAATTGGGCCGATGTGACCCATATCGCCACGCCCTTTCTCATTCGCTCAGCGCTTGCAGGCTCGGATGCAGTGGCGATCGACACCGAGTTCAAGAACCCGATCTACAGCTTGGTCGCCAAGCCGGAGATCAGCTCGATCGCGGGCCTCAAAGGCAAGCTTGTCGGCCTCGCCGACCAAGCCGGCACGATCTCGATCTCGATGCGCAAGCTGTTGGCGGCGCATGGGCTCAACCCCGGCGACTACGCCGTCAAGGTTCAAGAAGGCACGCCGGCGCGGTTCAACTGCCTGCGCGCCGAATGCGATGCGGTCGTGCTCGGCCAGCCGCAGGATCTGCAGGCGATCGCCGCAGGCTACCGGCTGCTTGGACGATCGACCGAGGCGGTGCCGGATTTTCTCTACACGGTGACCGCGATTCGCCGCTCCTGGGCTCAAGGCCACCAAAAGGAACTGGTCCGCTTCGTCCGCGGCATGGCGGCGGCCTTCGCCTTCATCCGCGCGCCGCAAAACCGCGACGCCGTCATCAAGCTCATTGCCGAAACGATCGGCTGCTCCGATGCGATTGCGGGAGAGACCTTGGATTTGTTCCTGCAGCCGGGCCAGGACGTGCTGCCGGCGCGCGGCGAAATCGATTTGGCCGCACTGCAGCAGGTCATTGCCATGATGGCCGAGGCCGGGCTGCTCAAGCCGCCGCTGCCGCAGGCCTCACGTTTCGCCGATCTACGCTATTTGCGCGCCGCCGGCCTGCAATAGCTGTCGGCGCGCCTTCTGCTTGCATAACCGGGCTGCGTGCGCGGCCACGACAATGGCCTTGCCGGCCAAGTGGAACGGGAGCAGGATGGCCCCAATAGGCTTTTGTGGCCACGTCTCGATTCGATGGCTCGATTCGATGGCTCGATTCGGCGGCATTGGCCGCTCGACGCTACAAGATCAAGACCGAATCCCAGGGAGCGATTGATGAAATCCACATACATGCTGAGCGCCGCCACCGCACTGGCGGTCATTCTGTCCCAGGCGCCGTCGGCGATGCGCGCTCATGCGCAGAACCAGGAGGCGATCGCGGGACAAGTCACTTCCGCCGCCGAGGGCGCCATGGAAGGCGTCGTCGTCACCGCGCACAAGGACGGCTCCATCGTCTCGGTCAGCGTCGCGACCGACGCCAAGGGCCACTACGCATTTCCGGAGAACCGGCTCGAGCCCGGCCATTACACGCTTGCCATCCGCGCCGTCGGCTACGACTTGGCCGCGCCGGCGGCCGCCAATGTGGCGAGCGAGCAGACTGCCAATGTCGACCTCAAGCTCGCTCCGACCAAAGATCTGCCCGACCAGCTCACCGATGCCGAGTGGATGATGAGCATTCCCGGCACCGAAAACCAGAAGGCGGCGCTGCTCGACTGCACCAGCTGTCACACCTTGGAGCGCATCGTGAAGTCGACCCACAACGTCGACGAATGGATGCAGGTGGTCACCCGCATGAAGGGCTATGGCGCGGTAAGCCAGCCGATCCTGCCGCAGCCGATGCTCGATCGCAGCCGCGCCGGCACGCCGGAGGAATACCGCAAGTTCGCCGAGTATCTGGCGACCATCAATCTGTCTGCGACCGACCACTGGCAATATCAGCTCAAGACGCTGCCACGGCCGACCGGCGCATCGACCAAGGTCATCGTCACCGAATACGACTTGCCGCGCGCGACCATCGAGCCGCACGACATCCTGCGCGATGCCGAGGGCAATGTCTGGTACACCGATTTCGGCGAGATGTTCATCGGCAAGTTCGATCCGAAGACGCTGAAACTCACCGAATATCCGATCAAGACCTTCAAGCCCGACGCGCCGAAGGGCCTGCTCAGCATCGAGTACGACAAGTTCGGCAAGATCTGGTTCGACACCATGTATCAGGGCGCGCTCGGCTGCCTCGATCCGAAGACCGGCCAGATCGCGTACTACCCGCTGCCGCCGCAATATAACGACGACCGCGTGCAGCTGAACTTCACCGGCCTGCACTACGAAGTCGACGACAAGGTCTGGACCAAGAGCGTCGGCACCCAGGACATCTTCCGGGTCGATCTGAAAACCGGGCAATGGGAGAAATTCCACCCGACCGATCAGCTGCCGGACGTCAAGCACGCCGGCATCTATCAGGTCATGGCCGACTCCCATAACAACCTGTGGATGGCCGAGTTCACCGAAGGCCATCTCGGCAAGATCGACGCCAAGACCGGCAAGGTGACGTGGTACGCCACGCCGACCGCGCATGCGCGCGCCCGCCGCATGGAGATCGATGCCGACGACAACATCATCTTCACCGAATATCGCGGCAACAAGGTCGCGGTGTTCGACCCCAAGACCGAACACTTCACCGAATATGCGCTGCCGCCGGGCACCTATCCGTACCGCGCCAACTTCGACCACAATGGCGACATCTGGGCCTCGACCATGAGCACCGACCGCGTGGTGCGCCTTAATCCCAAGACCGGAGAGGCCGACCAGTATCTGATGCCGTCCGACACCAACATGCGCACGGTTTTCGTCGACAACTCGACGACGCCGGTGAGCTTCTGGGTCGGCTCGAACCACGACCACGCCCTGGTCAAGGTCGAACCGCTGGAGTAAGCGGCGCGCGCGTTTCGCGCGCTATAACGCGCTCGGCGAACGGAAAAGGCGCGGCAAAAGCCGCGCCTTTTTTGTTTCGGCCCAGTCTGGAACGAACGCGCTACCCATCGGATTGTCACAACGTCAATCCGGGAGCGAAACATGAAGGCGATCCTTATCTGTGCGGTTCTGGCATTTACGATTGCTGCCACGTCTGGCGCGGCCGAGGCCAAGGGCTGCATCAAAGGCGCCGTGGTAGGCGGTGCAGCGGGGCATTTCGCGCATCACCACGGTGTGCTCGGTGCGGCGGCGGGCTGCGCGATAGGCCATCACGAGGCATCGAAGAACGCGAACGCCAAGCCAAACCAGCAGTAGCGGCCCACCCGCGGCCACATCAGTCTTGCTGTCAGCCATGCTAAAGCCGCTTGTTTGCTGCGTGCATTAGCCCCACGGCGAGGGAATGCACGATGACACTCATTCTTTTAATAGTGATTCTCCTGCTGCTCTTCGGAGGAGGCGGCGGCGGCTATTGGGGTTATCGCCGCGGTTATTATGGTGGCGGGGGTCACGGCCTCATTTGGCTCATCGTGATCGTCGTCATAGTCGTTCTGTTGTTCGGGCATCATGGCGTTCACATCTGAGCAACTCTCGGAGTAAGCCAAGGCGTTTGCTGGAAACAATCATTGGAGAGGCCCGAATGGTTCACCCCGCAACGAAACGACGTGGTGCCGATCCGCAGGTGCCGAAAAGCTCGACGCATAAGCGCGCGAAGGACGAAGCCGAGCGAAAGCTCGAGCAAGGGCTTGAGGAGACGATGGCCGGCTCCGATCCCGTCAGCGTCACGCAGCCAAAATCGGAAAAGCCGCGTTCTTCCGGCGCCTAGCTGCGTTTGCGATCGCGGCTTTTCTATCATTGGTTCGTAGTTGGCAGGATGGGTCGAGCCCCTTGCGAAACCCGTCATCAAGCCGCGACGCCGTACGATCGGTTTCGCGGCGGTCAACCCGTCCTACGTGCGGTTTTCAGACGCCGCGCGCGCAATCCGGCGAAGCAATCGCGCGCACGAGGCACGTCCCGGATCGCGCGTTGCCCCGATCCGGGCTACCCAACCAAAAGATTAAAAGCAAGTCACGCACACTTTTTTATTGTACTCGGACGCGAATAATCTAGGATGGCGGGTGTTCTTCTGTCACTAAAACTGCATTGCAGGTTCATTCCGTGATGCCGAACCAATGAGCCACATCGAAACCCGCCTGCTCCGCTATTTCGTCGCAGTCGCCGAGGCGCTGCATTTCGCCGACGCCGCCGAGCGGCTCGGTATCTCGCCGCCGACGCTGACCCATCAGATCAAGAAACTTGAAAGTCAGGTCGGCGCCAAGCTGCTGAGACGAAAAGGCAACAGGAAAGTCGTCATCACCGCAGCAGGCCAGCACGTTCTCACTCTCGCGCGCGACGCGCTGCAACGAGTCGAAGAAGTGCCGGTGGTCGCCCGGCAGGCCGAACGTGGCGAGCTGGGCGGCCTTGAACTCGGCTTCATGACTGTGCTGTCTGGCGCGGGCTTGCTGCGAAGCTGGATCGGCCCGTTCGAGCAAGCCCATCCGGCGATCGACATCACCACGCGCAAGCTGACGCCGATGGCGCAGATCGCCGGCATCCAGCGCAGGGAGCTTGATGCCGGTTTCACGCGCCCGCCGCGCAAATATCCGCCCGGCGTCCGCGGCTTCGAAATCGCTCGCCAGGGCATGGTGCTGGCGCTGCCGAGCGATCATCCCCTCGCGCGGCGGAAGGCCATCAGCCCCGCGATGCTCGGGGGTGAGTCCTTCGTGAGTATCACACCCGAGATTGACATAGGGTTCTTCGGCCATACCGAAGTCATTGCCCGAATCGGCAATTTCACACCGCGCGTGGTCAAGCGCGACGACGATTTCATCGCGGTGCTGGAGTATGTCGCCCGCGGCCACGGCATCGCGGTCGTGCCGGAGCTTATGGCGAAAACGACGATCGTTTCCGAGGTCGTCTACCGCAATATCGCGGCCGATCCGCTGCCCCAGGCATCGATTGCTTTCGTCTATGGCAGCGATCCGTCGCCGTCGGCCAAGTTGCTGATCCGGCACATGCAGCGTCACGCGCTCCACAATAACGGCAGCTGCGCTGCTCCGCCTCACAATCATGATCGAATCATGATACCAAGCGCACTCAATCTTGATCCTCATCCTGAGGTACCCGCGCGCAAGGCGCGCCTCGAAGGATGCGCGCCGCGGCGCCGAGGCCTCCGGCCAAAGGCCGGACCCGTTGGCGCCGAGCATCCCCAGAGTGAGGACTTGACTCAGCAATAAGAGCGGGCGTCATGAATCTCGCGCGCCGCGAGGTTTTGTTGCTTTCGGTGGGGGCCGCGGCATTGCGGCTAATGCCTCCTCCGGCAAGAGCGGATGCGCTTGTTCCGGGGACCATCCACATCGTGGTGGGTTTTCCGCCTGGTGGCGTGGGCAGTATTTCCGCGCGGCTGATCGGGCAATCGCTGCAGCAAAGGTTGGACCGATCCGTGTCATCGACAACCGTCCGGGCGCCGGCGGCAATGTCGCCGCCGAAGCCGTAGTGAAGGCGCGGCCCGACGGCGGCACGCTGATCCTGGCGGCTCCAAATGACGCGATCAATGCGACGCTCTACAAGAATTTGCCGTTCGATTTCATCCGCGACATCGCCATGGTGGCCGGCATCATGCAGGGCCCGCTGGTGGTGCTGACCAATCCCGCATTCGCGGCGAAAAGCATTGCGGAATTGATCAGTTATGCCAAGGCCAATCCGGGCAAGATCAATATGGCATCCCCCGGAAACGGCACGACCCCGCATCTGGCGGGCGAGCTGTTCAAGATGATGGCCGGCGTGTCGATCGTCCACGTGCCTTATCGCGGCGGGGCAGCGGCGCTCGCCGACCTGGTAGCGGGCCGGACGCAGCTCATGGTCGATCCCGTAGTTGAATCGATCGGCCTTATCCGCGACGGGCGGTTGCGGGCGCTCGCGGTTACCAGCGTGAACGAATCTCCGGTCTTACCGGGAATTCCGCCGCTGGCCTCCGTCGTCCCCGGCTACGAGGTGATCGCGTGGTACGCCCTCGGCGCGCCCAAGACAACGCCGGCCGGCACGATCACGGCCCTCAACAAAGCAGTGAACGCAAGCCTCGCCGAGCCGGCAATCGCCGATCGCATTCGCGACCTCGGCGCCGAGCCGATGATCATGAGCCCGCGCGAACTCGACGCCTTCGTTGCCGCCGACACTGAGAAGTGGGCCAAGGCCGTCAAATTCTCCGGCGCGACGGTGGATTGAGAGTGCGCCGTCATTGCGAGGAGCGAAGCGACGAAGCAATCCAGAACGGCACCGCCGCGCTGGATTGCTTCGCGGAGCTTGTCATCGGGCCGGCCACTTCGGGCCGGACCCGTTGGCTCGCAATGACGGCGAAAATCGTCACGCGCTAAACGGCGGGCCGTTCAAGCTGCCGGAGCAAGCGTGTCAAAAAAGCAACGGTCGTCGACAAATTTTCGCCGGCCCAATTCCGCCGCAAAAAGCCCCCGAAGGCCGCTCTAGTCTTGGCGCGCCTAGGTCTTCGAGACCTGGGCTTGGTGTGGCCGGGCGGCACGTCGGGGGATGGGGAGCCGCCCGGTCGCGCCATCGGGCGCATTTGAGTACGTGCGATCGAGTACGTGCGATGGATTACTGGGGCCTCGCTACCCAATGCCTGATCCTTGCCCAACGGCAAGACCAAGCCGCTGACAAACTGGCCATGATCAATATGGCGAAAGCCTGGGCCACGCTCGCGCTCCAGGCCCAACGTCGGATAGCCCAAGTCGAAGCGCAGCGCGGCTTGTTGCCGATCGGCGCGCCGAAGTTGCGGGGCGCGCCGACACGGCCGATGCTGCCGCGCCGCTGACGATCGTCCCGGCGTTGGAGCACGATGATTTGAGGTTAGCACCCTCCATCGTCATTGCGAGCCAACGGCGCGCTCTATCGACTTAGTTTCATCGTGCTTAGCAAGCCTGCCTGCCGGCCGCGATGGCGCGCCAGAATCAAGGCGAGCGGCCGGCAGAATTGGAATTGAGTTTGTCGGAAATTAACGGCGAATTATCTCCCGCCTGAGAACGCGTCTTTCAGGTCCGCCGTGCGAGCTTTGTCCGACATGGCACGCGCGGGATACGATCATGTGGCAAATGCTTCTGATCCCACTGTCGATTGTTCTCTTGGTGAGCACACTTATTCCCTCGTCGCGCGATGCGACGAGAGGAAACAAGGCGGCCAATAAGCCCGAACAGAAATTTAAAATCTATCCGAGACCCCTCTCTCCTACAAAGCGCGGATGAGCGACGACGCGGCGGAATGACACGAACGCGCGCGCTGCTGCGATCGTCGCGCGTTTCCATGTTGTGCGCAACGTTGCATGCGACAAGTCGTCAGCGCGCGCAAAGTTACGCGGCGGTAATGTCATCGGCGTGTCGCAATATCTCTGCGTAAACGTCGAAATAAAAATGCGATCAACAGATCGCCGATCATGAAATAATTTTAATTTGCTCCGCGCAAAAATATCTCGCTATTTGCGGGCAGGGGCGCAGCAACTCGTCACAAGAGAAAGAATGATGATCAAAAAGTCGAAGCTCGCTTTCATTGTCGCAGTCACTTTGGCAAGCATCGCTTCGCCGGTATTGGCGCAGACCGCCAATACCACGGCTCATCGGCACCATCACGTGCATCGGCCGCTCTCCAGTTCCCAGATCGAGGCGGGCCGCGGCGCTTACGGCAGCATCCCGCAGGTCGCTAATCCGGCCGACGATCCGGCCATGACCGGAGGCGGCAATGAGGGCTACAATGCGTGTGCCGGGCACGCACGATGCTGATTGCGGCGTCGACGAATTTACTGCGTGGTAATGCAAGGAGCCCGGCGATCGCGCCGGGCTTCCCTTTTTCAGACGTTGCGCTGCCCCGTTTCAATGCCGGGCGATGATTTCCGCCTCGCCGCGATGAACCGCGGGCGCATCGGGAAGGCGCGTCGCCTTGCGCCGCAACAGCCGCGCCGGGCGCCGCCGCGCAATCGCGCCGCGCCGCCGCCGCCGTGCGATCGGCGCTTCGACGCGCAGCGCGCCAAGTCGCGTAAACGGCTCGCGCAGGCTGCCGTCGCCCTCGGCGACCAATAGCGGCAGGCCGAGCACGCGGCCCCAGGCTTGCCACTCGGCGACGACGTCGTCGCTCTCGCGCGCAACAAACAACGGCAGCGACAGCGCCGGATCGCCGTGCTCCAGCACCACCGCAATCGCGCTCGGCATTTGCTCAGGCTCGCCGATCAGCCGGATCGCCACGCCGCGGAAGCCGACCACCGGCAGGTTGAGCGCCATGCGCATGCCGCGCACCGAGCGGCGCAGCACCACCCGCTCGCGATGCAGGTCGACCACGCGCAATTGCGCGTCGGCGCCCTGATCCGCCGCGGTAAAGCGCACGGGCAGCGAAAACGGGTCGAGCCGCGGCGCGCTGGCCGGTCCGCCGGCGCGCTCGGATGGCTCGGGAGTCCCTGCCGCCTCAGCGCGGCAGGGACTCCCGGCTTGGCCGGACCCGGCAGCGATCCTGCCGGCTTCCATTCGACGCCTCGAAAACGCAAAAGCTCCCCCCGGGCTGTTGCCGCCCGGTTGCCGCAACAATGCCATGCCGCGGTCGCGATCCGCTTAAGGAGACTGGTTAAAGGCTCGTGTGTGGACGCCGCAGCGGGCGCATGATTGACGAGCGGTTGCCAGGCCGCAGTGCTATTGATCCATCGTTCCGCCCTGGCCGGCATGACCCGACTTTCGACCGGTCGTTGCCTCCGGGGCACTCGCCTGGTGGGTTGATTAAGGTCCGCACTGGCCACATCTTGCTTGTTCCACCCTGTCGCGTGCCCTGCCCGCGTCAAACTGCGAACAACCCATGCCCTCCCTGCTCGACCAATCCGCCCTGACCGATCTCGCCGAACGGCTCGTTGCCGCCGCCAAGCGCGCCGGCGCCGACGCCGCCGATGCGATCGCGGTGCGCGCCGTGTCGCTCTCGGTCGACGTGCGCGACGGTGCGCTCGAGGAATCGCAGCGCGCCGAACATGACGACGTGGGCTTGCGCGTCCTGGTCGGGCGCAAGCAGGCGGTGGTTTCAACGAGCGACATCAAGGGCGACGGCCTTGATACGCTGGCCGAGCGCGCGGTCGCCATGGCGCGCGCCGCGCCCGAGGACCGCTTCGCCGGGCTTGCCGAACCGGGCCTGTTGGCGCGTGACTTGCCGTCGCTCGATCTGCTCGATCCCGACATGGCCTCGGTCGAAGTCTTGGAACGGCGCGCCCGCGACGCCGAGGCGGCGGCGCTTGCCGTGCCGGGCGTGACCAAATCCGGCGGCGCGTCGGCCTCTTCGGGCATCGGCGGCATGGTGCTGGTCACGAGCCACGGCTTTACCGGCACCACCATCTCCTCGAACCACGCCATCTCGATGTCGGCGATCGCCGGCGAAGGCACCGGCATGGAGACCGATTACGATTATAGCTCCACCCTGCACGCCGCCGACCTGGAGAGCGCCGAAACGGTCGGGCGGAGCGCCGGCGAGCGTGCCGTCAAACGGCTCAATCCGCGCAAGGTCGCGACCCGGCGCGTGCCGGTCGTATTCGACCATCGCATTGCCGGATCGCTGGTCGGCCATCTCGCCAGCGCCGCCAATGGCGCAGCCGTTGCGCGCAAGACGAGCTTCCTGCGCGACAAGCGCGGCGAGCGGATCTTTGCACCCGGCATTGACATCATCGACGATCCGCTGCGCCGGCGCGGCCTGCGCTCGCGGCCGTTCGACGCCGAGGGTGTGGCGGCGCGCGTGCACAAGATCGTCGACGACGGCGTCCTGCAAAATTGGCTGCTCGACTGCGCCACCGCCCGCGAGCTCGATCTGCAGACCAACGGCCATGCCCAGCGCGGCGTATCGTCGACGCCTTCGCCGGCGGCGAGCAATCTGCATCTCACTGCGGGGAGGAAGAGCCCCGGCGAGCTGATCGGCGAGATTACCGACGGCTTCTTTGTCACCAGCCTGATCGGCATGGGGGTCAACATGATCACCGGCAATTACAGCCGTGGCGCATCGGGTTTCTGGATCGAGAACGGCGAGCTGACCTTTCCGGTGAGCGAGGTCACCATCGCCGGCCCCTTGTTGGACATGTTCAGAGGCCTCGAGCCGGCCAACGATCTGCAGTTCCGCTACGGCACCAACGCGCCGACCTTGCGCGTGGAGGGTCTGACCGTTGCCGGCCACTGAGCCGGCCGACACCGCGCTCCTTGCCGCGCGCCTGGCCGCCTGCGTTCGCGAAGCGGGCGCGCTGGCGCTCTCCATGTTCGGCATGCCGCTCAAGAACTGGACCAAGGGTGCGTCGTCGCCAGTCAGCGAGGCCGACATCGCCGTCGACGAACTGCTGCGCGCGGGTTTGAGCGCCGCGGCGCCCGACATCGCGTGGCTGTCGGAGGAGAGCGTCGACGATCCGGCGCGACTTGACGCCAAGCGCGTCTGGATCGTCGATCCGATCGACGGCACCCGCGGCTACATTGCCGGCTTGCCGGATTGGGCGGTTTCGGCGGCGCTGGTCGAGAACGGCCGGCCGATCGCCGCCTGCCTGTTCGCGCCGGTCACCGACGAGTTCTTCATGGCGGTCGCCGGCTGCGGCGCAACGCGCAACGGCGTACCCATTGCGGCAAGCAAAGGCGCCGACCTTGCCGACGTGCGCTTTGCCGGACCCAAGAATTTTCTGGAGCGGCTCGGCACCATCGCGCCGCCATTTACGATCACGCCGCGGCTGCATTCATTGGCGCTGCGCCTTGCCGGCGTCGCCCAGGGCTCGATCGACGCCGCTATTGCCGGCGGCAGCAGCCATGACTGGGACCTTGCCGCCGCCGATCTTTTGGTGCACGAAGCGGGCGGCGCGGTCACGCCGTTCAACGGCGAGAAGCTGCGTTACAATTGCCCTGTACCGCGGCACGGCATGCTGGTTGCCGCTGGGCGCGAGCGCCACGCGGCGCTCCTCCAACTGCTCAAGCGCGTCCCCGCCGCCTGACGCGGCAAAGCGCGGGATGAAATTAAATTGACTCAGTGCGCCATCATTGCGAGGAGCGAAGCGACGAAGCAATCCAGAACGGAGCCGCTGCACTGGATTGCTTCGCGGAGCTTGTCATCGGGCCGGCCACTTCGGGCCGAACCCGTTGGCTCACAATGACGGTGGAGTGTACTAACCTAAAATCATCATCGCTCTAGCGCGGAGCGTAACATTGACATCATGAGCGAACCCGCAGCGAGCCCGCCGGCCAAGCAATTGCTCCATCTCGTTTTCGGCGGCGACCTGGAGGATGTCGGCGGCGTGACCTTCAAAGACCTGGACAAGCTCGACATCGTCGGAATTTATCCGAATTATGCCAGCGCCTACGCGGCCTGGAGGGCGAAGGCGCAGGCCACGGTGGACAACGCCCACATGCGCTACTTCATTGTGCATCTGCATCGGCTGCTCGATCCGGCAAGCGCGGCGCCGCAGCGCTGACGCTTCGCTTAATCGCAAGGGGATGTGCTGGGCGCCGCACGGGGAGACTTGAGTTTGCCGGATCGATTGCCGCTCGTGCTGCACATCTATCGGCTCGCCTCCGGCGCGGCAAAGCCGTTTGTGCCGCGTCTGCTTGCCAAGCGGCTTGACCGCGGCAAGGAGCACGCGAAACGCTTGCCCGAACGTCGCGGCGAGGCGAGCCTGCCGCGCCCGGTCGGACCGCTGATCTGGGTGCACGGCGCCAGCGTCGGCGAAATGCTCGCCGTGGTGCCCTTGATCGAGCGCATCCGCGCCCGCGATTTTGCCGTGCTGGTCACGTCCGGCACGGTGACGTCGGCGGCGCTCGCCGAGCAGCGTCTGCCCGCCGGCGTGCTGCATCAATTCATCCCGTTCGACGTGCCGCAATTCGTCGCGCGGTTTCTCGACCATTGGCGGCCCGACCTGGCGCTGTTCGTGGAATCCGACCTGTGGCCCAACCTGATCCTGGGCTGCGGCGAACGCAAAATTCCGATGATCCTGGTCAACGGCCGCCTGTCGCAACGCTCATTCGGCCGCTGGCGGTTCGCGGCTGGCGCCAGCGCCGCGCTGCTCGGCCGCTTCGAGCTCTGCCTCGCGCAATCGGCCGATAACGCGGAACGGCTGTCGCGGCTCGGCGCGCCGCACGTCGCCGCGACCGGCAATCTGAAGCTCGACGCGCCGGCGCCGCCGGCCGATGCGGCGACGCTGCACCGCTTCAACGCGCTGATCGGGCTGCGCGGCGTGGTCGCCGCCGCCTCCACGCATCCGGGCGAGGAGACTGCAATCATCGCGGCGCACCGGCGGCTCAAAGCCAAGGTGCCGAACCTTTTGACCGTGATCGCGCCGCGCCATCCCGAGCGCGGGCCAAGCATTGCCGATATCGCCGAGGTCGCCGGGCTTGCCGTCGGCATGCGCTCGCGCGGCGAGCTGCCGAAGCGCGATGTCGACGTCTACATCGCCGACTCGCTCGGCGAGCTCGGCCTGATTTACCGCATCGCGCCGATCGTCTTCATGGGCGGCTCGCTGGCGAGCCATGGCGGCCAGAATCCGATCGAGCCGATCAGGCTCGGCGCCGCGGTCGTGCACGGCCCGAACATCTGGAATTTTGCCGAGATCTACGGAAGGCTCGACGAAGCGCACGGCGCCGAGCTGGTTGCTGACGAAGAAGCGCTGATGTCAAAGCTCGGCAACTGGCTCGACGATCAAGCGGCGCGCACGGCGGTGGCGAAAGCGGGAGCAGAAATCGTGGAAGAGCTCGGCGGCGCGCTGGAGCGCACGCTCGCCGCGATCGATCCTTATCTGATGCAGCTTCGCCTCGAACAGCGGGCAAGCTAGGCCGGCACTCATAAACCCGGCCCGATTTCCGCTTCGACCCCTGAACCTTAAGCTCACGCGCGGTGCAGTTCACATCATCCGCGAGAGTTCCGCCGCAGTGGGAAGCCGGCCGTTAGGGGTCATTTTGTCGACAAGACCGGGCAGCACCTGCGATAGCTGTTGGGTTAATTCGTCTTCCGAAAGTCCCGACCGCTGGGCGAGGTTCTTTATGACATCCGAGCCGAGGGCCGAGCCGAGTTGATTGGGCGGCACCGGCTGATTTTGGCCGTTGCCAACCCAGGAATCGGTCGCATTGCCCAACCCGCCCTGCTGCAGCTTGTTCAAAAGTCCACCCAAGCCGGCGAGCAGTCCGCCGGCGCTTTCGTTGGATGCCGTTTGTGGCGCCGTGCTGGCGGATGATTGCTGAGCGCTTCCTCGAAACAGAACGCCGGAGGCCAGCAGTGCGCCAAGGGCGATCATCAGCGGCTTGCCGATACCGCCTCCGGGCACGGACGAGCGGACCATGTCTTCCAGGCCTGACATTATCGACTCCCTTTGCTTGTCGTTGACAGGTGTCGTTCGGCGGCTCAGGCGCGGCGCTGGCCGGTCACCGCGTTGTAGATCAGCAACAGCACGATCGAGCCGATGACGGCGACGACCACGCTGTAGAGGTTCAGACCGGTCACGCCCTGCGCTCCAAACAGGCTGAACAGAAATCCGCCGATGAGAGCGCCGATGATTCCGACTGCCATATTGAGCCAGAAGCCCTGGCCCCTTTTGTCCACGATCTTGCCGCCGATGAATCCGGCTATCAGACCAAGGATAATCCAGCTGATGATGCCCATGGACGTAACCTCCCTCTGCGGAAATGCGGAAGCGGACAGCTCAGCATCCTGCTCGCGACATCGATCACGCATCGCACGGGAGGCGCTGTCAGGCTGTCAAGGTCGAGCTCGTTGGCAATGCTTCCGAAAGAAAGTTTAGGGCTCGAAAGTGTCTCCGCTCCATCCTTACGATGGTACAATTTTGATATCCAAAGGGAGATGACGCTCTGTGCAACCCTGTGATTCGAGTTCCCGAGCTGCGCATTCGAATCGTGCGCTACGAATTACCGAGCAAGAATCCGCTGCCATCAAGCCGATGCAGCCGAACGACCCGCGTGGCGTAATGCGTCCATGCCCAACGCACGTGCCGGCGGAACCCGGAGCTTGGCGCGGCCGCTCGCCTGACGCATGATCTGCTTTCAACCGGGGTCGCCCGACCAGGGATAGTTCATTGATGCCAGCGCCGAGTTTCTGGTGGCAGCCGGGCCGCGGACTGCTGCTCAGTCCGCTCGCGGCGCTCTATGGCGCGGCGGCGTGGCTGCGACTGCGCAAACCGGGGCGCAGCGTCGACGTGCCGGTGATTTGCCTCGGCAACCTCACCGTCGGCGGCGCCGGCAAGACGCCGGCCGCGCTGGCGCTCGGGCGTCTTTTGCTCGCGCATCGCGAGCGGCCGTTTTTCCTGAGCCGCGGCTATGGCGGGCGGATCGCCCGGCCGACCCTGGTCAGCCGCTCGACGCATCGCGCGGTCGATGTGGGCGACGAGCCCCTCCTGCTCGCACAACTTGCGCCGACGATCGTTGCGCGCAATCGCGTTGCCGGAGCGCAGCTGGCGCGCGCCGAAGGCGCCAGCGTCATCATCATGGACGACGGCTTTCAGAATCCGGCGCTGCGCAAGGATCTCGCGATCCTGGTCATCGACGGTCGCCGCGGAATCGGCAACGGCCGCATGCTTCCGGCCGGCCCGCTGCGCGCACCGCTCCACGCCCAGATGGCGTTGGCCCAGGCGCTGATCGTGGTCGGCCCGCCGGACGGCGCCGCACCGGTCTTAAAAGTTGCGCGCCGGTACGACACGCCGCTCTTCCACGCCCGGCTCGAACCCGATCGCCAGACGCTGGACGCGCTTGTCGGGCGGCGGATTCTGGCTTTCGCCGGCATTGCCGATCCAGAGAAATTTTTTGCAACGCTGTCCGAGGCCGGCCTGAACGTCGTCGAGAAACGAAGCTTCGCCGACCACCACCGCTATACGGCTGCCGAGGCGCGGATGCTGCTCGCGCGCGCGCAGAGCCAAAATCTTGTGCTGCTGACGACCGAAAAGGATCATGTGCGGCTGGCCGGCGCTCCACGCCTGGCCGAGCTTGCCGCCCGCACCGGCGTGCTGCCGGTGCGGCTTGTCATCGAAGAAAACGATGCATTCCGCGCGCTGGTGGAAAAACGCTGAGACGGCGCTGATAATGCCGTTGCAATCGATCGTCGCAGAAAGCCGAAATATTCGCCGACGCGGCTCTACTTGTTCGCCACGTATCCGCTGCCGTGCCGCTGCAGCACCGCTTCCGGCGACGCATAGGCCTCTTGCAGATCGACGCTCCAATAGCGCAATTCCTCGAGCGGAATTTCCGCCCCGGTGACGGCGCAGCGCACGAACATGCCCGGCCGGATGACGCGAAAATCGCCGTCGAGATACTTGACCTCGGCCTCGCCGGGTATCGGGCCGGCACGGTCGGTGCGATTGAGCAAATGCATCTCCCTCGATGCTGCCGCGCGCAGCCGCTTTCGGATGCCGGCAACATAATCGCTCGCGCCGTGCCGCGAAACCCTCTTAGGTTTGGCCGGCGACCCTGCTGCGGCAAACGTGCGCGTCGTGCTACATTGTGGCAGGGGCACCGAACCGCGTTGCCGATATGATCTTTCGTTTCGTCATCCGCGCCTTCGCCGGCGTGGCTTTGTTGTGGGCGAGCCAGGCCGTCGCGGCGGACCCCGTCGACATCCCTGAAGGCAGCCTGACGTTGCACGCGATGCTCTACCGCCCCGCCGCGCCGGGCCCGTTTCCCGCGGTGGTCGCGCTGCACGATTGCGGCGGCCTTGATCAGCGGCCGGCAGCGCAGAAGCAGCTTTACGGCGCCTGGGGGGCGCATCTCGTCGCTCGCGGATTCGCGGTGGTGCTTCCGGATTCGTACGGCTCGCGCGGGCTCGGCCCGCAATGCCGCGTGCGGCCGTCCAAAATCCGCGCCTCGCGCGAGCGCGTCGCCGACGCCGATGCGGCGCGGCGCTGGCTGCAAACGCAAAGCTTCGTCCGTCCGGACCGCATCTCGCTGCTCGGCTGGGCCAACGGCGGCACGGCGGCGCTGTGGGCGGTGCGGCCCAATGCGCTGCCGCGCGATGGCGGCGCCGATTTTCGCTCCGCCGTTGCGCTCTATCCCGGCTGCCGCCGGCTGCGCTTGACCGCATGGAGCGCCCGCGTCCCGACGCTCATTCTCATCGGCAGCGCCGATGACTGGACGCTGGCCTCGACTTGCCAGCAGATGGTGGCGGGCGCCCGCGGCCGCAGCGCCCGCGCCGAGATCGTCGTTTATCCTGGCGCACCACACGAGTTCGATCGCGCCGATGCGCCGCTGCGGCTGCGCACCGGCCTCGCCCATACCGCCGATCCGAACGGCAAAGCGCACCGCGGCACCAATCCGGCCGCCCGCGCCGACGCGTTCAAGCGCGTGCCGCAATTCTTGGCGCGGTAGCGGCCGTGCTTCCCGTCATCGGGCTGATCGGCGGGCTCAGCTTCGAAAGCTCGGCGGAATATTACCGGCTGATCAATGAAGGCGTGCGCGACCGGCTCGGCGGATTGCGTTCGGCGCGCTGCCTGATGTGGTCGTTCGATTTCGGCGAGATCGAAGCCTTGCAGCAAGCCGGCGACTGGGACCAGGCGACGGCGCTGATGATCGAGGCGGCGCGCCGCTTGGAGCGCGGCGGCGCCGATTTCTTTCTGATCTGCTCCAACACCATGCACCGCATGGCCGACGCAGTCGCGGCCGCCGTCAAAATTCCGCTGCTGCATATCGTCGATCCGACCGGCGAGCGGATCGCAGCAAGCCGCATCAAGCGCGTCGGCCTCCTTGGCACCGCCTTCACCATGGAACAGGATTTCTACAAAGGCCGCTTGGCGCAAAACTTCGGCGTCGACGTGCTGGTTCCCGACGCCGGCGATCGCGCGCTGGTTCACCGCGTGATCTACGACGAATTGGTGCAAGGCAAGATCGAGAAAGCCTCGCGGCAGGCTTATCGCGACGTGATCGCGCGCCTCGTCACACGCGGCGCCCAGGGCGTCGTGCTCGGCTGCACCGAAATCATGCTGCTGATCCGGCAAGAGGACAGTGCCGTGCCGCTGTTCGATACCACCGCGCTTCACGTCGAAGCGGCCATCGCACGGGCCTTGGCGGGCCCTTGATGCGGCGCTCTCTTCCGAGAGCCGACATGACTGAAAGACCAGAGGCCCAGTTCGGACATTGCATCTGCACCCCGGGACGGCTGACAACTCACGTCGAAAGTGACCTGAAATGGACGTCGGCCAGCTGCGCTTTCCCGGCAGACCGTCGGGCGAATTGTTCCAAAGACCACTCGAAATACCCCAAAGGCCAGTATCGCTGCGCCGCCGGGTCCGTAGGATTGCGGCACTCGGGCAGTGTTCACGGCCGTCCTTCCTTCCCTGGATTTGATGAATGCCGGCGGCTGTGTCGTTGCCGCACGATTTGGCGAGGCTCCCCATGAAAACCACGGCCCTTGCGGTTTCTGCCGCGACCTTAACCGTGCTCACGCTTGTGCCAGCGTTGGCGCAGCAGGTAACGGGTGCGCCCGGTTCTCCTAGCGCCACTACCACTATTGACGGCAGCCAGTTGCCACCGCCGCCGCAACCGTTCCGCGGCAAGATCGAGCGCAACGCCGCGCAGTCGGCGCCGTATTGGCCGATGCGTGTAGTGCCGCCCAAAGGCGCGCCAAATGTTCTTCTGATCATGACCGACGATACCGGTTTTGGTGTTTCCAGCACCTTTGGTGGCGTAATTCCATCGCCGACGCTCGACCGTATTGCCGCCAACGGCCTTCGTTACACCGACTTCAATTCGACGGCGCTGTGCTCGCCAACGCGTGCGGCCATCATTACGGGCCGCAATCATCACTCGATGGGTTTCGGCGTCGTCACGGAGCAGTCGACCGGCTTTCCCGGCTATAACAGCGTCATGACGCGAGACAAGGCGACGATTGGAAGAATCCTCAAGGACAATGGCTACTGGACGGCTTGGTTCGGCAAAGATCACAACACCCCTGAATTCCAAGCGAGCCAAGCTGGGCCGTTCGATCAATGGCCGACCGGAATGGGCTTCGATTATTTCTATGGCTTCGTCGGCGGCGACGCCAATCAGTGGCAGCCGAACCTGTTCCGCAACACGACGGCAATCTATCCGTATGTCGACAAACCCCGCTGGAATCTGATCACGGCAGAGGCCGACGATGCGATCAATTACCTGCATCGCATCACCGCGATCAATTCGGACCAGCCGTTCTTCATCTACTATGTGCCCGGCGCGATGCACGCGCCGCACGATCCGACGCCGGAGTGGATCAAGAGGATCGGCGACATGCACCTGTTCGACGAAGGCTGGAACAAGCTTCGCGACACCATCTTCGCCAACCAGAAGCGGCTGGGTGTCATCCCGCAGGATGCCAAGTTCACGCCGTGGCCCGACTTCTTGAGGCGCTGGGATCAACTCGGCGATCAGGAGAAAAAGCTGTTCATCCGGCAGGCCGACGTGTTTGCCGCTTATTGGGCCTACTCCGATCATGAGATCGGCCGGGTGGTCGACGAAATCGATAGGATGGGCAAGCTCGACAACACGTTGATCATCTATATCGCCGGCGACAACGGCAATAGTGCCGAGGGCACGCTCCTTGGCACGCCTAACGAAGTCGCCTCGCTCAATGGCGTTGAGCTTCCGCTCGACGTGCAGATGAAGTTCTACGACGCCTGGGGCTCGGACCAGACCTACGCCCACATGGCCGTACCGTGGACCTGGGCGTTCGATACGCCGTTCTCCTGGACCAAGCAGATCGCCTCGCACTTCGGCGGCGTGCGCCAGGGCATGGCCGTCTCGTGGCCGGCGGTGATCAAAGACAAGGGCGGCATCCGCAACCAGTTCATGCACGTGATCGATATCGTGCCGACCATCCTCGAAGCAACGAGGATCAAGGCGCCCGATATCGTCGACGGTATCAAGCAGAAGCCGATCGAAGGCACGAGCTTTATGTACACATTCGATACCAAGAACGCGAACGCGCCGTCGCGGCACACCACGCAGTATTTCGAAATGATGGGCGACCACGCGATTTATCACAATGGCTGGATCGCCAGCACGAAGGTGATGCGCAAGCCGTGGGACCTTGCGGGTGCCGTGAGCCGGGACCCGGCGGGTTTCCCGTATGAACTGTACGATCTCAGCAAAGACTGGACCCAGGACGACAACGTTGCCGCCAAGTACCCGGACAAGGTCAAGGAAATGGACAAGCTGTTCTGGCGCGAGGCGGCGAAGTATCAAGTGCTGCCGCTCGACGCCAGCGTCGCTACCCGGGTCGTATCACCCCGTCCCAGCCTCTCTGCGGGGCGCAACGAGTTCAGCTGGTCCGGCGAGATCACCGGAACGCCGAACGGCGATGCGCCGAGCATCCTAGACGCCTCGTTCGCCTACAAGGCCGACGTCGACATTCCGCAGGGCGGCGCCGAAGGCATGATCGTTACCCAGGGGGGCCGGTTTGGCGGCTACGGCTTCTACCTCCTGAAGGGCAAGCCGGTGTTCCTCTACAATTTCTTCGATGTGCAGCGCACCCGCTGGGAAGCCACCGGCACATTGTCGCCCGGTAAGCACACGCTCGAGTTCGACTTCAAATATGACGGTCTCGGCTTTGGCACGCTCGCCTTCAACAACGTGAGCGGCATCGGCCGCGGCGGCACCGGCGTGCTCAAGGTCGACGGCAAAGAGGTGGCACGCCAATCCATGGAGCGCACCATCCCGCTCATCATGCAATGGGATGAGAACTTCGATATCGGTGCCGACACCGGCACGCCAGTATCTGACGACTATCAAGTGCCATTCAAATTCAACGGCACACTGGAAAAGCTGACGCTGAGAATAGACCGGCCGCAGCTCTCGCCGGCGGACATCGAAAAGCTGAAAGAAAATACGCGCAACAATCGCGCGGCCGAGTAGCGGCCTGCAGCCACAGCATGCGGCGTGTCTTCTTATGGCACTTGGCGGACATCATGGCGGTGCTCGGCAATGTCTGCTTTCGGCGGCGGTAAGGCGGACATAGGCCGAACATCCCAAATGCCCGTCAATGACCCGGCGCGATGGCCAGGGCGGTCCGTTTCGCGCTATCGTGGCGCCGGGGGGTACCGCATCATGAAAGCCACCGCACAGACGGGCGCGATTTTCGACTACATCATTGTCGGCGCCGGCTCCGCCGGTTGCGTGCTGGCCAACCGGCTGACCGCTTCGGGACGGCATCGCGTGCTGCTGCTGGAGGCCGGCGGCCACGACCGCCACATGTGGATTCACATTCCGCTCGGCTTTGCCAAGCTGTTCGACAACGCCAAGGTCAACTGGCTTTACAGCTCCGAGCCCGAACCGGAACTGAACAATCGCCGCATCATCCAGCCGCGCGGCAAGGTGCTGGGCGGATCGAGCTCGATCAACGGCCTGCTCTACATCCGCGGCCAGAAGGAGGACTACGATCATTGGCGCCAGCTCGGCAATGCCGGCTGGGGCTTCGACGACGTGCTGCCCTATTTCCGCCGCGCCGAGGATCAGGAGCGCGGCGCCGATGAATTGCACGGCGTCGGCGGCCCGCTTTCGGTTTCCGATGTGTGCGAGCCGCATCCGCTGTGCGAGGCTTTCATCGCCGCTGCGGAGCAATCCGGCATTCCGCGCAACGACGATTTCAACGGCCCGCGCCAGGAAGGCGCCGGCTATTTTCAGCTCACCACGCGCAACGGCCGGCGCTGGTCGACTGCGGCCGGCTATTTGCGCCAGGCGCGCAATCGCCACAATCTGAAAGTCGAGACCGATGCGCTGGCGACGCGCGTATTGTTCGACGGGCACCGCGCCATCGGCATCGAATACCGCCAAGCTGGCGCGACCCGCACCGCGTACGCCGGCGGCGAAGTCATCCTGGCCGGCGGCGCGTTCAACTCGCCGCAGCTTTTGCAGCTGTCCGGCATCGGGCCGGCGAAGCTGCTGCGCGAGTTCGGCATCGAACCGCGTGCCGATCTCGCCGGCGTCGGCGCCGACCTGCAGGATCATTTGCAGGTGCGCATGCAGTTCCGCTGCTCCGAGCCGATCACCATGAACGACGTGGTCAACAATTGGCGCCACCGCTGTCACGCCGGCCTGCGCTACATTTTTTCGCGCAAGGGATTGCTGACGATCGGCGCCGGCTACGCGGGCGCGTTCCTGCGCACGCGGCCCGAGCTCGCCTCGCCCGACGTGCAGATTCACTTTTTGATCTTCTCGACCGAGACCGCCGGCGCCAAGCTGCATCCGTTCTCCGGCTTCATGGCCTCGGTGTGCCAGCTGCGGCCCGAAAGCCGCGGCTTCGTCCGCATCAAATCAGCCGACCCGCTGGCGCCGCCGGCGATCCAGCCGCGCTACCTGTCGAACCGCATCGATTGCGACACCATCGTCGCCGGACTGAACCGATTGCGCGAGGTCATGAACCAGCCGGTGATGCGGCGGCTGATTGCCGAGGAGCGCATGCCGGGCGAGCAATGCGCAAGCGACGCCGACCTGCTCGCCTATGCGCGGGCGACCGGCACCACGGTCTATCATCCGACATCGACCTGCCGCATGGGCGCCGATCCGGCCGCCGTGGTCGACGAGCGGCTGCGCGTGCGCGGCTTCGACCGCTTGCGCGTGATCGACGCCTCGATCATGCCGACGGTGGTTTCCGGCAACACCAACGCCGCCGCGGTGATGATCGGCGAGAAAGGCGCCGACCTGGTGCTCGACGACGCGCAAGCCGGCGCCCCGATCGCGCTGTCGGCGTGAGACGAGGCCGTGTACTCATAAATCCAGCAGGACCGATGTCGGGTCCGGGGGAACAGCTGACATCGCCAAACCGCGCGGAATTGGTCGAAAATGACCCGACGCGGAAGTCGAGCGCCCTAATTTGCCGTGACGCACAATGCAATTTCGGTTCCGGACGAATCATGAAGGATGACGAGCGCATACATTGACCGACCGCAACGATGTATCGAATTCCACGCGGTCGGAGGCCTTGCTCAATTCCTTATCTCCTTCGCCCGTTTGGCATACCGGTCTCCTTCAAGCTGAGCACGTAAGCGACAAGATCGACCAGCTCCGTGTTTTTGACGATTATGTTTGGCATGGTTCTGTGAGCTGTTCGAAGCGCGACTGTGAGTGCAACGGCCGTCATACCGGGAACGTTTGCAATTCGCTTGAAAGTTGGCGCAGTGGTATTTCTTGAGCTAGTTTTTTCGTTGGCAACGCGGTGACATTCAGCGCATTGCGCGCGAGCAATCCGAAGCCCCTGTCGCGGATTACCGATTGGTTGTGCCTGCGATGCGGCGATGACGCACAGGTAAACTGACACGGCGAAACCGATGGATGATCTTATCTTGCGCGATATGGAAAGTTTGCGCCGCGCAACGCTCGCGGATCCGGCGAACGCCTGATCCCGCAATCGGTCGGTCAGACGAGAGCGTTCAACTTCATCAGCCACCATCTCGTCGCTTCCTATCGCGGTTCGAAGCAAAACATCCTTCGATCCGAATCAAAGCCGCATCAAGCTGAACCCGTTTTCAAAAATACCTAAGCGCCAATCGTTTCAAGTTAGGACTGGCGCTCCAGGTAGCGCGGGTCCGTTGGCGTCTCAGTGGTTCATCGTCCCCGAGTTCTGGACGCATGAGTCAGTGTTGCTATGCTTTCCTTCCGTGCATTGCTGCAGCGAATCGAAAGCGCATTCCTGACCGGCTCCGTGGCGCAGACACCAAGTATGGTGGCTGTAACTGCCTTGGCCAAATGCGCTTGAGCCGGCAAACGTCGCGCCAAAGAGAGCAGCTAAGAGCAGCACACGCATGATGGACCTCCGTGTTGCTCATAAACCCCTCTTGGACATTACTTACTGCCCTGCCGTATCCCGCTTTGATTCAAATCAATTCGGGGCCATCCAAAAGTTGAGGCCGATGTTGGCGAACTAAGCCTGTGAAATTACAGATAAATTGCTAGATTCTTCAAAATTGCCAGCGAGCTTTTGAACCCCGGTGGGGGCGCTCGTGGCCTTGCGCGACCGGCACGCCACGCCAATAATCGCGCACGGTGTGCACCGCGCCGTGCAGCGGCCGCGGACTGCGCGTCAGCCGCCGTTGCTGCCCGCCATCAGCCGCTTCATGTAGTCGAACACCGCTGGCGAGGCGTGCGTCATCTCATCGAGCGCGCGGCTCATCTCTGCGGCGCTGACCGGGCTGATGTCGAGGCCGAGCTTCTCGCCCTCGGCCAAAAAATCGGGATCGCGGTGCGCGGCCGCGAAGGCCGAACGCAGCGCTTCCAGGCGCTCGGCCAGCACGTCCGGCGGCGCCGCGAACGGCCGCGCCATGGTCAGAAGCGGCGTCTCGGCGAACACGATCAGTTCGCGCGCCTTGGCGTCGGGGGCAAGCTCGCGCGCGGTCGGCACGTCCGGCAGATCCGGATGACGGGTGCGGCGGGCAAACTGCACCAGAAGATGAAAGCCGCTGTCCGCCTTGAGCCATTGCGGCCGCGACTTCTTCACATACGAAAAATCGAACATGCGGCCGTCGACCTCGCCGCGTTCCACCGCCAGCACGATCGAGGGCGTGTCGGTATAACCAAGCACCTGGCGGATGCGGATGCCGATCGTGTCGCGCAGAACTTTCGGCACGTCGGCGTCGGTGGCGCCCTCACCGGTGCCACCGAGCACGAGCAGCGGGCCGTCGGCGCGCCGCGCCGCGGCGATCGAGGTGATCGGCGATTTCGGTCCGACCACCAGCACGTAGGCGTCGTCAGCGTAGCTCGACGACGAGCCGAGCCAGTTGAACTTCTGCACGTCGAATTGCACGCGCGGATTGACCTTGAGCAGGCCGAGGAGCGGCATGTCGCGCGCGACGAGCGCAATCGTGGTGCCGTCCCTCGGCGCATTGACGTAGGTGTAATTGGCGGCGCGCATCGAGCCGGCGCCCGGCATGTTTTGCACCACAACGGCCGGGTGGCCGGGAATGTACTTGCCGAGATAGCGCGCCACGAGCCGCGCGGTGATGTCGTAGCCGCCGCCGGGCCCATAGCCGACGAGCAGCGTGACCTCCTTGCCGCGATAGAAGTCGGCGACGTTTTGCGCGTGCGCGGCGCCCGCCCCGGCCGGCGCCAGCAAGGCCGCGGCTAAGCTCGCCGCGGCTTGCCGTCGATTCATAGCGCCGCTGCGATTGCGCACCGTCGTCGTTCACGCCGCCAAATTGCCGAAGCGGACGAGATTGTCCTTCTGCTTGTCGTTGCGCGGCGGCAGCTTGAACAGGCGCGCCGCGGTGCCGCCCAAAATGTTGTGCTTGGCCTTCTCCGACAGGAACGGCAGGTCCCAGACGGTCGAGGGCAGGTCGAAATCCCAGTGCGGATAATCCGAGGCATACATCAGCTGCGTCTCCGCATTGATCATGCGGAAGGTGCATCGCAGCGCCTCGAGGTCGACCCGCTCCATCGGCTGCGAGGCGTAATACATGTCGCGCATGTAGTCCGACGGCTTCTTTTTCAAGAGCGGATATTCCGACGCGCGCAGCATGAACTCGTGGTCGAGCCGCTGCATCAGGAACGGCACCCAGGCGAGCCCGCCTTCGATCCAGATCACCGGCAGCTTCGGAAAACGCTCGCCGAGCCCGTTGGTGACCCAATTGGTCATGTGCAGGATGTTGTAGAACGGGAAGCCGAGCGCGTGCACCGAAGCGAAGCGGTTCAAACCCTTGAACACCGGCTCGCCGATATTGATGGCGGAGTGGAAGGCGAGCGCAAGCCCGCGCTCCTCGATGGCGCGGAACACTTTCATGTTGCTGTTGTGATGGATCGGCAAGGTGCGCGCCGCCGTCACCAGAAAGCCGGTGACGTGCCGGCAAGCGCCGAACCGCTCGACCTGGCGCAGCGCCTCGTCGGGATCGGAGATCGGCAGCGACAGCATGGAATAGAGCCGCCCGCCGGCCGCGGGCAGCACCTGCTCGGTGAGCCAGCGGTTATAGGCAAAACACAGCTCGATCTCCATCTCGGTCGAGGGATGCAGCCCGACGGAGAGCAGCAGTGTCGGAAACAGGCACGAATAATCGACGCTCATCGCGTCCATCCAGCGCTGGCCGAGCTCGACGTCGCGCAGCCGGCCGGGCTCGGTCTTTTCCGACGAGCGCAGCGGATAGCGGGTGATGCGGCCGCCCATGTCCTGGAAGCTGACCTGCTGCGGGGTGAGCGCGCCGCGGCCCTTGGTGCGGCCGGCGAGCACGAGCTGGCGCAGCACGTCGTTCTCGATGAACGGCAGAAACTGGTCGAAGCATTCGTTCTCGTAATGATGCGAATCGACGTCGGCGATCAGCACGTCGTCGAAGGCCCGCTCGTGCGCCTGCTTGCGGGCGTGCGCCAGCAGGCGGCTGGTATCGAGCTCTTCGACGGAAACGCGGCGGCCGCGGTCGGCAAGAAGGTCCATGGCGTTCACTCCGGCGGAATTTACCGACAGCTTGGCGCGTTTTGCCGCAGAAAGCTATGGCGGCGCAGGCGGGGTTTACCGACCGCCTTGATTGTTGACCTGTCATGGTCCGCGAAAGCGGACCATTCAGTAAACACCATGCCATCGGTGATTACTGGATCATCCGCGTGCGCGGATGATGACATGCAATGCAAGTAAGCGCGGCTGGTATTAATCAGCCGAGGCCGAACAGCTTCGCGGCATTGTCGCGGCCGATCTTGCGGCGGTCGGTTTCGGCGATGTCGGCGGCATCGAACCAGGTGCAGGCTTCCGCGTGATCCTCGAACGGATAGTCGACCGCGAACATCACGCGGTCGGCGCCGAGCGTGAGGATGGCGTGAATGAGCGACTGCGTGCAGAAATGGCCGCTGGTCGTGACGTGAAAATTCCGGCGAAAGTAATCGCCCATGGCGCGCTTGGCCGGCCGATTCGGCACCTTGGCGAGACGATGGTCGAGCCGCCACAGATCGTAGGGAATGCGCTCGCCGAGATGGCCGAGCACGATCTGCAGCCTGGGAAACTCGTCGAACAGGCCGCTGCCCGCGAGACGCAGCGCATGGATCGCGGTCTCGTCGGCAAAGCCCCACGGCGAGCCGACCAGATACGTGTGGCCCTCATAGGCCTGGCGGCGGCTCGGCAATTGGTCGCGCGGATGCAGATAGAACGGCACGCCGAGCCGCTCGACCTCGGCCCAGAACGGCCGGTATTGCGGCAAGTCGTAATAAACCGCGCTGTCCTCGGCGCCGACTTGCGAGAAGCCGTTGACCAGCGCGCCCTTGAAGTCGAGCTCGCGCACGCAACGCGTAAGCTCGGCGGCGGCGGCTTCCGGATCCTGCATCGGCAGCGCGGCAAGGCCGGCAAAGCGATCGGAGCGCTTGGCCACGGCCGCCGCCAACGCGTCGTTCGCCTTGCGCGCGATCGCGATCGCCTTGGCGGCGTCGTAAATGCCTTGGACGGCGTTCGAATTGAGCGACAGCACCGCGATCTCGATGCCGGCGCGGTCCATCTCGTCAAGGCGCGCGCCGTGCACGTCGAGCAGCTTGCCGGAAAGTCCCGACCAATAGCTGCCGGGATAGCGCGACTCGCTGCCTTTGGTCTCTTCGATCCGGAAATGCTCTTCGACCGCGATCTTACCCTGCATGCTCAAGTCCCCTGCCCTTCCCGATATGCGAGCCGGTTTCTGCGCTCGTCGTAGATCAGTCCTGCGGGCTATGGACAACCGGCTGGCGCGCCACAGTAAGCGTAGCTTGCTTGTTCGTTATGGCAAAAGACGCCAACATGGCTGGCGAAGCACGGACCGCACCTGCCAAGCAAGGGGTGCCGATCGGGGAGGCAAGCCTATGGGTGGCTCATATCGAACTTTAAGTCTGGTCATTGTCGTCGCTGCCGCAATGTCATCGTCGGCGAGCGACGCTCAGGTGCTGATGCAACGCGACGTATCGCTGCACATGGCGCTGACGATCGCCGAAACTGCGATCGCCGAATGCGAAAAAAGCGGCAATAACGTCTCGGTGGCGGTCGTCGACCGCGCCGGACGATTGCGCGTATTTTTGCAGGGTGACAAGGCCGCGCCGCACAACATCGAACTCGCGCAGCGCAAGGCCTACACGGCGCGCACCTTCGGCCGGACCTCGGCGGAGTGGGCGGCGCGCACCGGACCGGACTCGGAACTGGCCGCGCAGCGGCAACTCGAACACGTGATCGCGTTGCGCGGCGGCGTGCCGATCAAGGTCGGCGGCGAGACCATTGGCGCGGTCGGCGTCAGCGGCTCGACGTCCGGGGGCGACGAGGCCTGCGCCATGGCCGGCGTTGCCAAGGTCGCCGACGAGTTGAAGTAGGCGGATCGCCCAACAGGTGTTGCAAGTGGTGTTGCAAGTAGTGTTGCAAGTGGTGTTGCAAATGCCGGCAGCCCCCGCAAACGCGACCAGGGAGACGATTCTCGAGCGCACGCGCGCGCGCTCGCACCGCGCTTTGCCGAGCGCGCGCAGGCGGCGGAGGAGTCGCGGCGAATTCCGCCTGCCTCCGTCAACGAGATGCTCGAAGCAGGCTTCGCCCGGATCCTGCTGCCGCGGCGGATCGGCGGTTACGGCCTTGGCTTCGACACCTGGTTCGAGGTCGTGCGCGAGTTGAGCAAAGTCGATGCGTCGCACGGCTGGTGCGCCGGGCTGATCATCCACCACGCCCATTTGATCGCGCAGTATCCCGAACAAGCGCAGCGGGCGTTGTGGGCGGACGGCCTCGACGTTGCCGTCGCGGCTTCGTTTGCCCCGAATGCGCAAGCGATCGCCGTCGACGGCGGCTATCGCATCTGCGGCAACGGTCCGTTTGCCAGCGGCGTCGACTATTGCACCTGGGTCATGCTCGGCGGCATGGCGCAGGACGGACCGACGCCGCAATGGAAGTTCTTTCTGGTCCCACCCGGCGACTACAAGGTGCACGACACCTGGTTCACCGCCGGCATGCGCGGCACCGGGAGCAAAACCATTGTTACCGACAACGCGTTCGTTCCTCGTGCCCGCGCATTGAGCCTGGCGGAGCTGCGCGACGGCAAAACGCCGGGCAGCGCGCTCTACCCCGACGCGATCTTCCACATCCCGTTCTTCTATTATGCGCCGATCTCGTTCGCAGCGCCGATGCTCGGCACGGCCCAGGGCGCCTATCAGCTGTTCCGCGAATGGACCAAAAAGCGAAGGACCCAGACCGGCGCAGCGATGGCCGAGACCACCTCGATCCAGGTGCGGATGGCGCGCGCCGCAGCCGACATCGATGCCGCCGATCTGTTATTGCGCCGCGCCGTGGCCGTGACCGACGCGCCGGATTTGTATTCGCCCACGCTGCTCGCGCGTTCGGTGCGCGACTTCGCGCGCGTGTCCGAGCTGACGGTTGCGGCGGTCGATACGATCGTTGCGCTGTCCGGCACCGCAGGCTTCGACGCCTCCCACCCGATCCAGCGGGCCTGGCGCGATATCCACTTCATGTCGATGCACATCAGCCTCAACCCGGAAATGAATTTCTCCCATTTCGGCCGCCTCGAACTCGGCCTCGGCCGCGACGCCAACCGGCCCTGGTTCTGAGCGATTGAATCAATGCTAGCGCGCCTGTAGCCCGGGTTGAGCGGGGTCGCTCAAATCCGGGACTACTTGCTTGTGTCGCGCGCGCCTCGATGCCACAATCTCCGCGGGAGGGCGACACATGGGCAAAGTCTCCGTACAAATCGCGGCGGTATCGGGCGGTATTCTCACCGTCGGCGGTTATGCCGCGTACTCAGGGACCATCACTGCATCCGGCGTAACCAGCAAGTTGCAGCCGAAGGGCAAGCGCGAGTATTCGGGCCTCGGCGCCTCAGGAAAGGTCATCAGGGCGTCGATAGACGTCGAGTGCAAGAATCCAAATGACATCGAATACAGTACCGGCGACACGATCAAGCTCGGGGGCGGCACCGCCCTTATCGTCAGCATCGTGAAGGTCAAGTTCAATCTCCATTGCAGCATCAGCAACATGGCCAACGATGGTAGCGACACTGCAGTCGATCCGGGGCTCGGCCTCGAATTGTTTGCTGACGAATGGGAGGTCGTTTGAACGCACGCGATCCGCTCCGCGTTTGTCCGCAGCCAGCGTAGCCCGGGTTACTCGCTTTGCGCGCGCCCTTCGCCCACGCGCTTGTTGCGAATCATACCCGAACGACCGGCGACGGTTGGAGCAAGGGACTGAAGAAGAGTGAAGAAAGGACTTAATAAAATCAATAATTTAAGTCCTTCATCACGCGACAAACTTGACAACAATTCCGCGACAGCCTATCGGGGCACCAGCTCGCTCATCAGGGGCGTCAACCGGTGGCGTACCGTTTGATGGAGCGAGCGCGGTGCCCGCGCGCGGTTTCGCAGATTGCACCCGGGCGGCTTCGGACCCTGCCTCTCCGGCACTACGGCCGGTGCGCGAGGAGCTCGCTAATAAAGGGGTTTGGCGTAGCGCAAGCTGCTCCAAATTACCGGGAAGCGCAGCCCGAAGCCGAGCCAGGCGTAACAGCCTGGCGAGTGCCGCGACGGAGCGCCGAAAGGCGAGCGCGCCCGCAAGCGGATGCCCGCGGTAACGCGGATCGTCCGTGGCGCGCGCCGCACTGGCTAGCGGGTTCGGATGTGCTCATCCGAAGCGCCGGTGCGGAGGTTGACTACGCGCCTCTCGGCGCTCCGCCTCCCCTTATTTATTTGGAGGCAGCTTTCGTGCAGTGGCTTGCCAAGACTCGGGCGCAACAAAAAACGCGCCGCGAGAATGAGATTGCTCGTGCCCCGTCATTGCGAGCCGACGGGTCCGGCCCGAAGTGGCCGGCCCGATGACAAGCTCCGCGAAGCAATCCAGTTGCCCCCTCCCTTCCCTCCCCCGCAAGCGGGGGAGGGTTAGGGTGGGGGATTGCTTCGTCGCTTCGCTCCTCGCAATGACGAGTTTTCTCCTCACCCGCGAAGCCGGTGGAGGGGGCGCCGGACTCGACGCTTCGCTTTCGTCGCAAGAGGTTCGTCGAGGTCTGCGCCCCTCCACCATCCTCCGCTCCGCTTCGCTACGCGGGTGAGGATGAGAAAGGAACGCCATGCTCAAATGCGATTACCGCGGCGAGTTAGAACAAACTCCCCTGCCCTTCGTCCTCGCCGCCCGAACGGCGGCGGCGCCGGCGAAACAGCGGCGCCGGCGCTGCGGGCGGCGTGACGTGAGCATCGCCGGCGACGGCGCCGACCCGGCCGTCGGCAAATTCGATGTCGAGCCGCATGCCGCTCGAAACCGCTGCCGCCGCCCGCAGCGGCCGGTTCTCGGCGTCGCGCACCAGCGCAAAGCCGCGTTGCAGCACGCCGCGATACGAAAAAGCGGCGAGCAACTGCCCGGCGCGCTCGTAGCGCGCGGCGCGGCGATCGAGCACGACGCCGATGGCGCGCTCGGCGCGTTCGGCGAGGCCGGCGATGCGGTCGCGCTGGCGGGCGTTGCGGGTCCGGTAGGCTTCGACATTGGCGGCGAAGCTGGCGCGCAATCGGCTCGCCAATCCGCCGTAACGCTCGCGCCGGCGCTCGACATTGCCGCGCAAGAGATGCGGGCCGAGCCGGCTGCCGATACGCGAGAGCGCGACGCGGTGCAGTTGCGCGTTGGCGCGCAGCGCGCGGCCAAGTCCGGCCGCGGCATGATCGAGCCGCTGCCGCGGCAGCGCCAACAACTCGTCGGCGTCGGGCAAAGCCCGCGTGGCGGCGCGCAATTCGGTGCGCCTGTCATCCTGGCAGCGCCGCCACGAAGCGAGCGCGCGCCGCGACAGCGAATCGACGTCGAGCGAAAGCTCGGCGCGTACCGGCACCGCCATCTCTGCCGCCGCGGTCGGCGTCGGTGCCCGCCGGTCGGCGGCAAAATCGATGAGCGTGACGTCGGTCTCGTGGCCGACCGCGGCGATCAGCGGAATCATGCTGTCGGCGGCGGCGCGCACCACGATCTCCTCGTTGAACGACCACAGATCTTCCAGCGAGCCGCCGCCGCGGGCGACGATGATGAGATCGGGCCGGCGCGGCAGCGGCGGCGTCGCGATGTCCGGCAGCGCGTTGAAGCCCGCGATCGCGGCCGCGACTTCGGCCGCCGAGCCTTCGCCCTGCACCTTGACGGGCCAGACCAGGACCGGCCGCGGGAAGCGGTCGGCGAGCCGGTGCAGAATGTCGCGAATGACCGCGCCGGTCGGCGAGGTGACGACGCCGATCAAGGTCGGCAGGAACGGCAACAGCTGCTTGCGCGCCTCGCTGAACAGCCCCTCGGCTTCGAGCTTCTTCTTGCGCTCTTCAAGCAGCGCCATCAGCGCGCCGAGCCCGGCCGGCTCCAAGGTCTCGACCACGATCTGGTATTGCGAGCGGTTGGCGTAGGTCGTGAGCCGCCCGGTGACCACCACTTCGAGGCCGGCTTCGAGCTTGAGCTTGATGCGGCTTGCGGTCTTGCGCCAGATCACGCCGGCAATGCAGGCGTTTTCGTCCTTGAGATCGAAATAGACGTGGCCGTTGCCGTGATAGCTGACCTTGCCGAGCTCGCCGCGCACCCGCACGTAGCCGTACGCATCTTCGATCGTGCGGCGCAGCGCCGCCGACAATTCGGAGACGGTCAGTTCCGGCAGATTAAGACGCGGCTCGTTCATCGGGACGCGGATCGCGGTTTCAGTTGCCGGCTCATGCGCCGCACGGCCGGGGCTGGTCAAGTCCCGCAGGTGATAACAGCCGCGGCTTGCGTAGAGGCGCCGCCATGCTACGGAGGGTCGATCTCGGCGCCGCAATCCATGACCATTTCGCCATGAACATCCTGCTGCTCGGCTCCGGCGGGCGAGAGCACGCGCTGGCCTGGAAGATGGCGGCAAGCCCGCTCGCCGACCGGCTGTTCTGCGCGCCCGGCAATGCCGGCATCGCGCGCGAGGCCGAATGCGTCGCGCTCGACATCACCGATCATGCGGCCCTGATTGCGTTTTGCCGCGCCAACAAGGTCGATCTGGTCGTGGTCGGCCCTGAGACGCCGCTTTGCGCCGGCATCGTCGACGATCTCGAAGCCGCCGGCATCAAGGCGTTCGGTCCGAGCCGCGCCGCAGCGCGGCTCGAAGGCTCCAAAGGCTTCACCAAGGATTTGTGCCGGGCGAACGGCATCCCGACTGCCACGTACCGGCGCTTCGACGCGACCGAGCCGGCGAAGGCCTACGTGCGCGATCAAGGCGCCCCGATCGTGGTCAAGGCCGACGGCCTCGCTGCCGGCAAAGGCGTTGTCGTGGCGCAGACCGTCGCCGAGGCGGAGGCGGCGATCGAGACGATGTTCGCCGGCGGCCTGGGCGAGGCCGGCGCCGAAATTGTTATCGAGGAATTTCTCCACGGCGAGGAAGCGTCGTTCTTCGCGCTGTGCGACGGCGACACTGCAATCGAGCTATCGACCGCGCAGGATCACAAGCGCGCCTTCGACGGCGACGAGGGCCCGAACACCGGCGGCATGGGCGCCTATTCGCCGGCGCCGAACATTGACGCCGCGATGAGCGCGCGGGTGATGGCTGAGATCATCCAACCGACCTTGCGTGCGATGAACGCGATGGGCGCGCCGTATAAGGGCGTGCTCTACGCCGGGCTGATGATCACCGAATCCGGACCAAAACTTATCGAATACAACGTCCGCTTCGGCGATCCGGAATGCCAGGTGCTGATGCTGCGCCTGATGTCCGATCTGATCCCGGCGCTGCTCGCAAGCCGCGACGGCCAGCTCAAAGCCTTCGATCTGCGCTGGTACCCGGAAGTCGCGCTCACGGTGGTGATGGCCGCCAAAGGCTATCCCGGCAGTTACGCGAAGGGCTCCGTCATCGAAGGCCTCGAGGACGCCGCGGCGATCGAGGACGTGGAAATCTTTCACGCCGGGACCAAGGCCGAAGGCGGAAAAATCCTCGCCAATGGCGGCCGCGTCCTCAACGTCTGCGCGCTCGGCGACAGCGTGCGGCAGGCGCAGACGCGCGCCTACGAGGCAATCGCGCGCATCCGCTGGTCCGACGGCTTTTGCCGCCACGATATCGGCTGGCGGGCCATCGAGCGTGAACGCGGGATGCTGACAAAATGACCGTGAGGAAATATATACTTCTGTCGAGCTAATATATATTGGGACCGCCCATGGGCATTATCATCAAGAACGCCAAGGCAGAGGCCAAAATCCGCCGGCTCGCCAAGCGGACGGGAGAAACGCTGACTGCCGCGGTGGAACACGCTGTCGATGAACGGCTTTCTCGGCTCGGATCATCCAGGCGCCGGGGCCGCGTGAACCGCGAGGGGCTGGCAAGGCGCCTCGCGTACTTCAGGTCACTGTCTGCGATCAACGAGGATCTCACTGACGAGGAAATCGCCGGCTATGACGAGAACGGCGTGCCGATATGATCGTCGTCGATACCTCGATCGTGGTGGCTATAATCCGCGAAGAGGCCGAGTCCAAGAATTTTGTGGAGATACTCGATGAAAACGCCGCAATCATGTCCGCGGTTTCGTATGTCGAGACTCATATGGTCGTCGCCGGCCGCAAATTGGATGCCGATCTCCGTGAGGTCGATGGCACGATCCACGACCTCGGCATCGAAATTGTCGATGTCACGCGAGATCAAACAAATGCTGCACTTCGGGCCTTCCTGAAATATGGCAAAGGCCGCCATCAAGCACGTCTGAACCTCGCGGATTGTTTTGTCTATGCGCTCGCCAAAAGCAGGGGCGCGCCATTGTTCTTTAAGGGGGACGACTTCGCGCAAACCGACATTGCGCCTGCATGGCGGTCTTAAGGACTTCCGAGGATCGGCTAATGAACAGGATCGACCGGCAGAGCGCCTTTTCCGGTACCCGCGAAGTCGCCGAGCGGCTGCGCTTCGAGGTCGGCCGGCTCGAAGCTTATTTGCACGACCATGTCGCCGGATTTTCCGGACCGATCGTGGTCAACCAGTTCAAGGGCGGCCAGTCGAATCCGACCTACCTTATCGAGACGCCGCTGCGCCGCTACGTGCTGCGGCGCAAGCCGCCGGGCAAGCTTCTCCCCTCGGCGCACGCCGTCGACCGCGAATACCGCGTGATCAGCGCGCTCTACGCGCAAAAATTTCCGGTGCCCGAGCCTATTCTGTATTGCGCCGACGAGGCCATCACCGGCACCGCATTCTTTTTGATGGCGCACGTCGAGGGCCGCGTGTTCTGGGAGCCGCACATGCCCGGCTCGAGCCCGGCCGAGCGCGCCGCCGTCTATGACGCCATGAACGCCACGCTGGCGCGTCTGCACAGCTTCGATCCGGCTGCGATCGGGCTTGCCGACTACGGCCGCGGCGAGAATTACGTGGCGCGGCAGGTCGAGCGCTGGTCCAAGCAATACCGCGCCTCCGAGACGCAAACGATCGACGAGATGGAACACTTGATCGCGTGGTTGCCGGCGCATCTGCCGCCGCCGCAGCCGCCGCGCCTGGTGCACGGCGATTACCGGCTCGACAACATCATTTTGTCGCCCGACGCGCGGGCGATCGCCGCGGTGCTGGACTGGGAATTGTCGACGCTCGGCGATCCGCTCGCCGATTTCTCCTATCACCTGATGCAATGGCACATGCCGCCGGCCGACGCCGGCACCGGCTCGCTGCTCGGCTGCGATCTCGCCGCGCTCGGGCTGCCGAGCCTCGACGCTTACGTCGATACCTACGTGGCGCGCACCGGGCTCGATCCGCGGCCGCATCTCGCCGTCTATTTCGCCTACAATTTTTTCCGCATCGCCGCGATTCTGCAGGGCATCGCCGGGCGGGTGCGCGACGGCACCGCGACCAGCGCCTATGCGGCCGCCAAGGCAGAGCTGGTGCGCCCGCTCGCCGTCAAGGCCTGGGAATTCGCAATGGCGGCCGGCGCATGAAGACCTTCGCGCTCGCGCTCGGCTCGGGCGGCGCGCGCGGGCTCGCCCATGTCGCGGTGCTCGAAGCGCTGGATGAGATGGGCGTCAAGCCGACGGTGGTCGCCGGCGCCTCGATCGGCGCGCTGATCGGCGCCACCTATGCGGCCGGCATGCGCGGCCGCGACATCCGTCATTACGTGCTGACGCTTGCCCACAGTCCGGGCGAGATCCGGCGGCGGCTTGTCGCGTCGCGCGCCGGAACGTTCGCGCACCTTTTGTCCGGCGCGTTCAGCCGGGCAACGCAGCTCGATGCCGAAAAATTCTGCGCGCAATTTCTGCCGCAAGCGGTGCCGGCGGATTTTTCCGCGCTACACATTCCGTTCGTCGTCATGGCGACCGATCTGCACCGCCGCGAGGAAGCCCCGCTGTCATCCGGCCCGCTGCACCGCGCAGTCGCCGCTTCGATCGCCATTCCGGGCCTGTTTCGGCCGGTATTGGTTGATGGCCGCGTGTTGATCGACGGCGGCACCACCAACCCGCTGCCTTACGACATTCTGTTCGGCCGCGCCGACATTGTGCTGGCCGTCGACGTATTCGGCATCCCGGCGGTCGAGCGCGCTGACATGCCCGGCACCTGGGAGGCCGTCTACACGACGATCCTGGTCATGGGCGGCGCGATCCTTGCGGCCAAACTCGCCCACCTGCAACCCGACATCTTGATCCGGCCAAATGTCGCGACCTTCCGCACGCTCGATTTCTACCAGGCGAGTTCGATCATGCGCACCGCCGATGCGGTGAAGAAGGAGGTGAAGGAGAAGCTCGGTGCGTTGCTCGGGTAAAGCCTTAGCGCCGCTCCTTGAAAAACTCTTTGAGCAGCGCGGACGCCTGCCCTTCGTCCATGCCGCCGTAAATCTCCGGGCGATGATGGCAGGTCGGCGAGGCAAAGAACCGCACGCCGTTCTCCACCGCGCCGCCCTTGGGATCGGCGGCGCCGTAATAGAGCCGGCGGATGCGGGCAAAGGCGACGGCCCCAGCGCACATGGCGCACGGCTCAAGCGTGACGTAGAGATCGCATTCGGTGAGCCGCTCGGAGCCGAGCGCAGCCGCCGCTTGGCGGATGGCGAGAAGTTCCGCGTGCGCGGTCGGATCGGCATCTGCGAGCGTACGGTTGCCGGCGCGCGCCACCACGGCGCCGTCGCGAACGATGACGCAGCCGACCGGGACTTCAGCCGCCGCGCCGGCCGCCCGCGCCTCGTCAAGCGCCATCTCCATGTAGGAGGCCATGGTCCAATGCCATCCGCTCTGCTATCGGCCACGGATTATGGACGAAAAGATCAAGCCGCATAACGGTGGCGAACGCATCGCCAGGGTGATCGCGCGCGCCGGGCTCGCGTCGCGCCGCGAGGCGGAGGCGTGGGTCGCCGCCGGCCGTGTCGCCGTCAACGGCGAGGTGATCCGTTCGCCGGCCCGCGACGTCGATGCGCGCGACCGCATCACCGTCGACGGCGAGCCGCTGCCGGCGAAGGAACGCACGCGCCTCTTTCTCTATAACAAACCGCGCGGCCTGATGACGACACACGCCGACCCGCGCGGCCGCCCGACCATTTTCGCGCGGCTGCCCAAACACCTGCCGCGGCTGATCAGCGTCGGCCGCCTCGATTTCAACACCGAAGGTTTGCTGTTGTTGACCAATGACGGCGCGCTCGCCCGCGTGCTCGAACTGCCGGCGACCGGATGGCTGCGCCGCTATCGGGTCCGCGCGCATGGCTCGGTCACCCAGGAACAGCTCGACGCGTTGCGCGGCGGCATCGCCGTGGATGGCATGCGGTACGGCGCCATTGATGCCACGCTCGATCGCGTTCAGGGCTCGAACCTGTGGCTCACGTTTGCGATCCGCGAGGGCAAGAACCGCGAGGTGCGCAACGTCTTGGGTGCGCTCGGGCTCGCGGTGACTCGGCTCATTCGGGTGTCGTTCGGCCCGTTCCAACTCGGCGAATTGGCCGAGGGCGATGTCGAGGAAGTGCGCACCCGCGTGCTGCGCGAGCAGCTCGGGCCGAAGCTCGTGGCGCTTTCGGGCGCGGATTTTTCGCAGGCGCTTGCACGCTCCCCTGAACCGCCGCCGCGCCGCAACGACGAACGGCGCGACGATAAGCGGCAGAACAAGCCGGTCAGTCATTCGTGGCGCACGCCGGAGGGCGAACAGAAAAAGCCACTGCGGCGACGCTTCCACGGCGCGCGTCGCGACCAGCGCGCGGACCACGAAGCTCGCTCCGGCGCAGTGCGCGCCGAGGTTTTGACCGACCGTAAGGGCCGCCGCGTCGCAGTCGAGCGCCACGGCGAGCCGAAGCCGAGCGAAGCGCCGCCGCCGCGCGGCGGGCGCGGCGATAAAGCCGGGCGCCCGCACCGCCGCGACCGCCCCCGCTTCTCCCCCGATCGCGCGTCCGGCCCGCGTCCATCGCGACCGCGGGGGAATTGATGCGCGTGGTCGGCGGGCGCTTGCGCGGCCGCACGCTGGTCGCGCCCAAATCGCAAGCCATACGGCCGACCGCCGACCGGCTGCGCGAAGCGCTGTTCAATATTCTCGCTCATGCCTACGGCGACCCCGTCACCGGCGCCCGCGTGCTCGATCTCTTTGCCGGCACCGGCGCGCTCGGCATCGAAGCGCTGTCGCGCGGCGCCGCCTTTGCGTTGTTCATCGACGGCGGCGCCGAAGCCCGTGCCCTGATCCGCGAAAACGTTGCGACGCTCGGGCTCGGAGGCATGTCGCGCATTTTCCGCCGAGACGCGACCAAGCTTGGCCCGGTATATCCGCTCGAACCGTTCTCGCTCGCTTTTCTCGATCCGCCTTACGGAAGCGGGCTCGCCGAACAAGCGCTTGCCTCGGCGCGCGAAGGCGGCTGGCTGACGCGAGACGCTCTCCTTGTCGTGGAGGAAGCCGCGAAGGCCGACTTCAAGGCCCCTGACGGCTTTAGCGAACGCGAGCGGCGCCGCTACGATGACACGGAGTTCGTTCTGCTCAGCCTGACGCCGCCACCAAACGCGGCTTGATGCCGGCGGGTTGGTCTCTCGCAAGCCGTTATTCAGGCGTGATGCCGGCGGCCTTGATCGCCGCGCCCCAGGTTTTGATCTCGCGCTCGACGAATGATTGCAAGTATTGCGGTGTGCGCTGCAGCGGCGGCGGCAGGCTGGCGCCGAGTTGCTGCAAGCGCGCCTGCACTTCGGGCGCGGCCATAGCGGCGAGCACCGCGGCATTGAGCTTGGCGACGATCGGCGCCGGCGCCGCCTTAGGCAGGAAAATCGCATTCCAGCTGTTGGCATCCATGTCGGCGAGGCCCTGCTCCTGGGCCGTCGGAATATCCGGGAACGCCGCCGAACGCTTGGCGCCCAGCACCACCGGCGCCTGGATCTGATGCGCCGCGAGCTGCGCCATCGCCGTGGTGATCGACGGACACAAATAGTCGATGCGTCCGGCCAACAGGTCCTGCATCGCCGGCCCGAGGCCGCGATACGGAACGTGGGTGACCGAAATGTTCACCGCGACATTGAACAACGCGCAGGCCAGATGCGAGCCGCTGCCGGTGCCCGGCGAACCGTATTGCATCGTGGCCTGGTGCGCTTTGGCGTAGGCGACGAAGTCGTGCAGCGTGGCGGCGGGAATGCCGTTGCGCACGGTGAGAATGAGCGGCTGCTCGGCGACCAGCGCCACCGGCGTGAAATCGCGGGTGCCGTCATAAGGCGGCGCCTTGTGCATCAACTGCACTTGCGTGTTCGGGGACTCGCCGCCGAACAGGAACTGATAGCCATCGGGCTCGGCGCGGGCGACGCGCGTGGCGCCGGTCATGCCGCCGGCGCCCGGTGCGTTCTCGACCACCACCTGCTGGCCGAGCCGCGGCGACAGCGCCGCCGCATAGACGCGGCCGAGTGTGTCGTAGACGCCGCCCGGCGCAAACGGCACCACCATGGTCACCGGCCGCGTCGGCCAATCCTGAGCGCTTGCCGGCGCGATGACGGCGAGAAAAAACCAAAATGGAGCAGCGAGAAAGCGAACGTTGCGCATGACTTACTTCACCTTTTTCGCTAGCGCCGTCCGAACAAGCGCTCGATGTCGGCGAGCTTGAGTTCGACATAGGTCGGGCGGCCGTGATTGCATTGTCCGGAATTCGGCGTCGCCTCCATCTCGCGCAGCAGCGCGTTCATCTCTTCCGGCTTGAGCCGCCGCCCGGCGCGCACCGAGCCGTGACAGGCCATCGACGAGGCGACCTGCATGAGCCGGCGCTCGAGCGGCAGCGCCTCGTCCCATTCGGCCATGTGCTCGGCGAGGTCGCGGATAAGCCCGGCGCCGTCGATCTCGCCGAGCAGCGAGGGCGTCTCGCGCAACGCCACCGCGCCCGGACCGAACGGTTCGACGACAAGGCCGTAGCGCGCCAGTTCGTCGGCGCGCGCCGCGACGCGCTCGACGTCGGCCTCATCGAGCTCGACGATTTCGGGAATGAGCAGAATCTGCCGGGCGACGCCGGTCTTGTCGAGCGCGGTCTTTAGCCTCTCGTAGACGATGCGCTCATGCGCGGCGTGCTGATCAACGATAACGAGGCCGTCGGCCGTCTGCGCCACGATATAGGTGTCATGCACCTGGGCGCGCGCGGCGCCGAGCGGATGGTCGCGCGCGTCAGCGCGCGGCTCGGCCGCCGCAGCCGCGACGGCGCGCAGGTCGGCCGCCGGCAGGCCGGTATCGAACGCCGCCTGCGCCGGCTCGGCCAAGCCGCCGCTGCGCAGAGGCGCGTAGATGTAAGGCGCGCTGTGTGGCCGCAGCGCCGCGCGGAACGCCGCGATGGTCGCGCTGCCGCCGGTCGAAGCCGCGCGCGTCGCTTCGCGGGCGAGCGCGTTTTTCAGCGCATGCACGATCAGCGCCCGTACCAATCCGGCATTGCGGAAGCGCACCTCGGCCTTGGCCGGATGAACATTAACGTCGACCTCGCGGGCGTCGAGCGTGACGAACAGAGCCAACAGCGGATGGCGGTCGCGCGGCAGATAATCGGCGTAAGCGGCGCGCACCGCGCCGAGCAAAAGCTTGTCGCGCACCGGCCGGCCGTTGACGAACAGGTATTGGCCGAGCGCGTTGGCCCGCGTCAGCGTCGGCAGCGCCGCGTAGCCGTCAACGGCGACGCCCTCGCGCTCGGCCGCGATGGCGACCGCATTGGCGCGAAACTCGGCGCCGAGCACGTCGCCGAGCCGTGCGAGCCGCCCTGGTGGGCCGGGCAAGGCCGCGGCGAAACTGACCGGCGCGCGCTCCTCGCCGGCAAGCGTGAAGGCGACGTCCGGCCGGCTCATCGCGAGCCGCCGCACCACCTCGCGCACGGCCTCGGCCTCGGTGCGGTCAAGCTTGAGAAATTTCAGGCGCGCCGGCGTCGCGTGAAACAGGTCGCGCACCTCGACCCGGGTGCCGGCGCCGAGCGCGGCCGGCTTGAGCTCGGATTTGGCGCCGGCATCGACTGAGATCGCCCAGGCGTGCGGCTCGCTCGCATGCCGCGTTGTGATGGCAAGCCGCGCCACCGCGCCGATCGACGGCAAGGCCTCGCCGCGGAACCCCAGCGTGCGGATGGCGACCAGATCGTCGTCGGCGAGCTTGGAGGTGGCGTGACGCTCGACCGCGAGCGCCAGATCGGCGCGGGTCATGCCGTCGCCGTCATCGGTGACGCGGATGAGCCGCCGGCCGCCGCCGTTGGTCAGCACCTCGATGCGCCGCGCCCCGGCGTCGAGCGCGTTCTCGACCAATTCCTTGACCACGCTCGCCGGACGCTCGACCACCTCGCCCGCGGCGATGCGGTTGATCACGGCCTCGGACAGCTGGCGGACGGGCATGGGCGACTCGCTGGCGACAGGACCGTAGCCGGGATTGCGCGCCAACGAAATCCGGCCTTCATCCTTCAATCGAACGCCGGCCTGGCCCGGCGCAGCCGTTTGATGCCGCCGCGGTGTTTCTTGCCCTCGATGCGGCGCTCGCGCGAGGCTGCGGTCGGCTTGGTGGCGCGCCGTGGTACCGGCGGCGTTGCGGCGCGGCGAATGAGATCGACGAGCCGGTCGAGCGCGTCCTGGCGGTTGCGCGCCTGGGTGCGATGGCGCTGCGCGGTGATGACGAGCACGCCGTCACGGGTGAGCCGCGTGCCGGCAAGCCGTTCGAGGCGCGCCTTGACGTCGCCCGGCAGCGACGGCGAGCCGCGCACGTCGAAGCGCAGCTGCACCGCGGTCGACAGCTTGTTGACGTTTTGCCCGCCTGGTCCTGAGGCGCGCACGAAGGTTTCGCCGATCTCGCGCTCGTCGATGGCGATACGGGTGTTGATGCGGATCATGGATCCGCAGCGTATCCCGGATCGTGCCGCCGCGAAATCGCGAGAGGCCGATCGGTGCACATCAACAAGATCGCAACGCGAGCGAAGCTGACCGCTCCGCCCGGCGCTCAGCTCAGCGCAGTTCGCCGGGTCCGCCGATCATGCCACCCATCGGAGCGAGCGCGGGGCGAGCAGTGCCGCCGGCGCCGCCCGGCGGCGCGCCGGCGGTGGCCAGCGCGCTCGGCCGGCCGACCACGGTGAACAACAGCCCGCCGTCGAACAGGCGCTTGGCGACGCGCTTGGCGTCATCGAGCGTCACCGCTTCGATCATCTGCTTGCGGCGGGTGATATAATCGATCGGTTGATGATCGAGTTGCAGCTGCACCATCAGCGCCGCCACCTTGTCGGAGGTGTCGAGGTTGAGCACGAACGAGCTGTTCAGATAGGCCTTGGCCTTGGCGAGCTCTTCGGCGGTCGGGCCGGTCTCGGCGAGCTGATGGATCTCCTTGCCAACCAGGTCGACGGTCTCGTCGGCGCGGTCGGCGCGCGTCGCGGTTGAGCCGAAGAATACGGCGCTGCGGTCGTACCACAACAGCGAATCGGCAATCGAATAAACCAGGCCGCGCTTCTCGCGTACGTCCTGGTAAAGCCGCGACGAGAACGTGCCGCCGGCCAGGATATGGTTGACCACATAGGCGGCGAAGAAATCCGGATCGTTGCGGGCGATGCCCGGGCCGCCGAAATCGATCACCGTCTGCGGCACGTCGAGATCGACCGAGATGCGCTTGCCGAGACCCTGCGCGATGGCGGGCGGCACCGGTTTGAGCTCGGCATGTGCCGGCAGGCTGCCGAACACGCGATCAAGCATAACTTTCACCGCGTCGGCGTCGATGTCGCCGACCACCGCGACCTTCAGGTGATCGCGCGCCAGCACATGGTGCGCATAGGCCTTGAGATCGTCGATGGTGATGGTCGGCACCGATTCCAGCGTGCCGCCGATCGGCCGGCCGTAGGGATGGCCGGGATACGCGGTCTGCCACCAGCGCAGCGCGGCGAGATCGGTCGGACTTTTCAACTGCCGCCGCAGCGCCGAGAGAATTTGCGCGCGGTTAAGCTCGACGTCATCGGCGTCGAAGCGCGGCGCGGTCAGCGCAAGCCGCAGATCGTCGAACGCCTCGTCCTTGTTCTCGGAAAGCGTCCGCAGCGAGCCATGGATACGGTCGCGCCCCGCGCGGAAGTCGAGGTGCACGGCCTTGCGGTCGAGCCGGTCCTGAAAAGCCTTGGAATCGTAGGGGCCGGCTCCCTCGTCGAGCAGCGACGTCATCAGCTCGGCGGTGCCCGCCTTGTCGTCCGGATCCTGCGCGTCACCGCCCTGGAAGGCGAAGCTGACGACGACGAGCGGCACCGCCGGCTCGTGCACCAGCCAGGCCTCGATGCCGCCCGGGCTCGTCACGCGCTCGATCGTGGTCGCCGCCGCAGGCGCTGCCGACAACGCCAGCAGCAAGGCCGCCGACGCGGCGTAACGCGTCAAGCCATGCGCGGTCAGGGGAGCAAAAACCTTCACGAGCGATTCTCCTGGGGCTGCAGATTCTTCACCAGATAGCCGGTCACCGAGCGGCGAACGTCGAGCCAATGTCGCGCCACATCGCGCACGGCGTCGGTGGTGACGGCGCGCACGTCGTCGGGCCAGGCGCGGATCGCATCGACGCTCTCGCCGGTGGCGAGGCCTGCGCCATACCAGCGCGCCAGGGTCGCCTGGTTGTCCTGGGCATACACCGCGTCGGCGACGAGGTCCGTCTTGGCGCGCTCGAGTTCGTCGGCGGTAATGCCGTGCGCCATCACGTCCTCGAGCACGGCATCGAGCGCCGCTTCGACTGTCTCCAGTTTGACGCCGGGCTTCGGCGCGGCAAACACGCCGAACTTGCCGTAATCGAGCGCGGTGTCCGAATAGAACGCGCCGGCATTGAGCGCGATGCCCTTGTCGAGCACCAGCGCGCGATAGAGCCGGCCGTTGGCGCCGCTGAGCACATTGGCCAAAACTTCGAGCGCCTCGCTTTCGCCGGGCTTCGCGGTCGTGGAGGACGGCGCAAGGTAATAGCGGCTGACGCTCGGCTGCTCGACGCGCGAATCGGCCAAAGTCACCCGGCGCGGCGCGTCTTGGATCGGCTCGGTCGGCCGCAGCCGCGGCCCGCTAGCGGCGCGGTCGGCGACTTTGCCGTAGGTCGCCTCGGCATCGGCCTTGACTTCGTCGGGCGTGACGTCGCCGGCGACGACCACGATGGCGTTATTCGGCGAATAGAAGCGCTGGTAGAACGCCAGTGCATCGTTGTAGTTGAGCTTCTCGACTTCATGCCGCCAGCCGATCACCGGCCGATGGTATGGATGATTGAGGTAGAGGCTCGCGTCCATCTGCTCGGCAAGCTGGGCGCCCGGATTATTGGCGACGCGCATGTTGAGCTCTTCGAGCACCACACTGAGCTCGGGCCGCGCCACCGCGTCGGTCAGCACCAGCCCGGTCATGCGATCGGCCTCGAATGCCATCATCTCCTTCAAGTGCTCGCGCGGCACGCGTTGAAAGAAGCCGGTGTAGTCGCTCGAGGTAAAGGCGTTCTCCTGGCCGCCGATGGCGGCGACCGCTTGCGAGAAGGTGTCGCTCGGATTCTTCTGGGTGCCCTTGAACATCAGGTGTTCGAGATAATGGGCGAGGCCGGATTTGCCGGGCGTCTCGTCGGCGGCGCCGACTTTGTACCAGATCATGTGGGTGACGACCGGCGCGCGATGGTCGGGCAGCACGACCACTTCCAGCCCGTTCGCGAGCTTGAAATCGGCCACTTCGGGTCCGCTCGCGGCGCGGGCGGCGCCGCTACCCGCAGCAACGGCGAGCGCTGCGACGAACACGGCCGCGGCGACACATCGCCGCGCGGAGACAGCGCTCGGCGCCGTCGTGGTGGACGAGACGTGATGACGGATCAGTTTGGACAACGTGGCCTCCGCAGGATCGAGCCGAAGCGCGCCCCAGCAACACCGCACTACGCTTGTGGACCGAAATTTTTTTAATTCCCGCCCGCCACCGAACCGCTGGACGGCGTCGTTCGATCGGCGACGGTCGGGATTTTGTACTTCTTCTGCTCCGGACCGATGCCATAGGGCTGATCGGGCGACGGCGTCATATAGCCGGGCGGCGGATCGGTCAGGCTGGTGCGGTCCGGTTCGCCGGTGAAGGTTGCGTATTCTTCCTTATGGAAGAAGCTGAAGTCGAAAATGCTTTTCTTCGGCCGCGGTACATCGCCCCCGGCGTTCGCCGTCGCCGTGCCGCCACCGCCGGCCGGCGCGCCGCTGCCGCGCAACTCATCGGGGCGCAACGGGCGCGAGGATTCGAGCACGTAGTCGGGGTGCGGCTTCGGCTTCTCTTTGGCTTTGGTTTGCGTCCGGCGTGCCATGTCAGGATCGTGCGGCCAATCCGGCACTTGCGGCACCGCGTCGGCCTGCGGCGGCGGCAGATCGCGGGTCGGCGGCACGACCAGCGGCGAGCGCTCGTTGTACTGGATATTGGGGCCGCCGCCATCGACACCGATCGTCTGCAGAATCTTGTCGTAGATCGACGTGCTGTTGCTAATATCGTCGTCGCCGGCGCGGGCGGCACCGCCGGCGCAGACAACGAGAGCGGTCAGCGCGGCGCCACCGGCAGCGCACGCCAATCGCACACGCATCGGCCCATGCCGGCCGATCTTGCGGCCTAGGAACTGGTCCTGCGGCATACCCTCACCTGAGGTGCCGATCCGGCACGCTCCCCAAGGGCGGCAAGCCCTTAAACGTCACCCACGAGGCGGCTTTAAAATACCCGATCAGGGCGCTTTTGCGGCGCCCTCATGCCGCAGCGATTCATACAAGAGTCCGACCACGCCCGCAACGATGGCTACGTCGGCCAGGTTGAAGACGTACCACCGGAAGCTCCAAGTCGCGGTTTCGGCGTGGAGTAGAACGAAATCCATGACGCCAGGCCAATGGAGCCGGTCCACGGCATTGCCCACGGCGCCGCCGATGATCAGTCCGAGCGACAGCGCGGTGAGCCGCGACGATACCCGCGTCAGCCAAACCCATAACAGGATGACGGCTGCGACCTTGAAGGCCAACAGCGCCCAGGCCCCGATCGGCCCGCTCTGCGGCAACAGGCCGTAGCTGATTCCAGTGTTCCAGGTCAGCACCAGCGCGACAAAGGGCCCAAGGGCGATCGGACTTTGGCTGGTAAGGTGCAGACCGAGCAGCAGCCAAAATTTCACTGCCTGATCAATCGCGCAGGCCAAAATCGCGACACTCAGGCCGAAGCCGCTCAGTTCTCCCCAGACGTAGGAGCCGGCAACCTTGGGCTCGGCGGCGTCGGCCAGCCCCATCGCCCTACTCCGCGGCCTTGCGCATCGCTTCCCACTCGCGCAGCGCCTGGGCATCGCGCGGCGTCACGTCGGGAAACTGCGGATCGAGCCCGATCGCTTCGGAAATTTTCCAGGACCGCGGGCATTTGCGCCCTTGCGCGAGCCGCGGCTCGACCGCGACGCCGCGCACGTCGTCGAGCCGGAACGCGTCAGACGGCCCCTCGCCTTCCACCAATGTCGCGGCCGAGGTAATGCACAATTCCGCCAAGTCGACATCGACCGCCACGGCGAACAGGTCGGGGGCGCTTACGTAAATGACCGGCGCCGCTTCGAGCGAGGAGCCGATGCGCTTGGCGGCGCGCTCGAGTTCCAACGCGCCGGTAACGACGCGGCGCAAGTTACGGAGCTTGCGCCATTTTTCGGCGATCGCGTCGTTGCGCCAGGACTCCGGAACTTGCGGAAAAGTCTCGAGATGGACCGAGGTCGCGGCCGCATCGCGGGCGAGCCACGCCTCCTCGGCGGTGAAGCACAGCATCGGCGCGAGCCACGTCACGGTGCAGCGGAATAGCTGATCGAGCACGGTGAGGCAGGCCTTGCGCGTCACCGAGGAATAAGGATCGCAGTAGAGCGCGTCCTTGCGGATATCGAAATAGAACGCCGACAGATCGGCGGTCATGAACGCGTTGAGCGCCGCGAAGATGCGCTTGTAGTCGAAATCCGCGTAAGCGCCGCGAACGAGCGGATCGAGTTCGGCAAGCCGATGCAGCATCAAGCGCTCGAGCTCCGGCATGTGCTCGTACGCGACCCGCTCGGCGGAGCGGTAATGCGCCAGATTGCCGAGCATCCAGCGCAAGGTGTTGCGCAGCTTCCGGTAAGTATCGACCGTGGTTTTGAGGATTTCGGCGCCGATGCGCAGGTCGTCGGCGTAATCGGCCGCGCACACCCACATGCGCAAGATATCGGCGCCGGATTCGCCGATCACGTCCTGCGGCGCGGTGACGTTGCCGAGCGACTTCGACATTTTGCGCCCGTCTTCGTCGAGCACGAAGCCGTGGGTCAGCACCACGTCGAACGGCGCGCGGCCGCGCGTGCCGCAGCTTTCCAGCAGCGAGGATTGAAACCAGCCGCGGTGCTGGTCGGAGCCTTCGAGATACATCACCGCGTCGGGACCGCCGTCGATCTTGCGCCGGATGCCGGCAAGGCCTGGAAAATGCTGCGGGTCCTCGAGCACGAAGGCATGCGTCGAACCGGAATCGAACCAGACATCGAGAATGTCGTCGACCTTCTGCCAGCCTTCGTTGCCGCGCTTGCCCAGAAAGCGCTCGCGCGCGCCGGGCTTGTACCAGGCGTCGGCGCCTTCCGCCTCGAAGGCTTCGATGATGCGCACGTTGACGTCCGGGTCGTCGAGAATCTCGACGGAGCCGTCCGGCTTCTCCTGGGTGAAGAGCGTGATCGGCACGCCCCAGGCGCGCTGGCGCGAGATCACCCAATCGGGGCGCGACTCGATCATGCCGGTGATACGCTTCTTGCCCTGTTCCGGCACCCAGCGCGTTGCCTGGATGGCGGTAAGCGCGCGATGGCGCAGCGTATCGCGATGTTTCGCGATGTCTTTATCCATCGCGATGAACCATTGCGGCGTGTTGCGGAAGATCACCGGCTTTTTCGAGCGCCACGAATGCGGATACTGATGCTTCAACCGTCCACGCGCGATCAGCATGCCGGCATCGATCAGCGCCTTGATCACCGCCTCGTTGGCGTCGCCCTTCTCGCCGGTCTCGGTGATGACGCGCTTGCCGGTGAAGCCAGGCGCCTGCTCGGTGAAGCGGCCATCGGCGTCAACGGTGTACGGGATCGTGGTGTTGATGCCTTGCGCGGCCAAATCACGCGCATTCGCAGTCCAGACATCGAAGTCTTCGCGACCATGACCAGGCGCGGTGTGGACAAAGCCGGTCCCCACATCGTCAGTGACGTGATCCCCAGGTAGCAGGGGGACCCCGAAGCCGTAACCTTTGTTGAAAGTTTTGAGCGGGTGCTGGGTCTTAAGATTTGCAAGATCATCAATTGCGATAGGTGCAAGCTTTTTGAAAGCTGTCACACGCGCTTGACGAAATACGTCAACCGCCAGCTTATCGGCCAAGACAAACCGATCGCCTGGCCTTGCCCAATTGTCGCCGGGCGCATCGACGACCTCGTATAGGCCATACTCGACTTTAGGCGCGAAGCTGATCGCGCGATTACCTGGAATCGTCCACGGCGTGGTCGTCCAAATGAGCAGCGAAGCACCCTGGAGCTGGCGCTTCGCCGGTGAGGATTGTGCAACAGAAATCACGACCGGAAACTTCACCCAGACCTGATCCGAGACATAATCCTCGTACTCGACCTCGGCCTCGGCGAGCGCGGTCTTCTCCACCACCGACCACATCACCGGCTTGCTTCCGCGATAGAGCGTGCCGTTCGCCGCGAACTTCATCAGCTCGCGCGCGATCTGCGCCTCGGCGGGGAACGCCATCGTGGTGTAGGGATGCGCCCAGTCGCCGATCACGCCGAGCCGCTCGAATTCCTCGCGCTGCACGTCGATCCAGTGCTCGGCGAAGGCGCGGCACTCCTGGCGGAATTCGACCAGGGCTGCGGCGTCGGAAAAGTCCGGCTTCGGCTTGCCCTTGGCGCGGTAATTCTCCTCCTCGATCTTCCATTCGATCGGCAGGCCATGGCAGTCCCAGCCCGGCACGTAGTTGGAATCGAAGCCGAGCATCTGCTGGCTGCGGGTGACCACGTCCTTGAGAATCTTGTTGAGCGCGTGCCCGATATGGATGTTGCCGTTGGCATAGGGCGGCCCGTCGTGCAGCACGAACTTGGTGCGCCCCCTGCCGGCGGCGCGCAGCCGCTCGTAGAGGCCGAGCTTGTGCCAGCGCGCCAAAATTTCCGGCTCGCGCTGCGGCAGGCCGGCGCGCATCGGAAAATCGGTCTTCGGCAGAAACAGCGTTTCGCTGTAATTGCGGGCTTTGGCCGGTGCTTCGCTCATGCGGCGCCCTTCTAACAAGCCCGCTGCACTGCGGAAAGAGCCCGCGCCGCACACGTTTGCGGAGCTCCCGGAACCCCGCGCTCCTCTATCCCGTTAATCCGACACCAAATGCAAAGCGTGGCGGGCCGCAGTGCGGCCGCCGGAGGCGTTCGTGGAGTATATTCGAGCCAAGAGGGCGACCCGCTATGCGCTCGTCATCAGCGATCCGCATCCGGTCGGCAGCATCGGCGGGCTATGGAGTTCGGCGGGCCTTGCCGCCACTATCGGCATTTTCCTGCTGCTGTTCAACGCCTTTCTCTACTTCGGGCGCGCCATCCTGCTGCCGATCCTGATCGCGGCGGTGATTTCGCTGACGCTCGCGCCGCTAATCCGAGCCGCCGAGAGGCGCGGCATTTCGCCGTGGATCACCTCGATCGTCATCGTTCTCCTCGCGCTCGGTGCGCTGGCGCTCGCCGCCATGGCGCTGGCCGGCCCGATCGGCGAATGGATCGGGCGCGCGCCGGAAATCGGCGCGATTATCAAGCAGAAGCTCGCCGTGCTGCAGACGCCGCTCGCCGCCTTGCGGCGGCTGGAGACGGAGCTGTTCGGCAGCGAAGCCGCGGCTCCTGCCCCGCCGCCGGCGTCCAACGTCGTGCTGCCGGTCGTCGCCTTTCTCACCCCGGCCGCCGGCCAGCTTCTCCTGCTGTTCGGCACGCTGTTGTTCTTCTTGGTCGGGCAGGCTGGGCTGCGGGCGCGGCTCGTGTTCCTGTTCTCTGGCCACGAGGCGAAGCTGCGCTTCCTGCGCATCGTCAATGACATCGAGAAGAATCTTGCCGGCTACCTTGCGCTCGTGACCGTGATCAACGCCGCGGTCGGCACGTTGACGGGGATCGGGGCCTGGCTGATCGGGCTCCCTGACCCGGCGATTTTCGGACTCGTCGCTGCGGTGCTCAATTACATTCCGTATGTGGGCCCGGCGATCGTGGTGCTGCTGCTGTTTGCCGTCGGCCTCGTCAGCTTTCCCTCGCTTGGCCATGCACTGGTCGCGCCCTGCGGCTTCATCGGCCTGACCGCGCTCGAAGGCCACTTCATCACGCCGGCCATCGTCGGCCGGCGCATCACGCTCAATCCGCTCATGGTTGTGCTGGCGCTGGCGTTCTGGACCTGGATGTGGGGACCAATCGGCGCCTTTCTGGCGACGCCGTTGTCGATCATCGGCCTCGTCGTTTTCAGCCATTTATTTCCGCCGGAAGAGGTCAAACTTCCCGATTGACGGAACTTTTTGCATCGCTGCGCGCTTATTCGGGCAATTCAGGTCCTTTCCGTTACGGAGCACAATCATGGATACGACGGCCACGGCCGAGGCGGCATCGCAGGCCATGCGAGACACCGCCAGAGAAACGGCGAATGAAGCGCGCGAAGGCGTCCGCGAGGTCGGCCGAGCCGCGTCCGCCGCATCCGGCGATCTGCAACGCGATCTTCAGGCGCTGCGCGACGATCTCGGGCGGCTCGCCGAGCAGGTCCGCGGCATCGTCACTGACAAGGGTAACGCGGCGTGGCAGCGCGCCAAGACCAGCGCCGACGGCGCCATGTCCAACGCCCAGGCCAAGAGCCAGGAAGCGGTCGCCGCGATGCGCGACGTCTCCAATCATTTCACCGACGCGGTCGACGAGTCGATCAAGACTCGGCCGTACACGACGCTGGCGCTTGCTGCCGGGCTCGGGTTCCTGTTCGGCACGACGTTGCGGCGGTAGGACAGGGGCAGCTTTGTGCGGACCGTGCTGGCGATCAGGCGGCCGGCTCGTCTCGCCCGCAAAGCCGTCGCCGATGTCAGGCGAGGAACGCAAGCGATGATCAAAGGCTGGACGCGCCAGATTACGCTAGCCGTCCAGGCGCGCAGCGGCCTGACCGCCGGACTGTTCGTTGCGCTCGGTGTGGCGGTGCTGGCTGCGCTGACGGCGTTCGCGTTTCTCACCGTCGCCGGCTACGACTGGTTCGCCATCCAGTTCGGCAGTGTTTTTGCCGCGCTGTTGATGACCGGCATCTTTTTGCTGATTGCGGTGATCGCCGCCGTAAGCGCGGTTGCAGCGCGCAACAGCGCCAAGCAACGCGCCATTGTCGAGCGCGCCGCGCACGCCAATGCCGGCTCCTGGCTACTCGATCCCAAAATTGTCGGCGCTGCCGTTCAGGTCGGCCGCTCGCTCGGCTGGCAGCGCCTTCTGCCGGTGGCGCTACTCGGTTTCATGGCGGCGCAATGGGCGCGCGAATATCGCCACGAAAAAAACGAAGAGCAGAACCGCGACAGCGCTGAATAACAGCGCGTCGCGCGCCACCGGTTCGCGCGCGCTCACGCCAGGATTTCGAGCGTCAGCGGCTTGAGCCTGAAATTATTGCAGGCATTGAACAGGATCGGACAGTTCGAGATCGCCACGATCTGCGGCAACAGCGACCGCATGACCATATAATCGCCGGGCTTGCCCTTGGGCGGCCGGATCTCCCAGACGCCGTTTTGATCGTAGGCCACGGTCATGAACACATTGAAGCAGGCATCGACATTGAAATTCCAGCGGTCCATGCCGTAGCCGCGGATCGCTTTTTCCAGGTTCGATTGGCAGTTCGCGGCGCCTTTGCCGACATCGCCGTAGCGCACGATGTTGAGGTGCTCGCTGCAATAGCCGCCGCCGCAATAATTCTCGCCGGTCAAATCTTCCTCGATCTGCCACATCGGACGCGTGCAGTTGCTGTACAGCACGTGCGGCGCGGTGAGCTTCCAGCTCAGATTGACGGCGCGGCTCGAAAGCATCGACAGCAATTCGCGCACGTCGTCGCGATAAAACGAGATCAGATCGGCGACCTGCTCGCCTTCCGGCTGGGTCAGCTTGAGCTTCTGGCCGGCTTCGATCTCGAAACTGATGGCGGAAGCCGGAGCGAGGGTCACGACTTGTCCGGGCGAGAGGACGGCAGTGGCGCGGCTCATGACAAAACGGACCTCGTGGCAGCGAGTGTGAGCTCGTAGTGGCTAAATCGGCGGGAAAGCATCGCCGGCTCCGGCGAGCGCCTCGCGTGCGCGGCGCGCGTCCTCGTGCATCTGGCGGACGAGATCGTCAACCGATGCGAATTTCGCTTCGTCGCGCAGCCAAGCGATGAACGCCACGTCGAGCTTTTTGCCATAGAGGTCGCCGTCGAAGCCGAACAGAAACACTTCGAGCAGCACTGCGCCGTCGTCGAACATTGGCCGTCGGCCGAAGCTCGCCACGCCATCATAGCGGCGTCCCTCGACCGCCACGCGCACCGCGTAAATGCCGTGACGCAGGCGACAGCCGGCGTCGAGCCGCAGGTTGGCGGTGGGAAAGCCAAGCTCGCGTCCACGCTTGTCGCCATGGATCACCGGCCCGGTGACGAACCAGGGAAAGCCGAGAAAGTCGGCGGCCATGTCGACCCGGCCGGTGGCGAGCGCTTCCCGAATCGGCCCCGACGAGATCGGCCGCCCCTTGTCCTGCAACAGCGGCACCACGTCGACGGCGAAGCCGCATTGCCTGCCTTCGTTCGCCAGAAAATCGGGCGACCCTCTCCGGCTCATGCCGAAATGAAAATTGAACCCGATCGCTGCGCCGCTCACCGCGAACCGCTCGATCAGGATGCGGCGGACGAACTCGTCGGCAGTCAGCCGCGCCAGCGCCGCGTCGAAGGTCAGCACGATGGCGCCATCGAGGCCGGTCGAGGCCAAGAGCCGCAGCTTGGCGGCCTCGTCGGTCAGCCGGAACAGCGGCTCGCCAGGATGAAAGAAGGCGCGCGGATGCGGCTCGAAGGTCAGCGCCGCCGCCAGCTTGCCGATACGCCGGGCGCGGTCGAGCGCGACGCCGATGAGCGCGCGATGGCCGCGATGCACGCCGTCAAAGTTGCCGATCGCGACCACCGCGCCGCGCAGCGGCTCGCCGTCGGCGCCGTCGCGCACGGTGAGGAAATTCTTTGCCGGCATCGGGGGCGGAAGGTTAACAAAGTTCAGGGGTTAGGTGCCGTCGCCGCAGCCGCCGAGTCAAGCCGGGCCGTAGCGGCTGCCTCGTTGCGGAAACCGGCCATTAACCCGATCTTCAACCCGCGCTGATAGCCTTTGCGGCCATTCGGCAGGGGAAAAGCCGAGGGACGGTCCTGCCCCATCGTGGTGAGCGACTTTTAGGCGATTGCCGGAAGTCGTTGCCGGGCGGATTTGCCCGTGCCGGCTCGCAAATTGTACGCGCCAGAGGGCGAACGCCATGGTCGATACCACAATGCCGGTGCTCGTAGTCGACGACTACAACACCATGATTCGCATCATTCGTAACCTGTTGCGGCAGCTCGGTTTCGCCGACGTCGACGAGGCGAACGACGGCGCCTCGGCGCTCGCCAAGATGCGGACCAAGCGCTACGGCCTCGTCATCTCGGATTGGAATATGGAGCCGATGAGCGGCTACGACCTGTTGCAGCAAGTCCGGGCCGATCCGGGCTTGGGCGCGACGCCCTTCATCATGGTCACTGCCGAATCCAAGACCGAGAACGTCATCGCGGCCAAAAAGGCCGGCGTGAACAACTACATTGTCAAGCCGTTCAACGCGCAGACGCTCAAGGCCAAGATCGAAGCGGTATTCACCGAATCCACTGAAATGGCGCATTAGCCGCCGCGCTCTTCTTCAACGCCCGACAATCACCACACCAGGCCGCGGATGACGGCCTTGGGCTGCACGTTCGCGGCCGCAAAGATCGCGTTCAGCGCATCAAGATCGGGCGTCTCGCGCGAGCCGTAGTGCTCGGCGTGCAGTCCTGACGTGACGAACAGGCAATCGAGCCCGAAGGCGGCGGCGCCGACCAGATCGGTGCGCACCGAATCGCCGACCGCGAGCAGGCGATGCAGCGGCGGCGTGACGGCCCCGCGCAGCGCCGCGGCCTTCACCAGCGCCGTCTCGTAGATCGGCGCGTGCGGCTTGCCGCAATACAGCACCTCACCGCCGAGCGCCGCGTAAGCGTCGGCCAGTGCGCCGGCGCAGTAGACGAGCTTGTCACCACGCTCGACCACGACGTCGGGATTGGCGCAGACCATGAACAAAGCGCGCGCCCGCATCGACGCCAGCATGTCGCGATAGCTGTCCGGCGTCTCGACGGTGTCGTCGAACAGACCGGAGCAGACCACGTAATCGGCCGATTCCAGCGGCGCAAAACGCACGTCGAGGCCGGCGAAGATCGGCAGGTCGCGCTCCGGTCCGAGATGAAAGACGCTTTGCTCGATCCGGTTCTCGACAATGCCGCGGGTCACGTCGCCGGAGCTGATGATGGCGTCGTAGCCTTCGGGCGGCACGCCCAGTCGATCGAGGATGCGCTTGACCGCCGCATCCGGCCGCGGCGCATTGGTGAGCAGGATCACGGTGCCGCCGCGCGCGCGAAATCGCGTCAACGCCATGCAGGCGTCGGCGAAGGCCGCGACACCATTGTGCACGACGCCCCAGACGTCGCAGAACAACACGTCGTAAGGGTGCGCCAGCGGCCCGAAATGCTCGATGAGCGGCACGCGCGCCGGCTCTGCCGATCCTGCAACTTGGTCGCCGCCAGATGCCACTTCGGTCAGCCGATGACGCCGCCGCTGCGCGCGAATGGGGCGGGCGCGCCGTAGGCCGGCTCATTCGCTGTCGCCATGGCGGCGAGCGGCGCGCCGGCAATTTGACCCTGGCCGGCGCCACCTGCCTTGACCGCTTCGCCGTTGCCGGTCTGCAGCGCCTCCGCGCGCACCGGCCGCGGCGGCGCAAACAAAAAGCCTTGTCCGAACCGCACGTCGTAGTCGAGCAGATCGACCACGGTGCTTTCGCTTTCGATGCGGTCGGCGATGAGGTCGATGCCGAAGCGGCCGAGCAGGTCGGACAGGTCGGCCGGATGGATGTCGGTCGAGGCGGCGCCGGCACGATTGAGCAACAGCGCCGCCGGCACTTTGATGAAACGGAAGCCGCGTTCGTTGAGCTCGCGCGGCTCGACGCGAAGGTCGGTGACGTTGTCGATCGCAAAACGGAAGCCGAGCGCTGCGGCGGCGGCGAGGCTCTCGTGCTCCAGCGGACCCATGGCGCGTACCGCGCTTTGGCTGAACTCGAACACCAGCGACGGCGCGATGGCGCGATTGGCCTCGACGAATTCGAGCAGCTCCGGAAAGCCCGCATCGGCAAGCGTCGTGCCGGACAGATTGCAGAACAAGCCGATGTCGCGGTTCTTCAACAACAGCCGGCGCACCACCTGCACGCAGCGCAGCACGCTGAGATGATCGAGCTTGGGCATCAGCGCGCCGGCCTCGGCATATTTCAAAAAATCGGCGGCGGCGACCATGTCGCCGTTGCCGGCCTTGAGCCGCGACATCGCTTCGTAATAGCGCACCTTGCGCTGCGGTAGCGTCACCACCGGCTGCAGATAAAGATCGATTTTGGAAGTTTCGATCGCGTCGCGGACCAGCGCGACGATGGCGTCCCGTTCGAGGCCGGCGAATGCCGGAATGGTCGCTTCGGCCGGCGGCTTTGACGGTGCAGGCGCCGGCACCGGCGGCACGGGCGCAGCAATGGGCGCGACGGTCGCTGCGGGCGGTTTCGCGGCCATCGCGGCGAGCGGGGGCGGCACAGCTTTGGCAGGCTCGCCGGCCTGCGCGAGCACGCGGTCGTGCGCCGCAACCGAATCGGCGAGTTGCTTGACCAGGGTAGAGAGTTCCTCGAGTTCGGCGGCCAGCGGCTGCGCCGTCTGCAGCGAGCGCTCCAACACCTGCTCGACCTTCTGGTCCATGGCGTTGAGGCGGCGGCCGAACTCGGCAAGCTGGCGCGCCAGATCGCCGGAATTGCGCGACAGCGTCGAAATCTGGTTGCCGGCCTCGGCGCGATCGCGAAGCCGGGCGGCGACGGCGTCGTACACCGCGAGCGCAGTAAGGAGCGCGAGCCCGACCAGTGCGGCTTCGGCGGCGGTGAAGCCAAACCGCAGATAGATCACAAGGCCGATCGAGCCGGCGATGAGCACCATGCAGACGGCAATGAAGATGGCGCTGATCCGCACCATGCCGAACCCCTATGCCTCAGCCGCGACCAAGCGTGCGCCGTCCCCGCAATGTGATTCGCCGCCTAGCGCGTCTAGTGTCCATAAGCGCGGCGTCCTCGCAAGTCGGAACCGGCTGGCGCGTAGCCAAAGCGGCGGCGCGCTCCTATAAGGCCGGCCTCGGCGATTCAAACTATCACCAGGTGAGGCGGCCCGGTTTCGATGACGCAAGTCCCCTCTTCGACCTTGGTCGCGGCACACGCACCGGAACTTGTTGCCAAATCCGGCTTGGTCGGATGGATCGCGCGGCGGCCCGGCGCGGCGTTCACCGCGTTTCTGGCTTTGCATTTTGCGGTGTGGACGACGCTGCCGACGCTGCTCTACGCCAATTTGCCGCTCGACCTGATCGAAGCGCTCACCTATGGGCGCGAATGGCCGCTCGGTTCCGACAAGCTGCCGCCGCTGCCGTGGTGGATGGTCGAGATCACGTACCGGCTGTTCGGCCATGATGTCTTCTATTACGCGCTCGCCGAAGCCACCGTCATAGCCGCGTTTGCGCTCGTCTGGGCGACCGCGCGGCCGCTCGTTGGCGGCGTCGGCGCGCTGGTCGCGGTTCTCACCATCGACGGCCTGCATTACTTCGGGTACACCGCAGCGAAATTCAATCACGACGTCATCCAGCTGCCGCTCTGGGCGCTCGCCGGCTATTCGTTCCACGCCGCGCTCAAGCGTGGGCAAATGCGCCACTGGCTTCTGCTCGGCGTCGCCTTCGGCGGCGCGCTGTGGGCCAAATATTTCGTCATCGTTCTCGCCGCGGCCTACGCGGCCTTCATGGTGTTGGATCGCGATGCCCGCCGTGTCTGGCGGACGCCCGGACCATGGCTCGCTATTGCGGTCGCAGTCGCCATTGCGAGCCCGCACCTGGTCTGGCTGGTCGAGAACAATTTTTTGCCGTTCGCCTATGTCGATGCGCGCTCGGCTCCAGCGTCCGGCTGGTACGATTATGTGCTGCATCCAGCCGGCTTTGTCCTCGGCCAGTTGTTCTTTCTGCTGCCGACCCTGTTGATCGCCGCCATGTGGGTGTGGCCGCGCCAAGCGGCCGCAAATAACGCAAATAATCCGGGCGCCGCCGTAGCGGCCGACAGCGGCAGCGCCGATGCGTTTGACCGCCGCATCGTCACGCTGCTCGCCTTCGGCCCCGCCGCGGCCATGGTCGCCTTGATCGCGGTGAGCGGCCGCGGCGCAGTGACCATGTGGGGCTACCCGCTGTGGATCTTCGTCGGGCTGTGGATCGTGCTGTTCGCACCCAATGCCCACGACCTGCGCCGGCTCCGCCGCACGGTCGCCGCATGGGCCGTGGTGTTCGCAGCCCTCGCCATCGCATTCACCGCCGACTACTCCGTGCTGCCGCTCGTCGACCACCGCTATCGGGCGGCGTTTTTTCCCGGCGATGCGCTGGCCAGCGCGCTGACGCAGCGCTTTCACGCCGCGACCGGCGACAAAAAGCTGCGCTACGTGATCGGCACCATGTGGCTCGGCGGCAATATCGGCCATTATTCGCCGGATCAACCCGAAGTTCTGATCGACGGCCTGCCGCGTCGCGCGCCGTGGATCGACCTCGCCGACCTGCGCAAAAACGGCGCGGTGCTGGTCTGGAATCTCGGCGACCTCAATCACCTGCCGGCGTCGTTTGCCGCGATCGCACCGACGGCTCGGGTCGGCGCGCCGTTCACGCTTCCCGCCCGCCGCTTCGGCATCGGCGTCGAGCATATCGGCTGGGCCATCCTGATGCCGCAGTGACGGCCATCACGACGGCCGCGTCGCACGCTTGCCCTGGTCTTCACCGCGCAGTTGTGTAGAATCCGCAAGCCCGTTCAGGGTGATCGCTTTGCGGGGGGCCTCGCCATGCCGATTACAATAAAGGCTTATGCCAATGCCGACGATGTGCTGATCGCTTGGCAGCCGGACCAGTGGTCCGACGATTGGATCGGCTTCGAACTGGAACGGCGCGACGACAAGACCCAGCAGGTCACCGTCATTGCCAATCGCATCCCGCCGACCGCGGGACAAGGCCCGGTGCAGCCAACCGGAATTTCCTCGGCCCAGTCGCCGATCCGGCGCTGCATTTGGACCGATCACGGCGTGGCGGCGACCGACAACGTTTCGTACCGGGTCACGGCGATGAAAAACGCCGCCAACGGCACGTTCGCCCCCGATCCGGCGTCGGTGTCGCAATGGACCGCCCCGCTCGTCGCCTCGGGCGACGCCGGCGGCGGCCTGTCGGCCTATTTCAATCGCGGCACGCTGATGTCGCAGGTCGTTAGCCATTTCGTCGGCAACAACGCGTCGCAAGATACGTTGCGGCAGTTCGTCAATGGTCTGGCCACACCGGGCGGCCAAGCGCGGCAATACCTTGCCGGCGACGCCCTGCAGCAGATACTGGGCTTTCTCAGCGAAGCCGATCGCCGCGGCAGCTCGGTCTATGGCGCGTTTTATGAAATCAACGATGAGCAGCTCATCGACGCGCTGAAGCCGTTCGGCAGCCGCGGCCATGTGCTGATCGGCAACGGCACGGCAACCAAGTCGGCCAAGCCCCCGGTTGCCGACCAGCTGAGCGCGGCCAAGCTTGAAGTTCGCCATCGCGACCTGTCGCACAAGGGCGCCTCCTCGCCCAGCGTCCACAACAAGTTCATTGTCGAAGCCGACGCCAAGGGCCAGAACGCCTCGCGCGTGCTCACCGGCAGCACCAACTGGACCACCACCGGCCTGTGCACGCAGCTCAACAACATGCTCATCGTCGAAGACGCGGCGATTGCCGCGCGCTTTCGCAAGCAGTGGGACCTGCTGGTCGCGGCCGGCGACAACATGCCGGCGAGCCTGAAAGCTTCGAATTCGCAGCCGACGACCGACAATAATATCACGCTCTATTTTGCCGCCACCAATGGCGAGGCCGAGTTCAAGCCGGTGCTCGACCTGATCGCCGGCGCCAAAGAGGGCGCGTTGTTTCTGATGTTCATGCCGGGGCAGTCGCCGCTGCTCAACGCCTTGCTGACGCGGGCGCAGCAAAACTCCATCTACGTGCGTGGCGTGGTCTCGTCGGAATCCTCGACAGGCAAGGGCATCGCCTCGGTCGGCGGACAGGTGATCAAATCCGGCGCGCCGGCGCAAGCATTCCACAAGGACGTGTTGCTGCCGGCCGGCATCACCGAGGCGGATCATCCGTCGTGGGCCGAGGTGGAATTCACGGTCTCGGAAATCCGCAGCGCCGGCATGATTGCCATCGTGCATTCCAAGGCGATCGTCATCGATCCGTTCTCCGAAAACTGCGCGGTGATCACGGGGTCGCATAATTTTTCCGACTCGGCTTCGCAGCACAACGACGAGAACCTGGTCATCGTCCGCGGCAATCAGAAACTGGCGCAGGCCTACGCCGTGCACGTCAGCGGGGTCTACGATCACTATTCATGGCGCTCGTTCCTGGCGAGCGGCGGCAACGCCGACCAGATCTACAAGCCGCTCGACGGCTGGAAGCCCGGCGGTTCGAGCGCGCAGGAACTGGCGTTCTGGATGAACGAGCCGATCCCGCCGCAAAGCACATCGCAAAGCGGTCCGGCCGCGACCGCCAAGAAGCCCGCCCCGGCACCAGCCAAACCAGGCGCCAAACCAGGCGCCAAGAAACCAACGTCGCAGGCCGGTTCGAAAACCAAGACCGCGCCAGCAAAGAAACCGTCGGCAACCAAGAAACCATCGCCGGCCGCAGCCAAACCGCACGCCAAAAAGCCAAAGCCGCAAGCCCGTTCGAAGCCCAAGACCGCGGCAGCCAAGAAGCGGCCAAAAGCGAAAGCCGCCACCGCCAAGAAGCGCCCGCGGCCGGCGCCGTCAAAGCGCAAAACCAAACCCCGGTCGCACCGCTGATCCCTGCGCCGTTGCCAGCAGGCGAAGCTTCTGATTGCTTCGCGCCATGGCGACCACGTGTGTCACTGCGCCACCGCGCGGATCAGCCGCGCCGTCTTGTCGAATATCTCTCCGATCTGCGCCTCGCTGACGATCAGCGGCGGACTGAGCGCGAGCGTGTCGCCGCTGATACGCACTATGAAGTTCTGCTCATGGAAGCCGCGGTCCATGATCTCGTAAGCGCGGGCTCCGGGTGCGCCGGCGCGCGGGGCGAGATCGATGCCGACGGTCAATCCAACGGTGCGGATGTCGAGCACGCCGGGCAATCCTTTGAGCGCCATCGCCGCGTCGGCCCAGATCGGCTCGAGCGCACGCGCCCGTTCGAACAGCTTTTCGTCGCGGTAGACATCGAGCGCGGCGAGGCCGGCGGCGCAGGCCAACGGATGCGCCGAATAGGTATAGCCGTGAAACAGTTCGATGACGTGCTCCGGGGCCGGGACGCGCATGAACGCGTCGTAGATCGCCTGCCGCACAATCACGCCGGCCATCGGCACGCTCCCCGAGGTGACACCTTTGGCGAAGGCGAGGAGGTCGGGCATGACACCGTAGCGCTCGGCGGCAAAGGCGTGGCCGAGCCGGCCAAAGCCGGTGATCACCTCGTCGAAGATCAGCAAAATGTCGTGGCGGTCGCAGATCGCGCGCAGCCGCTGCAGATAGCCGCGCGGCGGCGGCAACACGCCGGTCGAACCGGCCATCGGCTCGACGATGACGGCGGCGATGGTCGAGGCATCGTGCAGCGCGACGATTCTTTCAAGCTCGTCGGCGAGGTGGCCGCCCCACTCCGGCTCGCCTTTGGTGAAGGCCTGATGCTCGCGGCTATAAGTCGCCGGCAGGTGATCGACGCCGGCGAGCAGCGTACCGAAGAATTTGCGGTTGTTGACGATGCCGCCGACCGAGAGGCCGCCGAAACCGACGCCGTGATAGCCGCGCTCGCGGCCGATCAGGCGGGTGCGCGCGCCCTCGCCGCGCACCTGGTGGTACGCCAGCGCAATCTTGAGCGCGGTGTCGACCGCCTCCGATCCGGAATTGCAGAAAAACACCCGGTCGAGATCGCCGGGCGCCAGCGCCGCGATCCGGCTCGCGAGTTCGAACGCCTTGGGATGGCTGAACTGAAACGCCGGCGCGTAATCGAGCTCCTCGGCCTGGCGCTTGATCGCCTCGACGATCGGCTCGCGGTTATGGCCGGCATTGCTGCACCATAGCCCTGCCGCGCCGTCGAGCACGGCGCGGCCGTCGGTCGTGAAATAGTGCATGTCCTTGGCGCTGCCGATCAGCCGCGGCGCCCGCTTGAACGCCCGGTTGGGCGTGAACGGCAGCCAAAACGATTCCAGATCGTTGGGCTGGTGCGCGGTCGCGGCGCTGGCGTCCTTCGTCATCAGGTTCATGGCGGCCTCCGCAAGGACGAAAAGGCGAAAGTTTCCTCAGTCTATAGGCACGATCATATGAGGTCGATTCATGCCATCATGTTTTGGTTCTTGCTCCGGTTTTTCACCCTCCCCTGCAGGAGACCGGCGCGCCAGGTCGCGTGGACTGCGCGGCGCTCGAGCCCACCCTCTGCTTGCTTTGATCTAAAATGAAACGTACCGTTGATCGATGCGGCTTCGCGTGGTTTCGTAAGACCCGACATCGACAGGGGCACGAGAACTATGATCTTACGCGCTGGTTTGGCCGGCGCGGCGATGGCCGCCTTGGCCCTGATTATAACGGGCGCTGCGACCGCACGCGCGGCCGTCCAGATTTCCGATGGCCAGGTCTCTTACGAACCTCCCGGCTATCGCATGCCGGATTCAACTGGAACACCCCGGACCCGTGTAGCCCAATCAAGGTTTTGCGATGCCAATCCGTTGCGGTGTCGCTATAGCCCCAACGGCCGGAAGTATTACTGGACTCGCGACCGTCGCATGCCAGAGTCAGCTGCGACGCCTAACCGAGCCGCGTGGGGTTGCGGTGCGACGGATGGAAAAGCGAGGGCCCGATCGTGGAACTTTTCGAACCGAGCCGCTGCCTTGTACCGTGCCCTTTCAGAATGCAGTAGGAAAACTATGTCTGGCAGGTGCCACATCGTCAGCTGCAGGCCCTCCGTCCACAGCTCCTACGAGGCGATAGCGATCTGGGGCGCTAACCCACCGCAATAATGGACTTGATCGGCGAGAAAGTCCGTGCGCGCGGGCAGCGCGCCTTCCATAATCCGCATTCCAACGCGAAGATGCCGAGCGAAGAATGCGCAAGAATTCGAAAAATACGACCACGTTTTTGAAAGCGTGCAACAGCGGCGGCCTGAGACGATTTCGAATCTGAGGCAACGCTGGGACTGCAAGGCAGTTTTTCCATGAGGCCAATTCTGGGGTGGTCATTGATTGCTATGGCGGGGGCCGTGGCGTTGTTGAGCGGCACGGCGACGGCGCATGCCGGACCGTGCAGCGCCGACATCGCGCGATTACAGCAGATCGTGCAGTCGCAAACGCCTAGCCTGCCGCAAAACCCCGGCAGCCAGCTTCATCATCAGCCGACTGTCAGCGACGTAGAGAACGCGGAGAACCGGGCGAAGGCCGAGGCGGCTGCGGCTCTCGATCGGGCCCAAAAAGCTGATGCCCAGGGCGACGCGGCGGCATGCTCAGAAGCCATCGCCGAACTCAAGAAGCTCTACGCTATTGACTAAGCCCGGACGCCGAGCACCTAGGCGCCATTCTATCGCACCTCAGCCGGCCTGACAGGAGACGAGCGGTGATCGCGCCATCTGGAACGCAGATCGCGATCGCAGCGAAAGATCAGCGGGCGGTGGTCGTCGAGGTTGGCGGCGGACTTCGCTCCTACTTCGCGGGTGGCTGGGAGCTTCTCGATGGCTACGGCGCCGACGAGATGAGCGCCTCGGGCCGGGGCCAAGTCCTCATCCCGTGGCCAAACCGATTGCAAGACGGCAACTACAAATTTGACGGACGACGCCACCAGCTCCCGTTGAACGAGCCGGAGCGCCGTAACGCGATCCACGGCTTGGTCCGCTGGGCAAACTGGACTGCAGCCGAGCAGGAGCCGCATCGGGCCGTGATGGAATATGTGCTCCATCCGCAGCCGGGCTACCCGTTCACGCTCGGGATCAGCATCGAATATGCGCTATCCGACAGCGGTCTTACGGTGCGGACAACAGCCACGAACCTTGGCGCGGTGCCGTGTCCTTTCGGCAGCGGCGCTCATCCGTATCTGACGCTCGGAACCCCCTCTATCGGTCATTTGCTGTTGCGCGTGCCTGCGCAAACCATCCTGCGCTCCGACGAGCGCGGCCTGCCGATCGGTACGGCGGCCGTGGCGGGCACGGCGTACGATTTTCAGCAGCCGCGGCCGATCGGTTCGACACCGCGTTCACCGATCTCGCGCGCGATCAGGATGGCTTCGCTCGCGTCGCGCTCCGCGATCCTGACGGCGGAGCTCAAGTCTGCCTCTGGGTCGACCGGAGCTATCCGTACCTGATGGTCTTCACCGGCGACGCCCTTCCAAACGTCAACCGTCGCAGCCTTGCCGTCGAGCCGATGAGCTGTCCGCCAAACGCATTTCGAACCGGCGACGCTCTGGTCCGGCTGGAGCCAGGGGCCTCATTCACGGGCACGTGGGGCATCGCGCGCGGAAGCGCGTAAGCGCTCAATTACGCCAATCATCATTGGATCGATCTACGGCCGGGCGATGTGCCAGGCGCCGTTGAGGAAGCCGTCACCGGTGATGTCGCCCGGCTTCTTGTCGTTTTTCCAATTGTAGAGTGGACGGCCTTTGTAGGTCCACTGCTTGCTGCCGTCGTCGCGGGTGATCATGCCGTAGTCGCCCATCGCCATCGAGCCGGTTGCGACCTTCAAGGGCGGCCAATTACCCGCGCACGGGCCGTTGCAGGCCGACTTACCGCCGGTGTCCTTGTCGAAGACGTACAACGTCATGCCATTGTCGTTGGTAAGCACTTTGCCTTTGGCGCTATCGCCGATTTTGGTCGGCGCCATCGGTCCCATCTGCGCGTATGCCAAAGTCACGACTGTAGTTGCGGCAACGAGCGCCAGCACGAACGATTTATACATCTTCTCCTCCTGATCGGCTCGATTGCGGGTGCGGCAACACTCGAATAACCCCGACCTGCGCCAGCTTATTCCAGCGCCGATTTGTGGCCAGTGGGTTCAACGCCTGCTAGCGACAGACTTTCACCCAAACGCAGATCTTTTTGAAATTCTCCCAATGGCACTGCTGCTCCATCCGGCAGTTTTTGCCGTTTTTGTCTTGAGACGCGGTGGCGTATGGGGTTGCCATGACCACCAAGCCGAGCAGGCCGCAGCAAAGAAGGAAAGCCGGTCCGCGCATTGTCATCTTCTCCATTTCAAAAGAAACAATTCTTTCGCCTGTTGTTCCGTCCCTCTCCGCCGAGATCACTGACACACGGACAACGGAATGCCGACGGAGGCTTTGCGTTTGCCGCCCTGCAAGCATCCGTCCTTCCACGTGCCCTGCACGGTCTCGCTGCCTTGGCTCAGGCTGCCGGTGCCATTGGGTTTGCCGTCCTGGAATTGCCCTTCGTAGCGCAGGTTCTGCAACGTCAAGACGCCGCGCCCGTTTGGCTCACCGCCGGCGATCTCGCCTTCGTAGCGGCCGGCGGACCACGCCTGCACACCCTTGCCGGTTTGCCGGCCATCGCGCCACTCGCCCTTGTCGGTCTCAATGACGGCGCCGCCTTTGCGCCATTGTGCGGTTCCGGAGCCTTCGGCGCGCCCGTTTGCACAAGCTCCCAACCAGGTAACCGATTCGTCGACCTGCGGACTGGGGTCCCAGACTTGACAGAGCGAACGAGCGTCGGTCAGCCATTCGCCGGCCTGCGCGTCCAGAGCGGCGAGCATCATAGCGGCCGGCAAGATCACAAGACCGGCACGGCGGACCAATGTTCGACTTTGCGGCACCGTGGGGACCTCCGCTGCGATCTATTGCGCGTGCGGCAGCAGCGGCCGCACCAGAGTGTTGAGCAATTCGTCGCGCACGTCGATCATCATGTCGCGCACCTTGCCGTCGGTATCAATGATCCAGGTGATCGGCACGCCCGTCGGCGGGCCGAATCCGTCGTTGGTCACGGCTTTGAGCGTGGCGACCGGATAGGCGAGCTTGGCCATGACCTTGCGGACCTTGGGCAGATCGCTGTCGCGGTCGATGCTGATGCCGATCATTTCCAGATTCTGATCGTGATAATGGCGATAGAAGGCATCGAGTTTCGGCATGTCCTTGCGACACGGCGCGCACCAGGTCGCCCAGTAGTTCACCAGAACCACCTTGCCGCGCAGCTTGGCGAGGTCGAAGGTGGTGCCGTCGAGCTCGCTGACAACGAGTTCCGGCGCCGGCTTGCCGATTTCCGGGGCGGCGCGCGCCGGTTCCGCTGCGACGGCAAGGCTCAGGATTGCGGCGCCCGCGGCCGTGCACGTAAGGGCGAACGCGAATTTCCCGCCGACGGACATCACACCTCCAGGTTATACCTTCGGACCTATTGATAGCCCCTGATAGTCGCTCGATATTAGACGCACCAGCTTCTGCCGACCAGTCGACCCAGTAAACCTTCGGTGGCAATGCGGAGAGCAAGATGTTGAGAATATGTACGGCCGCCCTGCTTGCGACGTTGCTTTGCGCCGGCACGGCGAGCGCGCATGGCACCGGCGGCGGCTTCGAGCCGATGCCGCTTACGAACTACACCGACATGCCGCCCTATTCGCCGCAGCCGATCGCGCCGGTTTGGCTGCCGGGGCCGAGGCACCTGCGTTGGCAGCAGCACGGCTTTACGCACAGTCGCTGATATCGCCAAATTTCGCTCTCGCGCTTGCGAGGCCGGCGCGCCGTCTGCCGGTGCGCCGGTCCTTGCTCAGAAATTGTAGCTCTCCACCAGCTTGATCAGATAGGGCGCGACCAGCTGACCTTCGGTTCCGGCATTGTTGGCCGCGTTGGCGCGGTAGTAGACCGGCACCTCGATATCGAAATAGGTCTTGAGCACCCGGTTGTTGGCCTCGTCGACGACCTTGGTGAACTCGATGCCGGGGGACAGCATGACACGGTCAAAGCCGCTGTTGAACGGATCGGAGCCGGTCCCGCTGTCTGGGTTGCGGTGCGATATGATGACTTGGCCGACCGGGGTGATCTTGTCGAAGCCGAGCACGTGGTACAAGTTGTTGTAGACGATGCCGGCGGCGCCATCGACCTGCATTCCCGGATAATAGGTTTGTATCACGCCGAGGTTTCCGTCGAAGAAGCCCTGCGGATCGGCTGCGCTCTGATAAAGGAACGGCTGCCGCACCATGACTTGCCCGAAATATTGCCAGGCATTGTCGCCGGTCAATAGACCGCGATGGAACGCGCCGTACAAGAGGTCGGTGGACCCCGATCCGATCTGGTTGTCGCGATCCAAGCCGGGAGTAGTAAACGATCCAGTCGGCAGCTTGATGCCGAAGATGACCCCCGTCGACATGTCCGGGAAAAATCCGGTGTACATGCCCATGATCTCGACGTCGCCGATCGACGTGGCATTGAAATTTTGAATTTGGCCAGGAAAGGCAAAGTCGGTCTCGGTTGTCAGGACGCGGTTGGTGAACGGCACCCGCACCATGACGCCCCATTGCCGGTTGAACATGTATTCGAAACCAGCATTGTACCATTGGGTGTTGATCTCCTTGTCCGAATTGAGCGCCGCGGGGGCGCGGGAGCTGCCGACATAGTTCTCCGTTTGGTCGCCGCTCCAGAATTCAAAGAAGACGCGGCCGCCGTGATCCTGTTCCTGCGGCGTATCGAGGCCGCCGACGTCGAACACGCTGCAGCCGCAGGCGCAGGCGCGCGCCGCGTCGGTGGAAAACCCGACCAACGCCGCCAAGGCCAGAAAGGTCGGCCCGACAAAGGTGAGAAGTGCCGCCGCGACGCGCCCGCGTTGGCGGCGGGGCCGCTCGTTTTTGGTCGTATGAACGCTTGACATGTTGACTCCGATTCGACGAGGCCGCGACGCGGCTCGCTCCTGGCCCGTGCGCCCGGTAAACGTGAATTTGTTGGACAGTGCTGACATGGCGTGCTCCTGCGCTCAGAACTTGTAGTTCAAGCCGGCGCGCAGGACCTGGATGACCAGGTCGCCGGAGCCGGAGAGCGGATTGGATCCGCCAGGTCCGGTGATCGCCCCGGCCGCGCTCGTTGCCGGAAAACTGGCGTACAGATATTCGAACCGGAACGTGGCGTGCTCGCTGAAGGCGTGTTCCCAACCGGCGCCTGCGGTCCAGCCGGTGAGAAATTTCGACGCCGAGGCGCTGCCGACGCCGCCGTCGGCATCGGAATAGGTCTCGCTGTAGTTTGCGTCGCTGAAGGCGACACCGCCGGTGATGTAGGCGAAGTTGCGGTCGGCGGCGATGCCGATGCGCGGGCGCACGGTCGCCAGATAATCGCTGGTCAGCGATTGCCCGATCGCGAACGACGATCCGTCCGCCAGCGCGTTCGTGTTGTTATTGAACTGAGATTTGCTCGGCAAATAGTCGTAGTCGCCTTCGAGACCGAATACGATGGTGCCGATCTGATAGTTGCAGCCCACCTGGCCGCCGACGGCGAAAGTGGTGTTGTCGGCCGAGCCAATTCCGGAACCCGCCACGGTGGCAGGATCAGGGTCGGTCAAATAGCTGCCGGCGCCGACAACACTGCTGAAATTCGATCCGCCGGCGCCAGCCCCGCCGTTGATGCCGACGTAGCAGCCCGACCATTGATAGGCTGACGGTTGCGGTTGCGGCGCTTTCACCGGCATGTCGGCCGCGGCCGCAGCCGTGCACAATCCGGCGACCAGGATCGTTGTCGCCGCAAACAGACCGCCGACGAGAGAGCGCTCGTAGACCGGTCGCCACGTTTTTGTGAGCAGATGGGACATAGTTGCCTCGCATGCGAGAGTGAACACTTCCATTCGGCGCGCGGCAGATGCTGCGCGTGCAGGCGCTCGGCATTCAGCGTCGAAGCGATGGGAAAGAGGCCGCAGCGGCGGCGCGCACCTAGCGCAAAGGCTTACAGCCGAGCTTGTTTTACGCGGCGGCCGGAGGCCCGCGCGGCCAAGCGCTGCCAATGACGACAAGCGCGAGCAGGCTCGATGCGCTGGCCGGCGTCATCGCACCGGCGAAGACGGCCATGACATATTGCGGCGACCGCGGCGGCGCGGAATTCACATAGACCGAGCAGGCAATGCAGAACGGGCAATGGCTATCGGCGGCCGGACCTTGATCGGACGGGCCTGGCGGCACGCTAGCACCGCCGTGATGCACGCAGAGCGGCGATTGCGCGAAGGACGCCCCATTTGCAGCTTGGAGCCCCGCTCCACAGCCAGTCGCCAGATAGAGGAAGCCTTGCAGGACGAGGGCGTAAGCAAGCGTGCACGCGAAAACGCGTTTCCACGCCGCGGACGGAACCCTTGACACCATATATCCCTCATCCCCGATTTGCCGAGGCTACGCTCGAAATGCAACCAAAGCAAGTATGCTTTCCGTCGTCGCGGCACATATTTGCTGTGCGCGCACCGCAAGGCCCCGCAAAAGTCCCGTTATCGCGACCGCAGTGCGCTGGTCGACAAACGCCGCAGCACGCCGCTTCATTGCTGTTGCCCGTGCAAGTAGTAGGCTCAAAATAACCCACTCGCCAACTGCGGTACGGCTCGAAGCTAAAAACGCGTTTGGAAGTTCCGCTTCGGCAATGTCTCAGATGGGTCACGACCTCCAGGCAATTTTGCAGACGCGACGCGCGTGCGAAACTGAGCACGAACAACATTCTAGTTCTAACAGCACAGAATGGCTGTGATGAATCTGCAACACCAAACAAATAATTCCTTCATTCCCATTGCCTCGTGCAACTGCGATCCGGCTTGAGGCCAAAAGCGCAGCGCAGCTCTGGATTGCTTCGGGTCGCTCCCAATGACGATGGCGCGTGTTGACCTTTCATCGCGCGGATGGAGCGGTAGACACCGTTCCCGGCCCGCCTGCTCCTAGGAGGCGTCCGGACCGCCCTCCCCAGGAAGCTGTTGTTCTTTGCGGATAAACTGGATTTTTCGACCTACCTTTCTGATCTTGCCGCCCTTCTTCATCCGCATAATGAAGGTGTAGTAGTAGCCGCCCTTGTGCTTATCGAGCATCGCCGCAAAACGCGGAATCTTGCGCAATTCGGCCTGCAATTCGTGGTGTTCGATGGGCCGTTCAAGGCTACTAAGAATGCGCTCCGCGGCGGCCGGCATACTTTCGGAGTGCCCTTCTGGTTCAGCCGCGATTAGACCGAACTCCATTCCGAAAATAGCCGCGGCATCGAGCTTTTTGCGGCGATCTGCAATGATCGCGTCGGCCTCAGCCTTGGTGCGATCGGCCTTCTGAATTTCCTCTCGCCATCGCCGAATATCGTCGCTGGTCAAAAGGATTTGGTTGCTGACCATATTGTTCATGGCATCACCTATGCGGGGGCAATTCCCCAGGGAATACAGGCTCGTCTGGCTCAAGTTCGATGGCATTCAGGTCACGCGGGCGCTTTAGAATGCCTCCGCGCCATGGAGAGTTTGAGCGTGGAGAATTGCTCCGACGACAGCTAAACCGACAATACAGACGGCTGAGCGGCCTACGCCACTGCGTGCGCTTGTTCCAGACATGATATGCCCCACTGATACGCGTTCGACGTGAAGGAAACGCCGCGGCCTCGATCGGGCACGGGCTGACGCTCGGCATTGAGCTTGGAAGCGACAGGAAAGCGGCCGCAGCTGCAGCGCGCACCTGATGCAAAGGCTTACCGCCGAGCTTGTTTACGCGGCGGCCGGAGGTCCGCGCGGCCAAGCGCTGGCCATGAGCACAGGCGCCAGCAGGCGTGATGCGCCGACAGGAATCATCGCGCCGGCAAAGACGATTACGGCGTATTGCGGGGACCGCGGCGGCGTGCAATTCACATAGACCGAGCACGCAAAGCAGTACGGGCAATGGCAGTCGCCGGCCGGGCCTTGATCGGACGGGCCTGGCAGCGTAGCAGCGCCGCCGTCATGCGCGCAGAGCGGTAATTCCGTGAACGAGGCCCCGGCTGCGGCCTGGAGCCCCATTCCGCAACCGGCGGCCAGATAAAGGAAGCTTTGAAGGACGATCGCGTAGGCGAGCGCGCACGCGAGAACGCGTCTCCACGTCGTGCACGGAACTCTTGACACAATACGCCCCTCGTCCCCCAATCTGAGCAAGATTAAGCCTGAACTGCAACCAAAGCAAGCATACTTTCTGCCGTCGCGACACGATTTGCTTTGCGCGCCGCACAGCGCCCGCGAAAGTCTCGACTGTCGCAGCCGCAGTGCGTTGGTCGACAAGCACCGCCGCACGCCGCTTCATTGCCGTTGCCTCGTGCAATCGATGGTAGTAGGCTCAAAGCAACACCGCTACCCAACTGCGGTACCGGCTTGAGGCCAAAAGCGCGCCGGAGTAAGAGGCTTGGTCATTCTGCCCGAAAGCGATGCTGTGCGGCAATTTTTTCGTTGGCCTGCAAACGCGTTGGATTGCCACCTATCGCCGACAGTCAGAGCCCTCGCGCAAGCTCATGTTTTGGAAGAATCAAGCCATGCGTACGCTTTTCCCATTTTTGGCGGTTGTCGGCGCGACGCTCGGCGCCGCTCCGGCCAATGCCCATGCCCACCTCGATCACGCCAGCCCGCAGGTCGACAGTACCGTACCGAGCGCGCCACCCGACATTACCTTGTGGTTCACGCAAAATCTCGAGCCGGCGTTCAGTACGGTCGAGGTGACCGGCACGGACGGCGGACGGGTCGATGCGGGTAAGCCGCAGATCAGCGGCAACACCATGCGGGTCGGGCTCAAGGCGCTGTCGCCCGGCACCTATCACGTGCATTGGCACGCGCTCTCGGTCGACACCCACACCACCGAGGGCAACTTCTCGTTCAAGGTCGGCGGCGGCACGTGAGCTTTCCAGATAAGTTGCAGAGGCTTGCTTGATCGACCCGATCGTCTATGCGCGTGCCGTTCACTTCGCTGCGACGATTGCGCTGGCGGGCGTCAGCTTTTTCGTCGTCTTCGTCGTCGATGCGCGCACGATGAAAGCGCTGCGGCGGCCGCTTGCGGTCATCGCTTGGATCAGCCTAGCGTTCGCGCTCGTCTCCGGCGCAGCGTGGCTCGTTCTGACCGCCGCCTCGATGAGCGGCCAAGCGGCTGCCGACGCCGTGGCGCCGGACGTGCTGTGGGCCGTGCTGTCGCGGACCGATTTCGGCAACGATTGGCTGGTTCGCTTCGCGCTCGCCTGCGCGACCGCCGCCGTGCTCGTGCCGCTCCTTTCTTCGCAAAACGCCCGACCGGGGTGGCTGCAAGCGGCGGCGGCGATCTTGTCCGCGGCGTTTGTCGGCGCTCTCGCCTGGGCCGGCCACGCCATCGGCGGCCAAGGCCTTGAAGGCGTGCTGCATCCGGCCGCCGACGTGCTGCATCTGATCGCGGCCGCGGCCTGGCTCGGCACGCTCGTTCCGCTCGCTCTGTTGCTCGGCCTCGCTGCCAATGAAGCGGCGGCGCTCGCCACTGCGCGCGCGGCAACGCTGCGCTTTTCGACTTTGGGCGTTATCGCCGTCGGCACGCTGTTGCTGAGCGGCATCGTCAACACCTGGTATCTCGCCGGCAGCATTCCGGCTTTGTTGGGTACCGATTATGGCCGACTGCTTCTCCTCAAGATCGCGCTGTTTCTGGCCATGGTCGCGGTCGCGGCGATCAATCGCCTCCGCCTGACGCCTCGCCTGCTCGACGATTCAAATCCCGCTGCTGCACATGATGCGCGGTGGAAGCTGCGCCGCAACGCCACGGTGGAAGCGTCGCTGGGCGCCGTGATCATCGCTATCGTGGCGCAGTTGGGGGTGCTGCCGCCGGCGAGCCACAGCCATCATCACGTCAGCGAGTCTTCGCTTCCCGCCGATGCCGCTTACCAGCACATCCACGGCGAGCAGGGCATGGTCGACATCATCATCGAGCCCGGCCATGTCGGCACCGCCGCGGCAACCATCCGCCTCTGGAACGACAACATGGAGCCGCTCGATGCACGCGAGCTGACGCTCACGCTGACCGCGCCGACGCCGGCAAGCAAAGCCAAGGCCTACGCCGCCACGCGCGACGACGACGGCAACTGGCAGGTCGACGGCATCGATCTGACGGAGCCCGGCAACTGGGCGGTGGCCGTTGATGCGGTGCTCGGCTCCAACGCCAACCTAAAGCTCGCGGCCGAGATCGTGATCGACGCCAAATAGCCGATTCAGTGGGAAGTCACCGTCACCGGCCCGTGATCGTCGCAATGGTCGCCGTGCGGGTGATGCAGACGGCAGTCCACCAGATAATCGACATGGTCGCCGTGCGGCACGGCCTCGTGGCCGCAATCCGGCCCATGACGGTGCGCGGCATCGTGGCCAGCGGCGTGATGCTTGGGGTCGCAGCGATCCGGATTGACGTCCGTCACCGCGATCGCGTGCTGATCTGTCCGGCCGCCCTCACTGTGTTCAAGGCGGCCGTGGTCGAGATAATCGACGTGGCCTTCGTGCTGGACGGCGAGATGGCCGCAGCGCGGGCCGTGCACATGCGTCTTGTTGGGGGATGGCATTGCCACATCCTTTCTTTCCCCCCCAGCGCCATTCAACGTACCTTATGGCTGAAGCCGACAGCGGCGAAAACGCGGCATCTGGCTCGCTCAATAAAGAATCTTTTCAGGGAACGAAGCGACGCGTGGCGCGTTGCGAGCGCTTGACTACGCCCGCGATGCTTTCGCGCGCATGAGCCGGCGGCGCTCCAAACTCTCGGCTGGCCAAACCGCATCGAGATCGTAGAATTCGGGCACCGCTTTCGCCCCCGCCGGCAGCGTCTCCACGTTTGCTATCGGAATAACTGAATGGGGTCTCCTTGAGCGGCAGCGCTAAAACCCCGCCACGGCCTCAAGCGTTTTTCCGGCCGCCACTTGCGCGCGTCGCGTTGCCTCAAGCTGCTCCTTCGAGTGGCGAAGAAGCTCGATTTCCTTGGCGAATTCCGGTCGCACCACGAGCCGCTCCTGCCACGCTGAGACATGCGGGTGCAGTCGTTCGAACGGATAGCCGGCAAGCGACAGCCGATGGACATAAATCAGCCAAGCAATGTCCAGAACAGTCAGCATCTCGCCCATCAG